>ENA-UOOM01000109-UOOM01000109.1-fermentation-metagenome-genome-assembly--contig:-NODE-109-length-102454-cov-7.647672_pt1 | contig 102454 bp, 101 predicted proteins | sample MGYA00245781_ERZ724031 | MGnify/ENA primary metagenome ERZ724031 (study PRJEB28704, sample SAMN03018317) | fermentation metagenome | biome: anthropogenic terrestrial biome; feature: soil...
GGGGACGGTTCATGCGTCCTGCTTGAAACAAAAGGTCTTGAGATCAGGCAGGACGCATGAACCGTCCCCATGTGTCCTGATGCTCCTGTGTCCCGAAAATCGGTTGACAAAAGTTTCTTAGGTGTATAATATAAATATAAAATCGATTACTGGAAAAACTGTGATGGAGAGAGTAAGGCGCGTGTGATGGCCCAGAGAGCCGGAGCTTGGTGGAAACCGGCGTCATTGTACCGTCTAAAGATCACTCCGGAGTTGCTGTCCGAAAGGTCTTTAAGACTGATTAAGCACAGCCGGGTCGCTCCCGTTATTAGGCGTTGAGAGGATCGCAGTTTATGCTTCAGCTGGTGCTTTCTTTCTGCGATCAACTTGGGTGGTAACACGGAATTAACACTCCGTCCCTTGGACGAAGTGTTTTTTTGTTGCTTTTGTGGAAAGGGGAAATTGAAATGGACTACAACAAAACTATGAATCTTCCTGTGACGGACTTCCCAATGCGAGCCAATCTGCCGGAACGTGAGCCGGGCGTTCAGAAAGTGTGGGATGAGCGCGCTGTTTATCGCCAGGTGCTGGACCGCGCCAAGGAGAAAAACTTTCCTCCATTTATTCTGCATGACGGCCCGCCATACGCTAATGGTCACATGCATATAGGGCATGCCCTGAACAAAACGCTGAAAGATATTGTCATTAAATTTCGCGCCATGCAGGGGCATTATACTCCAATGGTGCATGGTTGGGATACGCATGGCCTTCCGATCGAACAAGAGGTCATTAAGAAGCTTAAGGTTAATCGGTTTGAAGTCGGGCCGGTGGAGTTTCGGAAAAAGTGCGCTGATTATGCGCTACAGTTTCAGAGCATTCAGGAGCAGGAAATTCGTCGTCTGGGTGTTTGGGGCCTTTGGGATTCATCTTACCTGACACTACGGCCGCAGTACGAGGCCAAGCAGATTGAAGTGTTCGGAGAAATGGCTGCCAAGGGACACATATATAAAGGTCTAAAGCCAGTCTACTGGTGCGCCGCCTGCGAAACCGCGCTTGCTGAAGCAGAAATTGAATATGATGATCACAAATCATATTCGGTTTATGTCAAGTTTGCTGTACGTGACGGCAAAGGGAAACTGCCGGAGAAAGATACCTATGTAGTTATCTGGACGACAACTCCCTGGACACTGCCTGCCAACGTGGCTATCTGTTTGCACCCCGAATTCGAGTACACACTGCTGGATAACGGCCAGGAAAAGCTACTGGTCGCCGCGGAGCAAGCGGACCGCTTCTTAGAAGAAACCGGTCTCGAAGGGTACCGTAGCGTCGGCAAACGCATTCTCGGACGCGAACTGGAAGGCGTAGTGGCCAAACATCCCTTTATCGAGCGTGATTCACTGCTGATTCTCGGCGAGCATGTGACCATAGACACAGGTACCGGCTGTGTCCATACTGCGCCTGGGCATGGTATGGAAGACTATGAGGTTGGACGCCTGTATAACCTGCCGATCATTTCTCCAGTCACTGGCAAAGGCACTTTTTCGGAAGAGGCGGGGCCTTATGCCGGTATGAAGCTGGAAGAAGCTAATCCGGTCATTATTGAAGATCTGCGCAAAAGCGGACATCTGATTGCCTCTGGAACCTTGTCGCATCAATACGCCCATTGTTGGCGCTGCAAACGCCCAGTCTATTTCCGGGCGACGGAGCAGTGGTTTGCATCCATCGAAGGGTTTCGTGAGGACGCTTTAAAGGCCATTAAGAATGTGCGCTGGATCCCTGCCTGGGGAGAGGAACGTATCAGCAACATGGTAGCTGGCAGAAGCGATTGGTGTATCTCGCGGCAACGGATCTGGGGCGTACCAATTCCGATCTTCTATTGCGAAGATTGCGGAACGCCATTAATGACCAAAGAATCCATTTTGTCGGTACGCGATCACTTTGCCAAAGAAGGATCCAATGCCTGGTATACTCATTCTGCGGAAGAGTTGCTGCCGTCTGGGACCAAATGTGCTCATGAAGGCTGCAGTGGAACTAAATTCCGCAAAGAGCAGGATATTATGGATGTCTGGTTTGATTCCGGCTCAAGTCATGCGGCCGTACTGGACACCCATCCTGAGCTATCCTGGCCATGTGACCTCTATTTAGAAGGTTCCGATCAATACCGCGGTTGGTTTCAGTCTTCGCTGCTTACCGCCGTTGCAACGCGCGGGCAGGCACCTTACCGTGCTCAGTTGACGCATGGCTTCATTCTCGACGCTCAAAACCGCAAGATGTCGAAATCAGAAGGCAACGTCATTGCACCTGAAACGATCATCAAACAATTTGGCGCTGATTTATTGCGGCTTTGGGTCGCTTCGTCGGACTATAAGGCTGACATCAGCGTTTCGCTGGATATTTTTAAGCAAATATCCGAGGTTTACCGTCGCATCCGCAACACAGCCCGCTTCCTGCTGGCCAACCTGAATGACTTTGAACCGGAAAAGGACTGTGTGCCGTTTAACAAGCTCTCGGAATTAGATCGCTGGGCCTTGCTTAGAAAAGAACAGTTGCTGCGTAAAGTCACCAAAGCATATGACGAATACGAGTTCCATCTGGTTTATCACGCGATTCATAATTTCTGTGCAGTCGATATGAGCGCCCTATATCTCGATATCGTCAAAGACAGGCTATACTGTCTGCGCAAAGCAGATCCCCAGAGACGCTCGACCCAGACGGTCCTTTATGAGATCCTAAGAGATCTGGCCGTCATGATTGCGCCAATACTTGTTCATACAGCCGAGGAAATTTGGAGCTATCTGCCCGGCAGCAAAGAGAGCACCGTGTTCTTGGCTTCCTGGCCCAAGCAAAATGATTGCTATCTTGACGAAAACTTGGAGCAAAAATGGTCCAAACTATTAGAGGTTCGTGAAGATGTCTCCAAGGCGCTGGAATTGGCCAGAGCAGAAAAGAAGATCGGTTCATCACTGGAAGCCAGAGTCGTGATTTATCCCACCAAAGAATATGTCGCTACAGTCGAAGCATTCAAACAGCAGTTGGCGGAATTGTTTATTACTTCGCAAGCTGAGGTGGGAGCGACGGGCACCCTTCCGCAAGACGCGCATAAAGGACTTCAGACTGGTACCATAGTGGCCGTTTTTCCTGCCAAAGGACAAAAATGCCAAAGATGTTGGACCTTCAGCGAAACTGTTGGACAATGTCAGGACCATCCTGAAATATGTGAACGCTGTTCCACAGCCATCGAATAAGTAGAACAGTCTAAATCAATAAGCTCGACTTGGCTTAATGAATCAAAAGAGACGAGGGAGGAACGAATATGCAAAACTCTAAACCGACTATTCCAGTGGTTATTATTAAAGAAGAAGGATCTGAAAAAACGGCGATTGACCTTTTTAGCAGGTTAATGGCTGATAGAATTCTGTTCCTGAACGGTCCGATTACTACTGAGATGAGCCACATCGTGGTCGCCCAACTCTTTCATCTCGAGAATCAGGAACCCGGCAAAGATATTCGCATTTTCATCAATTCCCCGGGCGGCGAAATCACCGCCGGATTTGCCATTTATGACGCCATGAAAATGGTCAGCTCCCGCGTGGTAACAATTTGCACTGGCATGGCTGCCAGCATGGGCGCATTCTTGCTGGCCAGCGGCGATTTAAGGCAAGCCCTGCCGAATGCAGAAATAATGATCCATCAGCCTTCTGGTGGTGTCCAGGGGGCTGCCACCGAAGTTGAAATTGAAGCCCGCCGCATCATTAGAATGCGTCACAAGATCAATGATCTATTGGCACATGTGACTGGCAAGTCGCTGGCGAAAATTGAAGAAGACAGCGATCGTGACTTCTGGATGACAGCACAAGAAGCCAAGGATTACGGGCTTATCGACGAAGTGCTACTGCCTGCCCAAAAAGTCGTCAGAAGGTAATCCAGAGACACTCCCGAAATAACGAGTGGAGTATTTCAAAACGCCTGGGCTTAATGAAAGGAGATCGTCATGAAAGCAGTGATCCCTCTCGCGGGCCTTGGAACTAGATTGCGGCCGCAAACGTACTCCAAGCCTAAACCGCTAGTTAATGTGGCTGGCAAGCCGGTTTTAGGGCATGTTCTCGATTTGCTCTCAGATTTACCGATTGAACAATACATCTTTATTACCGGATATCTGGGCGAGCAAATTGAAGAATACGTGCAAAGCCGCGGCAACGACTTGAATGCCATCTACGTCGAGCAAAAAGAGCGCAAAGGTCAATCGCACGCAATTTATCTAGCCAAAGATTATATTGATACGGATTTGCTCATTCTCTTTGTAGACACTCTTTTCGAATATCCGATCAATCGCCTGCTAAAGACTGGCGGTGATGGCACACTGCTTGTCAAAGAGGTCGCCGATCCCCGCCAATACGGAGTGGTAGTACTCGAAGACGGATGTATTACGCGCCTGGTCGAAAAACCATCTGCTCCCGTTTCCAACCTGGCAGTTATTGGAGCGTATTACATCCGCAATCATGAGCTGTTCCTTGATTGTCTTGAAAAACAGGTTACCGCGGGCACAACCAACAAAGGTGAGTTTTATCTGGCTGATTGTCTGCAAATGATGATTGATCAAGGTGCGGAGTTACGCGCGGACCATGTCGGTGTCTGGCTGGACTGCGGCAGTTCTGATAATTTGCTGGAAGCCAATCGTTATTTGCTCAAAAAATCCCACTATGTTGGTGGGCAGGTTGACAATTCAATTTTGAGGCCGCCCGTTTACATTGCGGACAGTGCGGTTGTTAAAAATTGTGTTCTTGGGCCGAATGTATCGGTTGCCAGCGGAGTTAATGTCGAGGAATCGATCATTAGCGACAGCATAATAAGTGAAGACGCCATTCTTTCCCAGGCGCACCTAAGAGGATCTTTGATCGGGAAGAATGCCAGAGTACAAGGCGCTCCTGTGCGTTTAAATGTTGGTGACCATAGCGAAATTCGCTACTAATGGACAACTGTGGCTGTCGATGGGCGACAGCCTTTTTTTATTTTTGAGTGTAACATGCTGAATGCGGGAAAAATGATCGGAGGGGACGCCGATGGCCAAATTGCCGCAGCGCGGTTTTTACGCAACACTATTAAAAAGAATAGATCATCTCAACCGCTTGCTGGAGCGGGCCAATCTCGTGGAATTTATGCAGTTAATCCAATCTCCGCGGCGGATGCTTTTCTTGAACTTTATGGCTGGCGTTGCCAGGGGATTTGGCATTGCCGTAGGCTTCACAATTATCGGGGCGGTTTTTGTTTATGTGCTGACCAGGCTGGCCAGTCTAAACCTTCCGATTATCGGAGAGTTTGTGGCGCAGCTGGTCCGAATCGTTGAACAACAGCTCCACTAACTAACACTGGCGACCCTAAAAAATTATGAGCGGGTGGGGATTTCATGAGCACGCGTGCAGTTGATCTGAACAGCATCAAGAGGTTTCTGGAGCAAAAACGACATAGAATCAGCGAACAGCTAAATCAAAACGATGACTACGGCTTGAACCAAAGCCTGAAGGATTCAGTCCACGAATTGTCAGCTTATGATAATCATCCGGCGGATTTGGGCAGCGAGACTTTTGAACGGGAAAAAGATCTGGCTCTCAGAGATCTTTCCCGGCGTACGTTGCACAAAATCGACGATGCCCTCGCACGTATTGAGCAGGGGAAATACGGTTTTTGCGAGCACTGCGGCAGGCAGATCGCCAATGACCGGCTGGCAGCCATTCCTGAAACAACACTATGTCTTGATTGCGAGTCGGAAAATGAAAAAGAGCATGATCACGAAACCAGGCCAATCGAGGAGGAACTACTTTCTCCGCCGTTCTGCCGTACATTCCGGGACGACAGTGATTATGCGGGCACCGACGGCGAAGATATTTGGGAGGAAGTCGCCAGATACGGCACCTCTGAAACGGCGGCAGATCTCGGCGGTAAGACCTATTTTGATGATCCGCAGATTGACGGTGATGAGGAGCCTTGGTAATCGTGCTGCCTCCCTTTGGTTTCGGACGTGGCGGCTGGCGTTTATAATAAAGGAAACAGCCTGTCGATGGCGAATTTTAAGGCTGAGTCTGCCGTCTTGGAACACCTGAATACCGAAGGGAATGAGCTAACAGATGAAACCTATTATCGGCCACGTTTTCGGACTGGAAATTCATGGCTATGGTACTGCTGTCGCTTTGGGCTTTCTTACCGCTGTGATTGTTGGCATCATACTGGGTCGCAAAAAGGGGTTCAAATTTGAAACAATCATTGATGTGGCCATTTTTGGTGGCATTGGCGGATTGTTAGGGGCAAAACTGGCCTATGCTGCTTTGAACTTGAGATTTTATCTGGCTTATCCTTTAGCGTTTCTCGACTTTCGTGAAGGCTATTCCATTGTTGGTGGTCTTCTGGGAGGCGCGTTGGCTGGCATTCTCTATCTCAGAAAAAAGAAGTTGCCTGTGTGGAAAATGGCTGATGTAGCTGCCTTTTGTATTCCGCCGGCCTATGCCATTGGACGCATCGGATGTCTCTTGGAGGGTTGCTGCTACGGAGTGGAATCGGATTTGCCCTGGGCACTCGCGTGTGGCCCCGGTTCCTCTTTGCGACATCCCACCCAGATTTACTCAACCATTGGGGCCTTAATTATTTTATTAATCTTATTTCTGCAAAGAAATCATAAACGCTTTTCAGGGTTCTTTTTCGCCCAGTTTATTCTGTTATACTCAGTAGAACGCTTTATTGTCGAGTTTTTCCGTGAAGGTGACATCATTTGGTCGGGGCTTTCTTATGCGCAGCTATTCACCTTGCTCTCCGGTTTGAGTGCCTTGGCAGTTATCGTTATTGGCGAGCGTCGCCGGCTGAAAGGGGAAACCGATTCTCATGGCCAACCCGACAAGGAAGAGATTCACAATTAGTCCAGAAGAAGCAGGCCAAAGGCTGGACGCATTTCTTACCATTAAAGGAGCGGGGCCTTCCCGCTCCTTTTTGCAGAAAATCATCGCGGACAACGGTGCCTTAGTTAATGGCAAAATTGCCAAGGCTGGCTGTCGCTTGGTTGAAGGCGATACCATTGAGATCGACATTCCTGAGCCTAAAATTCTGGAAGTAAACCCGCAGGATATTGCGCTGGACATCCTTTACGAAGATGATGATCTGATTGTCGTTAATAAGCCACGCGGTCTGGTGGTGCATCCGGCCGCCGGTAATCATGACGGTACGCTGGTTAACGCCCTGATGTGGCATTGTACAAATTTATCAGGCATAGGCGGAATCATCCGACCTGGAATTGTTCATCGGATTGACAAAGACACGTCCGGAATAATCGTGGCTGCGAAGAATGACCGCGCCCATCTGTCATTGGCGGCGCAATTCAAACAGCATTCCATTACACGGGTTTATCTGGCGATTGTTGTCGGAATACCGCCGGCCGACTCTGGCACGATTGATGCTCCGATTGGGCGTCATCCTTCGGAGAGAAAGAAAATGGCAGTAGTACCAGGCGGCCGTAACGCCGTGACACACTACCGCGTATTGGAAAGGTTCCAGCATAATGCGCTGGTGGAGGCCAGACTCGAGACAGGTCGAACTCATCAGATTCGGGTACATATGACTCATCTCGGCTATCCGCTGTTAGGGGACATCGTGTATGGCAAAGCCCGCAGCCGCTGCGCCATGCTTTCGGGACAAGCTTTACACGCCTCCGTCCTGGGATTCGTACATCCCGGAAGCGGGCAGTATTTGGAGTTTACTGTCCCCATGCCTGCTGATATGCAGGAACTGGCGGCCAAGTTGCGATTGGAATAACGCCGTCACGCAGCCTAGAAGAAAAACGGAGACGGCGCTACCAAATCAGCGAGAGAGAGGGGAGGGGTCTGTTCAATGCAGATTCATTGGTTTCCGGGTCATATGGCCAAAGCTAAGCGCGAGATTAATGAGCTATTAAAGCTGGTCGATTTGGTTCTGGAAGTGCGCGACGCCAGAATCCCGGTCAGCAGTCACAATCCGGATATTAACCGACTTACCGCAGGCAAAGAAAGGATCATTCTACTCAATAAGTCGGACCTGGCCGACAGCGGCGCAAACACCACGTGGAGTAAGCATCTTACCCAGGAACAGACTGCGGTATTGATTGTAAATGCTCAGAACGGCGAAGGTTTTCAATCATTATTAAAACTGCTCAAGAAAAGTGGTACGAATCTTGCCACCCGGCTTAAAGAACGCGGGCGCTTGCCGCGTCCGCTGCGCATTTTGGTGGTCGGCATTCCCAATGTCGGAAAATCGACGGTCCTTAATCGTCTGGCAGGACGCAAGGCTGCCCGAACCGGAGATCTGCCCGGTGTCACCCGGGGCAAGCAATGGATTACGCTGCCGGGTGGAATGGAAATGCTTGATTCGCCAGGTTTGCTGCCTCCCAAAATCGACGATCAGGAGGTCGGGATTAGACTGGCCATGATCGGCACCATTCCGGAAGACCTTGTGGATCAGGAGGAACTGGCTTGTCGGTTATTATCTTTCCTGACACGCAATTATCCCGGTGCTCTGAACGCCAGATACGAAATGTCGGAGCAATTGCTTATCGACTCTCACGATTTGCTGGCCGCCCTGGCAAAAAAAAGAGGCTGCCTGCAAGCGGGAGGCAGCCCGGATTTTCTTAGAGCGGCACGCATCTTATTCGATGATTTTCGAAGCGGCAAATTAGGCCGTATTACCCTGGAATTGCCTCCTGGCGGGACTCTTTAGCAACAATGCGCATAAAGGCTGCTCCGCCGACAAAAGTATTCAGATAAAAAGTGAACACGCGCCAGATTACCACAAAAATGCCCAGCAGATGCTGAGGAACACCAAAAAGCTTAAAAAGGGCGGCAAATCCAATTTCAGTAACCCCACTACCGCCAGGTACCGGAACGCAGGAAATCAAAAACAGCCAAACAAACTGCACTACCAGGACGGTTGTGAGCACGACTTTCATTCCCAGACCGAAGAGCAGCATCACCGGGGCAATCGCTAGATATAAAGGCCAGTAAAGAATGGTCAATAAAAAGACGATCAACAGCTGGCCTTTTTTCTCCTTAAAAATCAGCGACAAATTGGCGCGAAATTCTTCAGCCGTAGTCATCACTCTGGCAAAGGCTGCGTCAAAACGGTCCCCCAGGATGCGACGGACAGTTTTCCTCGCCATAATCCACTGAAAAATCTTCCGGAATGCGTTCGGCATTAACAAAGGTACCGCTGTCAGTGCCGAGATAAAGGAAATGGCAAAAAACAACACTTCACCAGCGGGAAAATTCGGGAAATATGAACGGAAGATTACGTAAAACACAGGTGCCAGAAAACTCCTGACGATGGTCGTCAATGCCACCCGCATGGAAACTACCACTGTTGCCTTTCCAACCGACAGACCCTTCTTATGCAGGAAATACACTTGCGTGGGAGGCCCCCCGGTCGTAAGCGGCGTTACATTGCTGGTAAAAGTGGTAGCCAGACTAATCAGCATTGAGTCTTTGTGTCCCAAATGCTCTCCAAGCATATTAGAAAGCACCTTCAGACGCAATGCTTCAACAATCCAGCTACCAATCAGCATCAGGCCGGCAACTAGAATGAAGATCGGGTTAAACTTCAAGATACCGCTCCAAGTACGCTGGTCAACCGTGTCAAACAGCATAAAAACGGTAATTAGCAGGCTTACTGCGAGCGTAATTATGATTCCTTTTTTGACTAATCCTTTGTTGTACATGCCTGCGCCTCCTTTAGACGACTCTCTGACTCTGAGTTCATTCTACTATAACACAAGACGTTCCTGCTTTCAAATAATGCCTGCCTTGGCAAGGGTTTACTCTCAGCGGCAGAGAAGTATGATCACGGGTTGAGACCTCACCGCGGATTAGAACATCACCTTGGTCTGGCGGCAAAACGGAGGATTACTTATTAATGGTCAGAATGAAAAAAGCGGACCTAAATCGCAATCTGCGCCAGTTGCTGCGCGCCGAAACCGGCAAGCCATTCTTTTTGCTAAACGAAGCTCCGCCCCCAATAGTTGCGGAAGAGAACGCATTTTTTACTAAGGAATTTGAGCGACTAAACAAAATGATGCTTTTTGAGAAAGCAGCGCTCGAGTCCTTTCCGATTGATCATATGAAAGATGCTGAAACTGGAAATAGCGCAGTTACTCTGAAGGTCGCAGGAGTGGATGAAGCCGGCCGTGGTCCTTTGGCTGGTCCTGTTGTTGCGGCAGCAATCGTGCTCCCTTTGCATTCTGCTATTCCGGGAGTCAATGACTCCAAACAATTATCCCCCGATGAAAGGGAAGAACTTTTTGAAGAACTAGCCGCAATTGCCGATTATGGCATCGGTGTTGTGGGCCCAGAGCAGATTGACGTGGTCAATATCCTGCAAGCTACTTATCAGGCAATGCAGCAGGCTGTGGCCAGTCTGAAATGCCACCCGCAGTATATCCTGGTTGACGCTGTCACCATCCCGGGTCTTAGTATCCCTCAAAAGGGCTTTATCAGTGGGGATTGCCTGTCCGTTTCCATTGCTGCAGCCTCTATTGTAGCGAAAGTAGCGCGCGACAGAATCATGGTAGCCTATGATCGCATTTATCCGCAATACGGTTTTGCCAGTAATAAAGGTTATGGCACGCAAGAGCACCTGGAAGCATTGGCAAGATATGGTCCCAGTCCAATTCATCGTACCAGTTTCTGCCATAAAATTACGAATGACGCCCAGAAAAACGCCTGAGCGAAGGGGATCGGAAAGCCCTAAAATGAGTCTAAATCCAGTTCAAAATTAATGGAAAAAAGTTTTTTTCGGCAGGAAATAAAATATGTTACACGAATGATCTTAATTTGAGTTGGTATGTGTTTACATATAGCTGCTAGAGCTCGTAAAACCTCCGTGGGATTTCTCCGACGGGGTTTCGTTGCGACAATAGCTAAAAGCCAGCCCAGAAAAAACCAATGTACAAAACACACAGACAGGGAGGGTTCTTAAATGGTTATTCCGCGGGAAAACCAGCCGGTTGCTTCTCCGGTTAGCGTTAACAAGCGTTGGTGCAAGCGATGCGGAATATGTATCGCCTTTTGTCCAAAAGGAGTTTTGGCGGCTGGGCCAGATGGTTATCCTGAAGTCGTGGCACCAGAAAAGTGCATTAAGTGCCGTTTATGTGAAATTCGCTGTCCTGATTTCGCCATCATAGTTGAGGAGAGTGATAAAAATGGCGGTTGAACGTTCAGCGCGCCTGATGCAGGGTAACGAAGCTTGCGTGGAAGGTGCCATTGCCGCAGGATGCAGGTTTTATGCAGGCTATCCAATTACACCTTCTACGGAAATTGCCGAGTTGATGGCAGCCTCTTTGCCGTGCGTTGGCGGAAGATTCATTCAAATGGAAGATGAAATTGCCAGTATGGCCGCAATAATCGGCGCTTCGCTGACAGGTACAAAATCAATGACAGCTACCAGTGGTCCGGGTTTTTCGCTGAAACAGGAAAACATCGGTTATGCTGCACTGACCGAAGTGCCATGTGTGATCGTCAATGTCCAGCGTTCCGGCCCGAGTACCGGATTACCCACCTCTCCGGCACAGGGCGATGTAATGCAGAGCAGATGGGGAACACACGGCGATCATCCGATTATCGTGCTTTCGCCTTCATCGGTATCCGAAACCTATCGGCTGACATTTGAATCATTTAATCTCGCGGAAAAGTACCGGAACCCCGTAATTTTACTAATGGATGAAGTGGTCGGTCATATGCGGGAGCGGGTTGATCTTCACTCATTAAGCATGTCGGTAGTTGACAGAGTAAAGCCAACCAATAAACGTGAGGATTATTTGCCGTACGACGCTGCGCCAGACGGTGTCTCCCCGATGGCCAATTTTGGTGATGGGTATCGTTGTCATGTAACGGGCTTGATTCATAATAAAAAGGGTTATCCGACGAGCAAAGCCGAGGAAGTTGATTTTTTAATTCGCCGCCTTCATAATAAAATAGATCACAATTTGGATGACGTTTTAAAATACGAAGAATATATGGTGGACGATGCCGACATAATCGTACTGGCTTTTGGCTCTGTGGCACGTTCAGCGCACAATGCTGTCAGAAGAGCCCGCCAAAATGGAGTTAAAGCCGGCTTATTCCGTCCGATCACCATCTGGCCGTTCCCGGAAGCGGCCGTCACCGCACTGGCTCAAAAAGCCAAACACATTATTGTTCCTGAAATGAACTTGGGACAGCTGCGCCTGGAGGTAGAACGTGTTGCTGGCTCAAGATGTCAGGTAAGCGGAATCAACAGCATCATCGGAGAATTAATTGCTCCTGACCAAATACTGCGTCGCATTATGGAGGTGTGAAAAAAATGGCTTTACAGCATGCACAAGACTATCTCCGTAATGCCATGATGCCTCACATCTGGTGTCCGGGCTGTGGGCATGGCATTATTTTGGGAGCTATACTAAGAGCGATTAGCAAAGCCGGTCTTGATCAAGACAAAACGGTGATTGTTTCAGGGATTGGTTGTTCTTCCAGAGCATCCGGCTATATGGATTTTGATACACTGCATACTACCCATGGACGGGCTTTAGCTTTTGCCACCGGCGTAAAAATGGCCAAACCCGAACTGAATGTAATTGTAATTATGGGAGACGGTGATTGCTCCGCAATCGGCGGCAATCACTTCATTCATGCCTGTCGCCGCAACATTGACTTGACTGCGGTGGTGTTCAACAATTCCATCTATGGCATGACCAGCGGTCAATATTCACCTTTGACCCCGCGCGGCAAATTTGCCACAACAGCACCCTACGGTACGATTGAACGTGAATTCGACCTTTGCGATCTGGCGATCGCTGCCGGTGCCTCCTATGTCGGCAGAGGTACCACTTTCCATGCCCAACTGCTAACGGATCTGATTGTCAAAGGAATTGCCAACAAAGGATTCTCTCTCATCGAAGGGATCAGCCAGTGCCCGACCTATTATGGTCGTAAAAATAAGATGGGCGGGCCGATCGATATGATGAAATGGCAACAGGAACACTCTGTTAACGCCGTTGCGGCTACCAAGATGACTCCGGAGCAGTTAGATGGTAAGTTCAAAATCGGGGAGCTTCATAATAGTCCGGCCCCGGAATATATCGCTGAATATGACAAGATTATTGCCGCGAGGAGGGCCTGAAGATGAAAAATGCAGCAATGGAGTTTCGGTTGGGCGGCTCCGGCGGACAAGGTTTGATTCTTGCTGGCATAATTTTGGCTGATGCCGCAATTATGGAAGGCAAAAATGCAGTCCAGACCCAGAGTTATGGTCCGGAAGCACGTGGAGGAGCCAGCAAGGCCGAAGTAATCATTAGCGAATCTGCGATTGATTATCCGAAAGTTACCATGCCCAATGTGTTGTTATGCCTGTCTGATGAAGCCTATCGCAAATATGGACAAGTTGTCGATCCGAACGGGTTGGTTATCACAGATACTTCGATGCATCTGCCGTTGCCGAACGAAAAGACCATGGTGCCGCTCTATCGGCTCCCGGTGCTGAGCATTGCCCGCGAAAAAATTGGCCGCGGTCTAACCGCTAATATGGTCGCTTTAGGCTGCCTGAATGCCCTGACAAAATCTGTATCGGACGCGTCTTTGGAACAGGCTATCAGCGAGCGTGTTCCGGCAGGCACTGCCGAACTAAACCTGAAAGCATACCGCGCCGGATTAGCGGCTGCGCAGCAACTCCTTATTGCCAAATAGGGGAAAGGAGCACGATTATGTACGAGCAGACCAAGTTGCAGGAAATTAAACAAAAAACGTCTGATTGGCAAGAAAAATCTGTTGCCAAACTGCTGTCCAAACACCCTGAAAGTCGACCCGTGTTTACGACTTCTTCCGGAATAGAAGTCAAACGGCTTTACACTCCAGCAGATATTGCCGAAATTGATTACCTTGACACGCTGGGTTTTCCAGGTGAATATCCTTATACCCGGGGCGTTCAGCCAACCATGTATCGCGGTCGTCCCTGGACAATGCGCCAATACGCAGGGTTTGCCTCCGCAGAGGAAAGTAACTTACGTTTCAGATATCTTTTGGAACAGGGGCAAACTGGTCTTTCAGTAGCTTTTGATCTGCCCACTCAGATCGGTTATGATTCAGATCATCCCTTAGCTGCCGGTGAGGTGGGTAAAGTCGGTGTAGCCATTGACAGTCTAAAGGATATGGAACTGCTCTTCAATGCCATTCCACTTGACAAAGTCAGTACTTCGATGACGATTAATGCGCCAGCTGCTGTTTTGCTGGCCATGTATATTGCAGTTGCCCAGAAGCAAGGTGCTTCTGTGGAACGACTTTCCGGAACAATTCAAAATGATATTCTCAAAGAATATGTCGCCCGCGGTACTTATATTTTCCCGCCCAAACCGTCGATGCGATTAATTACCGACATTTTCGCATACTGCTCGCAGAATCTTCCGGAATGGAACACTATTTCGATCAGCGGCTATCATATTCGCGAAGCCGGATCCACTGCCGTTCAGGAAGTTGCCTTTACTCTGGCGGATGGGATCGCTTATGTCCAGGCGGCTATTAATGCCGGGCTCAGCGTGGACTCTTTCGCGCCGCGGCTCTCTTTCTTCTTCAATGCCCATACTGATTTCTTTGAAGAAGTAGCTAAATTCCGGGCCGCCCGTTATCTCTGGGCCAAAATTATGCGCGAACGTTTCAAGGCCACTAATCCAAAATCATGGATGCTGCGTTTCCATACCCAGACAGCAGGCTCAACCCTTACAGCACAACAGCCGGAGAATAATGTTGTACGGGTAGCCCTGCAGGCACTGTCGGCCGCACTTGGCGGAACGCAGTCTTTGCATACCAATTCCAGGGACGAAGCTTTAGCGCTACCGACAGAAGATTCTGTGCGGATCGCTTTGCGCACTCAGCAGATCATTGCTTTTGAAAGCGGTGTCACCAATACTGTTGATCCGTTAGCCGGTTCCTACTATATTGAAAGCCTTACTAAAGAAATTGCGGACCGGGCTGCAGAGTACATCCGTCAGATTGATGAAATGGGCGGAGCACCGGGCGCAATCGAGAAAGGCTTCATTCAGCAAGAGATCCAGGACAGCGCTTATCGTCATCAAAAAGAAGTGGAAGCTGAAGAACTGGTGGTTGTTGGTGTAAACCGCTTCCAAATTGAAGAAGCTCCTCCTTCAGGTCTGCTACGGGTCGACCCGGCTGTGGGTGAAGCACAGCGTCAAAGGCTGGCAGATCTCCGGACCGAACGTGACGGTGCTAAAGTCGCACAATGCCTGGAGTCATTACGCCAGGCAGCCTCGGGTACTGAAAACCTGATGCCCCTAATTCTGGACGCAGTGCATGCTTATGCAACGCTTGGTGAGATTTGTGGCGTGCTCAGAGATGTGTTTGGCGAGTACCGGGCACCGGATATTCTCTAATTGAAAGCGATACGGAGGAGGATTTGATTTGGCTACCATTCGCGTTTTAATAGCAAAACCTGGTCTGGACGGTCATGATCGCGGAGCCAAGGTTATCGCGAGAGCCTTGCGTGACGCCGGTATGGAAGTCATTTATACCGGCCTGCGTCAGACCCCGGAACAAATTGTCGAAGCAGCACTACAGGAAGATGTCAACGCATTGGGTTTGTCCTGCCTTTCCGGGGCACACAACCATCTTTTTCCACGTGTTGTAGAACTGCTGCGTGAACAAGGGGCTGCTGATATTCTTGTTTTCGGCGGCGGTGTCATTCCGCAGGAGGATATCCCTGACCTGAAAGCAGCCGGCGTTGTCGAAATATTTACGCCCGGCACATCCACTGTGGACGTGGTGGAATTTTTGAATAAACATGTCAATGTCAAATAATAAAGAGCAGCAGACGCCGGAGAGTTTGGCTGAACGAATCATTGGCGGCGACCGTCGCGCGTTAGCCAGAGCCATTACACTACTGGAAAACGGCGCGCCGCAAGCCAACCGCATTGTTAGTCTGCTGCATCAGAACGCCGATTTGAACAAAGCCAGGTTTATTGGCATTACCGGCCCTCCTGGTGCCGGTAAGAGTACCCTGAGCAATGCTTTAGTGACTTGCTTGCGCAAAAGAGGAGAAAAGGCCGCCTTAATTTTGGTAGATCCGGCCAGTCCGCTGACTGGCGGTGCCATTCTGGGAGATCGCCTGCGCCTTCCTGGTCATTCTGCTGACGACGGTGTTTTCATTCGCAGCATGAGTAATCGCGGACATCTCGGAGGTCTCTCTCCGACAACAGCAGGAGTAGCCACTCTGATGCAGGCCGCCGGTTTTAAACGAGTCATCATTGAAACGGTTGGCACCGGACAGGCCGAAACCGAAATTGCGGGTCTGGCAGATACAGTAGTGCTGGTCCTGGTGCCCGGATTGGGCGATGACATCCAGCTGATGAAAGCCGGCATTATGGAAATTGCTGATGTTTTCGCGGTCAACAAGTCCGATAGAGATGGGGCTGCCTTGTTAGCCAGCGAGCTAAAAATGTCGCAGACCGTCTCTTCAGGCGACGGGTTTACTCCGGAAGTTATTCTGACGTCTGCCCTGTCTGGCGACGGTGTAGATAGCCTGCTGGATGCAATCGATCGTCATTACGCTCATCTGGAGCAATCAGGCTTGATCGAAGTTACCAGAAAGAAACGGATTCAGACACAACTGAACGGAGCTCTGCAGGGCTTGTTTCGCAATGCCCTGGCTGGCATTGCCTCGGAGGATCTTAGCCAGGTCAATTGTCAGCTTGAGCAATGTATACTGGATCCATATAGCGCAGCTGAAACCCTTTGGAATCTCATCATAGCAAACGGTAAGGGAGGGAAGTAATGGACTATGCTGAACAAAATTGAACATATCGGAATTGCAGTGACCAGCCTTGAACAGTCTTTGCCTTTCTATACGGAAGTTCTTGGTCTTGAGCTGCTTGGAATTGAAGAAGTTTCAGATCAGAAACTGCGCGTGGCGTTTCTCAAAATAGGACAGAGTAATATTGAATTACTGGAACCGACCAGCCCGGACGCTACTGTGGCTAAATTTCTGGAAAATCGCGGTCCTGGCATCCATCATATCGCATTTGCTGTGGATGATGTCGCCAAAGAGCTTGAGGCAGTCAAATCCCGCGGTATCCGGGTTATCGACGAAACCCCCAGAATTGGTGCCCATGGAGCCAAAATTGCCTTCTTGCATCCGAAGTCCGGGGGCGGAGTACTTATTGAACTTTGTCAGCACTGATTGGAGGTAAACTGATGTCTGTCCGCAAGAAATTACAGGAATTGCAGAAAAGCCGCGAAAAGGCTTACCTGGGCGGCGGTACAAAACGTATCGAGCGCCAGCATTCTGCGGGAAAATTAACAGCCAGAGAGCGTTTGGCTCTGCTTCTTGATGCAGATAGTTTTGTTGAAACCGATCCGTTTATTAAAAACCGCTGCACTGACTTTGGTATGAGTGATGTAGAAACTCCGGGTGAGGGAGTTATCACTGGCTACGGCACCATTGATGGCCGTCAGGTATTTGTCTTTGCACAGGATGCCACGGTTTTGGGCGGAGCCCTTGGCGAAGCTCATTCCAAAAAAATATGCAAGGTTATGGATCTGGCAGCCAAAGCTGGCGCGCCTTTTATTGGACTGAATGATTCCGGCGGGGCCCGCATTCAGGAAGGCGTCGATGCTTTGGATGGCTATGGTCAGATCTTCTACCGCAACACTGTCTATTCAGGAGTCGTCCCCCAAATTTCTGTTATCATGGGCCCGTGCGCTGGAGGCGCAGTATATTCACCGGCCATTACGGACTTTATCCTTATGGTTGAGAATACTAGCCAGATGTTTATCACCGGACCGCAAGTCATCAAATCGATTACCGGTGAAGACGTAACATTAGAAGAACTGGGCGGGGCTCGCACCCACAGTTCCAAGAGCGGAGTGGCTCACTTTTCTGCAGAAAGCGAACAGGATTGTTTGGCGCTTGTCAGAAAGCTGCTCTCCTATCTGCCTTCCAATAATATGGAGGATCCTCCCGCCATTGATTATCCGGAACATCAGGATAATGAAATCAATTCTGAATCTCTGCTGGACATTATCCCGGATGATCCGAATAAACCGTATGATGTCAGAGATATTATCAACACCGTAAGCGATCCCGGTTCATTCCTGGAAGTACAGACCAGCTACGCTGCCAATGCAGTGATCGGTTTCGCCAGAATGCAAGGCCGGAGCATTGGAATCATTGCGAACCAGCCGAAATACTTGGCCGGATGTCTGGATATTAACGCCAGTGATAAAATTGCCCGCTTTATCCGGACCTGTGATGCCTTTAATGTTCCCATCGTGACTTTTGTTGATGTTCCTGGCTTCTTGCCTGGTATTTCTCAGGAGTTCGATGGTATCATCCGGCATGGGGCAAAAGTACTCTTCGCATATTCAGAAGCGACCGTACCCAAATTGGCAGTAATCCTCCGCAAAGCATACGGTGGAGCATATGTCGCTATGTGCAGCCGTTCTTTGGGGGCGGACGCTGTCTATGCCTGGCCGACAGCAGAAATTGCTGTTATGGGCGCTCAAGGCGCAGCCAATATCATTTTCCGCGACGACATTAAGAATGCCTCGGATCCAGAAGCCACTCGTCGCGAAAAGGTGGATGACTACACCGAGAAATTCGCCAATCCTTACGTAGCAGCCGCCAGGGGTTATATTGATGATGTAATTGATCCCCGCGATACGCGTCCTTTGTTAATTAAGGCCCTGAATATGATCGCTAATAAAAACGAACAACGCCCGGCTAAAAAACACGGAAACATTCCGGTTTAAAGGGAGGGAACTACTATGGCTAATATGGGTATCGGAATAGAGCTCCTTTTCCTTGGCATGGGCGTAGTCTTTGTTGCGCTGATTATCATTATTGGCGTGATGAAGTCGTTGGGGTATTTTGCCGGTGCAAATTCCAAAAAGGCATCTCAGACAGATAAAATAATGCGCCGAGAAACCGCCGGGCCGGTTAGTTCAGTAACTGCGGACCGGACCTCCAGTGCCGATTTTTCGGGAATATCAGCCAAAACAGTGGCGGCGATTAGTGGCGCAATTGCGTACATGATGGGACCTGGCCGGAGCGGTTACGCAATACGTTCTATCAAACCATGTACCGGTAGAGAGACAATCTCGCCCTGGGCGATTGCCGGGCGCATCGGACTAATTAATGCGGGAAATTCCATGATAAAGAGGAGGACTTCAAGATGAAGCGTTTTAAGGTCGTTGTTAATGGAACACCTTATGAAGTAGATGTTGAGGAAGTATCATCCGGATCAACTGCTCCCAGTGCTCCGCAAGCCGTTTTAGCACCAGCCCCGGTTGCCGCAGTGGCTGCGCCTGCCAAAGCAGCAACTGCAACTGCCAGTGCTCCCGCTCCCGAAAAGGCGAGTGCACCTGTCAAAGCCGCCGCACCTGCTCAGGCTGGTCCTGGAACAATCGCCGCGCCAATGCCGGGCGTGATTGTCGCCATTAAAGTGAAGCCCGGGCAGACCGTGAAACGCCGCGACGTTCTGCTTACACTAGAGGCCATGAAAATGGAAAATGAAATCCTGGCTCCCAAAGATGGAGTTGTCAAGGAAGTTTATGTTCAGTCAGGACAGAGTGTAAATCCGCAAGATCCGCTAATTGACCTGGAATAGACGCCCTGTAATAGCTATCAATTAAACGAAGTGAGGAAAGAAGGACATGTGGCAAGCTATTCATGGATTTTTACAGAGTACCGGATTTGCCTCCCTGACATGGGGACATATACTGATGATCTGTGTAGCACTAGTGCTCATGTACTTGGCGATTGTCAGGAAGTTTGAGCCATTATTGCTTGTTCCGATCAGCTTCGGGATCCTGCTGGCAAATCTACCTCTGGCAGGTCATTCCAATTCTGAATCCGGTCTTTTGCATTGGTTATACCAAGGAGTTAAGTTGGGAATTTACCCACCGCTCATCTTTTTGGGAATAGGGGCCAGTACGGATTTCGGTCCTCTGATTGCCAATCCTAAGACATTTTTGCTGGGTGCCGCGGCACAGCTGGGGATATTTATCACGTTGATCGGCTCCTTATTGTTGGGGTTCACCCCGGCGCAGGCTGGAGCGATCGGTATTATCGGCGGAGCCGACGGGCCTACCGCAATCTTCCTGGCCAGCAAGCTGGCACCGGAACTTCTTGGCTCGATTGCCGTCGCGGCATATTCTTATATGGCATTAGTGCCCTTGATTCAGCCCCCGATTATGAGGCTCCTGACTACCAAAAAAGAGCGCAGTATTGTAATGGAGCAGCTGCGGCCAGTCTCCAAAAAGGAGAAGATTTTGTTCCCGATTATTGTTACTATTTTTGTTGGTCTTCTTTTGCCAGATGCTGTTCCGCTGGTCGGTATGTTGATGTTGGGTAACATTTTTCGCGAAAGCGGCGTTGTCGATCGGCTCTCTAAAACGGCTCAAAATGAGTTGATGAACATCGTCGTAATTTTCTTAGGGTTGACCGTCGGTGCAACCTCGACTGCCGAAACATTTCTGACTAAAGAAACCCTCTCCATTCTTGCCCTGGGTTTAGCGGCTTTTTCAGTGGGCACAGCCGGCGGAGTGCTTTTTGGCAAACTGATGTGCTGGGCCACCAAAGGAAAAGTCAATCCATTGATTGGCTCTGCTGGTGTATCAGCTGTTCCGATGGCGGCCCGCGTTTCGCAAATCGAAGGTATGAAGGCCAATCCGGAAAATCACCTCCTGATGCACGCCATGGGTCCCAATGTAGCGGGTGTGATCGGGTCTGCGATTGCTGCGGGAATATTGCTGTCACGACTCTCGTAGCATGATTTGCCTGGCCGTATAGACGAGTATCATTGCATAGTTGCCAGATAATGACATAACCCATTGATTCCAACCGGGCACGCCTAAAACGTGTCCGGTTTTTTATTATTGGAAGGAGGTTTTTCGGATAGCTGAAAGGCAAGGGCAAAAGCTTGGATTCCACTGCGATAAGGGCGTAAGTCGCAAAAATCAAAATGTACTGCTTGGCCGTGCAGGGGAAGCATACGCCAAGATCTATTTGGAAAGGAAGGGCTATCAAATCCTAGCTGCCAACTATCGTTGTCAATTTGGCGAAATTGATCTGATTGCGGAGGAATCGCATGAACTGGTTTTCATTGAAGTAAAAAGCAGAACCGGATCTGCGTATGGCAGAGGTCTGGAATCAATCACGACTCGCAAAAAACACCATATCCTCAGAACGGCCTGGTATTATCTCGAACAACTCCACCAAAGCCATAGGCCATTTCGATTTGACGCATTGGAAATTTCTTTCGATTATGATGGCAACCCAGTGAAGGCTGAGTTGATCCAGAATGCCTTCGTTTTTGATTCTTAGGCCTATTGGCTATAAGGCAAGGGACCGGTATTGCAGCGCTTCGGCGATATGCTCCCGTTCTATATTGGGCATCCCTCCTAAGTCTGCAATCGTGCGGGCCACTTTGATCGTTTTAAAATAGGAGCGGGCACTCAAGGCAAAACGGGAGGCCGCATCCTGAAGCAAAGCTGTGGCAGCTGAGCTCATTTGGCAGTACTGCCGAATTTCGCCGGAACTCAAATGGGCATTCCATTTGCAAGCGTTATGGACGCCTTCCAGATATCTGTTTTTTTGGACTACCCTGGCGTCAGTAACGCGCTGACGAATACAGGATGATGTTTCACTTGACCTAAGAGCAGCTAATTCACTCTCCGGTAGGCGGGGCACATTCACCTGCAAATCAATGCGATCCAGCAACGGTCCGGAAATTCTAGATCGGTATTTTTGAATTTGGAATGGGGTACAGACACACGGTTTCAACGCGTCCCCCAAATAGCCGCAGGGACAGGGATTCATTGCTGAAACCAACATGACTTTGGCTGGGAAGGTAATGGCGGAGGAGGCGCGTGCAATGGTTACTACGCCATCTTCCAGCGGTTGACGCAATACTTCCAGCACTTCCCGTCGATATTCCGGCAATTCGTCCAGAAATAAAACGCCGAGGTGTGCCAAACTGACCTCTCCGGGGCGAGGGTTTCGCCCGCCGCCGATGAGTCCAGCGTAACTTGCTGTATGGTGGGGCGCCCGAAAAGGCCTGACAGTAATGACGTTTTTTCCGGTTGCCAGCAGGCCGGCGGCACTATAGATGCGAGTCAGCTCGATCGCTTCAGTTTTCTCCAGAGGCGGCATAATAGTAGGAATGCGGCGGGCGAGCATCGTCTTTCCAGAGCCCGGGGGTCCGGACAACAACACATTATGCCCACCGGCGGCAGCAATTTCAAAAGCCCTCTTGGCGTGCTCCTGACCGCTTACTTCTGAAAAATCCTCTTCAAAGACCGGCTGCGGGGGAAGAGACCATTGCAATTCGCCGGTGCCAGTGCCGGCGGAAATGCGAGTGGCTTTCAGAAGTTTTTTTTCAGCCGTAAGATAGGTTATGACATCACGTAGATGTGCGGCAGGCAGTAAATCGAGACCCTCTACGATGGCGGCTTCGTCCCAATTATCGGCTGGCAGGATTAATTCCCGGCAGCCGGATTTTTGTGCTGCCAAAGCCATTGGAAGCACACCGCGTATTGGACGGATGTCGCCACTGAGCGACAGTTCACCGACAATCATGCAGCTATTTAAACTTCCATAGTCGATTTTTCCGATACAAGCCATGATTCCCAGCGCGATTGGCAGATCAAATGAAGCGCCCTCTTTTCGTAAGTCTGCAGGCGCGAGATTGACTGTGATTCTTCGATTTGGCATCGAAGCTCCACTATTGCGCAGTGCGGATCGCACTCGTTCTTTGCTTTCCCGGATCGCCGTGTCCGGGAGCCCGACTATTCCGAACCCTGGGAGGCCCGAACCTACATCCACTTCTACCTCAACCGGTATCCCGTCAATACCAACAATTGTACAGCTGAGAATTTTTACCGGCAATGCGACCAACTCCACAAACAGCTCCACAAAATGTGCAATATATATTTCGTTACATATATGGTAATTCCTTCCTTGGCACACGCTCTGCTACTTTTTTATTTTTGAGGACAGGTCCGTCCAAGGATTCTGACTATCGGGAACAGGTTTTGAGATGTAACAAAACAACATTTGTTCCAACTTTAACAGGGTTTTTTTTCTTGACGCAGAAATAGTAAATAGTTCGAAACTGGAAGTAATCAGGCGGGGGGCTATGGAATGCTTAAAAGTACTGGCATAGTAAGGAAAATTGATGAACTGGGCCGTTTTGTTTTGCCTATGGAAATGCGTAAAATGATGGGTATTGAAATTAAGGATCCTATGGAAGTCTATTTTGACTCGGAAACTCAGTCCATTATTCTTAAGCAGTACAAGCCAGGCTGCGTTTTCTGTGGCTCCGTCGATGGGACAAAACTCTTTAAAGGGCATTATGTCTGCAAAGAATGCGTTAAGGGGGCCAAAGAAAATATAAATATGCAAGCCTAACAAGGCTAACCGGGCCAAACCTGGCCCAGGACAGACGTGTTAAGCCTGTGCTAAAGCCCTTTCTCTGACGGGAAAGGGCTTTTTTGACGCCCCTGATGCGGGAAGTAAGGCGAGTTTATTAAGGAAATGCGTCCCTTGGGACATAACAGGATCCAGTGGCATAATATGAAGCCAGGAAGGAGGATCTTTATTCCTTTCCCCGCTCGCCGCGCAGGTGTTCGCCCCGCTATGCGGTTTCTTTGGCGCAGGCGAATGAGGTCCGTTGGAGGAGTGAACAAATTTGTACTCCGCAATTTTTGGCAAAGATCGTCAGAAAAATTCGGATCCACTTGAAAGCCTTAGTCCACGTGAAAGCGAAATCCTTCAGTATGTTGCCAGCGGACTGGGTAATGCCGAAATCGGCAAAACCCTTTTCATAAGCGAAAAGACAGTCAAGAACTATGTGACCAGCATCCGCAAAAAGCTTGGGTTGGCCAACAGAGCCCAGATCGCTCTCTATGCTCTGCAGCGTGGCGTTCTTGACTTGAGCCAGATAAAGCTGACCGATCAATAGGGCTTAATATTCCACTAACTGAGCATAGTCGTGGTAAGCGGCTATGCTTTTTATTGTTGGATCCAGCCGATGGTAGTCGCGCTGCTATTTTCCTAAAGGGACTATGTGGGGGGTAGAAGAATTATCAGAACAGGGGTGAAACAGAACCACTGAACGCACACTTAATCGCAGCTTAGACGAAGCAATCAATTCAGAAGGAGATGTTTCAACTTGATGCAGAGGAAACCGGTTTACCGTCTTCTCCAATCTGCAGCCCTGGTTCTGGTTGCACTCCTAATCTCAGCGCCAGCCGTCCTTGGCAGCACGTGGTATAGTACTTCTTCAGGTCGTTCCTACTATCGTTCCGGTTGGTACAATTCCAACTACTATTCCACCCGCACAGGCGGCTACGTCCGTTACCCAGTTCCGTCGTATCGTCCGACCACACCAAGCATTCCATCTTATCCGGCTCCGGACCCGGTTCCGCAGCCCACACCGCAGCCTGAGCCAGTTCCCACTCCTTCGGCTGGACTGACTGCGCAGGAAGCTGCCATGCTGAACCTGCTCAACCAGGAACGCATGAGAAATGGTCTCGCTGCACTACAAGTCGATGACAGGTTGGTCAATGTGGCCCGTCAGAAAAGCCAGGATATGCTGCTGAACAACTACTTCGGCCATACGTCTCCTACGTATGGATCACCATTCCAGATGATGAGAGCCGCGGGTATTTCCTACCGCACGGCCGGAGAAAATCTGGCGGGAGCATCCAGTGCTGAAACGGCACACTCCGCTCTCATGAACAGTAGCGGTCACAGAGCCAATATCCTGAATCCGGCATATACCCATGTCGGAATTGGTGCAGTTTCTGGGAGCCGTTTTGGAATGCTCTTCACCCAAATGTTCTTAGGTAACTAAGCATCATCTTTCCCTCAAAAGAGAGGCGGGTCGGCGCCTCTCTTTTTTATGCTTTTGTCCTGAATTTTCTTGATCTGGCAGGCGGTAGGCACATACCGCCACAAATTCATATACTGTATTAGATTTCTCCAGGAAGGAGGCAGAGTTAATGTCCGCTGAAGAACTTAAAAAGACCCGTAAACGGAAAACAACCGGTCAGAAAAGTGCTGAAGCTGTGCCTGAAACAAAGGCTCCCGGTACCGAGAGTGTCGCCCCAGCCCGAACCAGAAAAAGAAAGGCAGCGGCAGCCCCGGAGAGCGAAGTAAAAGCCAAGCGCGCTGGCACTAAGAAAGCAAAACCAGGAGTGGATTCGATCCCCGCCGCAAAGCAAGCGGAAGCCACTCAAAAAACAACGCGCAAGATTCGGACCAAGAAAACAAGCACAGAAAAAACGAATCAGATCAAGCCTACTGCACCTGTTGCCAGCGTAAAAAGCAAGTCTGTTAAAGTCACCGTTAGGCAAGCCAATCCAGTCACAAATGTCAACCCAGTCGCTGCGGGGCTAACAGATACTGCCGTTTCCCAGATGCAGATACCGATTATTCCGCAGGAAATGGATTTGAATGGTGCCTCTGCCGTCCTGGGTGAGTCAGTGGTTGAACGTCAGATTACACAGCCGGTTCAAGTTGTACTCCCATTTCAAGCCATCAAGGTGAAAGAAATTGTTGCCCGTATACAGGACGTAACCGCCGAAGTCATCCAGGATAAAGTCATAATCCAAGGCGTTATTCATAAACAGATTTTCTTTGTCGGAACTGATATGGTTGTGCATCATATTCCCGAAGACGCACCGTTCAGTACTTTTGTCGATGTACCCGGTGCGATCACTGGAATGAATGTGGCTGTCAGAACCGAAATCGAAGGTGTACTGTTTAAGTTAATGCCGGACGGGATCACCATTGACCAGAAAGTAGTCATTCAGCTCTTTGTGAAGGTAACGGAGACAGTTCAGGTTAACGCTGTCACAGGTACTGGCCCCTTGGTGTTAATCGAAGAGGTTGTCGGAGAAAACACCACCCAGACCTTAACTGAGAGCACTGTGCTGCTTACGGTACCAGCGGTCAAAGTAGCTGAAATTCAGGCCAGAGTACAGGATGTAACCTCCGAAGTGATCCTGAATAAGGTGATTATCCAGGGCGTCATTCACAAACAGATCTTCTTTGTGGATACCAGCGGTCTCGAAAGGCATCAAGCAGAAGATGTTCCTTTCAGCACATTTGTCGATGTGCCAGGTGCGGTGGCGGGAATGAATGTGCAGATCCATTCGGAAATCGAGACCGTACTTTTCGAATTACTGACACAGACAGAATTACTGCAAAAAGTTGTCATCCAATTTTTCGTAAAAGTCACGCAGTCAGTACAGATCAGGGTCACGGAGGGAACCGGTCCGTTATTTAAGCTGGCTGAAGTAATTGGAGAAAACTCAGAGCAGATCCTTAGTGAATCAAATGTCATTCTGGAACGCCCCGCTATTAAGGTCAGAGAAATTGTAGCGCGTATCCAGGACGTAGTCGCCAAAGCCATTCTCAATAAAGTAATTGTCCAAGGCATCCTACACAAGCAAGTGTTTTATATCGGTACCGATAATGTGGAATACCATCAGGCAGAGGATATCCCATTCAGTCTATTCCTTGACATCCCAGGTACAATTGCTGGTATGGATGTCAGGATCAATGCGATCATTGAGCATATCATGTTTGACCTGCTTGAGGGCAATCTGCTGCATCAGAAGGTAGTCATTCAAGTCTTTGCCAAGGTGACCAGAGAGGTTCAATTGCGTATAGCAACGGGTCAGGGACCTCTGGTCAAAGTCGAACAGGTAATCGGAGAAAACGTCACGCAGGTATTAGTGCGCAGAGTTGTGCCGATTATCATCCCGCCGGTTCCGCCGACCCCACCACCGGCGGTACTCGGAACAGTAAGCATTGTAATACCAGGCGTGGAAGCTGTGATCACTCAGCAAGTCCTGATTGAAAACGCGGTTACCCTTCCAGTACCAGCCATCAAAATACGTGCCGTAACAGGAACAATTCTGAATCTGGTCGGGCAGATTGTTCCCGATGCAATTCTGGTGACTGGAACTGTCAATAAATCAGTTGACTTCGTTGACGTTGCCAATACAGTCAGAAACTTACAGGAAAATGTACCATTTTCGGCCTTACTACCCGCAGCAGGAATTGCGCCTGGAACCCCGGTTGAGATTTCCGCCGAGATTGAGAATATCTCTTTCAGCTTATCCAATAATGGCAGGGTGCTCAATCAGGTAATTGTTCTGCAACTCACAGCGACTGTTATGTCTACTGAATCACAGGTCGTTGAAGTCATAACATCGGTAGAATTCCCCGGTGTCCAGACAACCGAGTTGCTGGTCAGAGCACTGGTACTGAGAAATAGCGTTCCGCAGTTGGAAGAATTAACAGTTGTCACAAACGCAGTCGGTCCGGGAGTACTGGCAATTCAGAAACAGGTCATTCCGTTGGATGTCGTCAATGACGGCAACCCGAATCCTGTTCCTGTAGAAGTAGTCACAGATATCACGCTGGGCCCGCTCACCTGAACGACTGATTACGAGTGTTTGAGGGCTGACCTGCCGGTCAGCCCTTTCAGAAACGGGTCAGAAACGAGGCAGAAGCTTGCAGGAGCAAAGCGAGAGTAATCAGGAACGATGCCGGAATCTAAAAATCGGGGTAGTTTAATTAGCACATTACGATAAATGCACATATAGTATACTATCAGCCCGGTGCCCGAAACCATGCCAACAGGCACAAAGCAGGTGAATTTATATGGAACCCCAGTACCTGCCATGGTTTGCACTAACAAGCGTACTGGCGGTATTTATTATCGTATGCCTGTTAAACAGACGCAACAACCGGGCAGGTCGTTCCCGTTATAGCCACAGCCGGATTAATCCTCAGAATAAAAAGCCGCCTCGCCCACAGGACACCGCAACCAGAATGGCTGTCCGGTTGAGCGGCCCGACTAACGGCAGGATTGAGCTTCAGTGTAACTATCCGCTGCCGAAGCCGGTTTGGCGAGAAAAAATGGGGCATGGCGGCGGGACGGAAGCAATCAGCCGGTCTCAGGAACAGGATTGGCTCTGCGAATTCAGGCACCTTCTCCCAGAAGGCGCAAACGAACCGGGAGGTGAGAGGTCCGGGGAAATTGATGAGTCAGTGGCTGTACTGGAACTATCTGCTGCCAACTCGCCGGAAACAGTCAATGATCCTGAAACTGGCGAAGAAGCTGCCGGAATCTGGATTGATGAAAACCAAACGCATTCATGGATAGAAGGAGGGAGGACCTTGAGCGAGCCTTTAATTAAGGCCGAGGTAGTCATTGGAGAAAATACACGGCAGGTAATGCTGGAAAGCAATTTCACCCTGTTTGTGCCGGCAGTCAAGATCCGAGACATACAGGCACGGGTCCTGGACATTACGGCGCAAATTATCCCCAACAAAATCGTCATTCAGGGCGTTGTGCACAAGCAAATTTTCTTCGTTGACGCCAACAACCGCGTCATGCATCAGGCTGAAAACGTACCATTCTCGACGTTTATCGATGTCCCGGGGGCGGGTACTAATATGAACGTTCAGGTGCGTCCGGTGGTGGAACATGTCGGCTTTATCTTTACTCCGCCCACGTTACTGCACCAAAAAGTCGTTCTGGAAATTTTCGTAAAGGTCACTGAAACCAGGCAAATCAACGTCATCACCGGAAACGGACCTTTAGTAATGGTCGAGCAGGTAGTGGCCGAAAACACCCGCCAGGCGCTTGAGCAAAATCAAGTTGTTTTGACAAGACCCGCTATCAAAGTTAGTGAAATAACCGCCACGCTGAGAGATGTGACAACTGAGCTGCTAGAGAACAAAGTAGTCATTCAAGGAATTGTCCATAAGCAAATCTTCTTTGTGGGCACAGATAATATTCAATACCATCAAGCTGAAGATGTCGAATTCAGTACTTTTGTGGACGTACCGGGTGCAATAACCGGTATGAACGTAGAGCTCAGAGCGGAAGTCGAGCATATTGGGTTTGAGCTTCTATCGGAGACGCTGCTACTTCAGCAAGTGGTGATCCAGTTCTTTGTAAAGATTACGGAAACTGTCCAGCTTAATCTGAACCTCGGCACTGGGCCGTTGCTGAAGGTTGAGGAAGTCAGAGGAGAGAATGTTACACAGACATTAGTCGAAAACGAGATTTTACTTGACAGACCCTCAATCAAAATCAGGGAAATCGTGGCCCAAGTCCGGGATGTTACAGCAGAAGCAATACTTGGCAAAGTGATTGTTCAGGGAATAGTTCACAAACAAATCTTCTATATTGGTACTGACAATTTGGAGTACCATCAAGCAGAGAATGTCCCCTTTAGCTTCTTTGTAGATATTCCAGGCGCCGCCGCTGATCGCAACATTCATGTACGTCCTTTCATTGAACACATTTCCTTCCACTTGCTTGATGAACGGACCCTGGAGCAGAAAGTAGTACTGGAAACATTCGTGAAAGTAACCGAAACCGTGCAGATTAGAGTGGCAGAGATAATCGTATCACCTTATGTTTCACCGTACGTCTCGCCCTATATCTGCAATAACATTACCAATACCAATGCCAACTGCTCCGCCAATTTGTCACTGTAAGTTCCGCCCGCCCGGAGAAGGCTGTCTTTGATCAGACAGCCTTTTTTTATTGAGTTAGGGTTATCCTGAGCGCATGTGAATATAAATACTGTGAAACGTATTAACGGGAATGATGCCTGATGCCCATCGGGATATGGCCGGTAGCGGTTATCCCGGTCCGGATCCCTTTTAGAAGTCCCGCCAAAATTGAATTGCTAAATGTCGCCAGTCGTATTGTAGCTAACCAGAAAATTCTTTCTGAAGATACGGCTGTTTTTGCATATATCGAAGTTGAAGCACTTTATTTGGAGAGCAGTCGCGGGTTTGAAAAAAGAGGTCCTGACTCTAATTTGGAGAGCAGCGGCGGATATGTCCGCCGGATTACTTCGCTAACCAGTATCATTCGTGACAAATATGGACCGAAGCTTCTTCAGCCCACGATTGAATTTGAAAAATACGTGCTACAACCTGGGGCCGAGGGCCCCAATACACATGTGCTGGAGGGAGAAATAGGGCTGGCCTGGCCGGCGGAGGCGGGACTTGCGGCGGCGGATCCGGCTTCGGATTCGCACGTGGACGGGCATTTCGCAATAAAGGAACTGGATACACTATTCCTTAACAAAGTGCAGAAAATCCACCATTTTTCATTGACGTTAAAAAAAACAGTTGTTGTCAAAAAACGCCTCAAGGCTGTAGTGGGCTGTCAGACCATGTGCACAGCCACTGCCGACTGGCGAAATCAAGCGGCTGTGATCCAAGGGGAACTGAATTTGAGCATGCATCTGGAATATGAGGACGGCACATTGGGACGCTGGTCCGACCCGCTCAGTTTTCAGGCACCCGAACCACTGGTTCCTAACTATGTGCATAGTCTTTATGTATTTATAGATCAGTGTCATGTCGATCCACAGCTGACCGCGGACATGGACGCGGGTACTGATGCAGGCGCCGAGCAAATCGAGATCACGGCTACACTTACGGGCATTATTGCTGAAACCTGCCCGGAAGCTGTTATGCTATACGCTCCGCCGATTAATGCAACACAATATTTCAAAACGCTGCGAATCAGCGGCATTGCTGATACGTCTATTTGCTGTCAAAACAAGGCTCTTTCTGGTACCGTTGCAGTGCCTGGAATCCCAACGGGTTCCCTGACACACAGATTAGGCTGCGGCAGGCTTGAGCAAACCAGCGGCTCGCTACTGCAGGAACTTACTGCGTTTTGCGATTTATTTTATATTGACGACGAGGGCGAAAAATGTCTTCAGGTTCAGCTTAACGATATCATGCTGACCTCTATCGGGGAGTATCCGGTGACGGCGACCTATTCGGGAAGTGTAGCGGCAGCCGGCGAGCCCGTGATTACTGCGGATCTTAGAAATCCCGGTGAATTCAGCGTGACGGTGCCTTTGCGATATCAAGTCGTGATGCGAGAGACAAGAATCAAAGACGCCCATATCAGTGGCACGTCTGCGGACAAGGCAGAGGCATTGTCCAATACGGTTGGCGACTCGGGAGAAGCGATCAAGGCGCGCAATTTGAGTAGAACGATGGACGTAGTAGTTGAAGAAATCGTGGCGCAAAAACGAGTCCGTTTTCCAGTTGAATTTCCAGCCCAAGTAACATTTTCAAACGCCACAAAGCACCGGGGCCAGGCAGAGTCGTTATCTGAAGCGACGCCAGAACTGGATTATGAGTGCATCCCTGAGACGGATTGTTGTCTGATTAAGGGCACAGCTAATCTGGCGTCTTATATTACTGCCCTGGATGGCAAAGAGGTCTATCAACCATATCGGGCCAATTATTGTGAAAAGGTTATGATCCCCGGCTGCCAGCCAGACTTGAAATGGCGCTGCAACTTGACGGCGGCTACGGTTGCTCCGACGACGCCAGCTGACACTCCCTCGCTAATCATTGAAGCTGATTTGGTGCTTTACCGCTTTCGCCGAGTCGAAATTCTAGCCGGGGAGTCCAGTGCCCAATCCGATCAACAACTACTGGCACTGGAACATCGTCTATTTTGGCAGTCCAGGCCTCCTACCTGCACCAGTGCGGAACCAGTACGCATTACGACCAAAGCTGACGACCTTACATGGCGCTTTGCAGATGATGAACTTTTAATTATTGATGGAATAGTCGGCAGAGAGCTCTATTTTGTCGATCGCGACCAGCGGCTTTATTGTTCGGACGCCCGTATCCCATTCCGCATGGCCGCCTTACTGCCTGGACAAACCGGAAACATCCGGCAAATTCGTATTCAAAGAGTTGATGGGACGGCGCTACCCAGAGCAAAAAAGGGAGTGCCGGTTTGTCTGGAAGAGGAGTATCACATTTTTCTGGAAATTGTGCGGCAGAGCTAATGACTTTCGGCGTAGTTCTGTCATAGTATGAAACATCCGAACAAGGGGGGAGGGGGGGATCAAATGAAAAAAGCCCTGATTACCGGAATTACTGGCTTCGTCGGCAGTCATCTGGCGGAATTACTTTTGGGCACAGACAACTGGGAAGTATATGGCACAGTGCGATGGCGGAGCAAGCGGGAAAATATTGAGCATCTCTCCGAGATTAAGCTGGTCGAATGTGAGTTGCGGGATTCTGTTTCGGTGGAAAGAACCATTTTACAGGTGCAGCCGGATTATATCTTTCACTTGGCAGCCCAAAGCTTTGTCCCCACGTCATGGAATGCCCCTTCCGATACACTATCTAATAATATATTGGGACAGCTTAACATACTGGAGGCAGTACGCCGCGCCGGCATCCAACCGAAGATCATGGTGGCCTGCTCCAGCGAAGAATATGGTTTGGTCATGCCGGACGAAACCCCGATCACCGAAGACAATCCCTTAAGACCCTTGAGTCCTTATGGTGTCAGCAAAGTAGCACAGGATTTGCTGGGCTATCAATACTTTAGGAGTTATGGTATGCAGATCGTGCGTACGAGGGCATTTAATCACACCGGGCCGCGCCGCGGACATGTCTTTGTTTGTTCGGACTTCGCCAAACAAATAGCGGAAATTGAAAAAGGCCTGCATGCACCGATCATTTTTACGGGTAATCTTGAGGCTCAGAGAGATTTTACAGATGTGCGTGATATGGTGAGAGGCTATCTCCTTGCACTGGAGCAAGGAGAACCGGGTGAGGTTTATCAGCTTTGTTCCGGAAAAGCGCTGGCCATCTCAGAGCTGCTCTCGCTCTTGCTCTCCATGACAGATGTGGCAATCGAAATCAGACAGGATCCGGCCAGATTACGCCCATCCGATGTACCGATTCTGCTGGGCTCTTATGCCAAATTCCATAAACAGACTGGATGGGAACCGCAGATTCCATTTAAGCAAACAATGGCAGACCTGTTGAACTATTGGCGAGTGCGCACTTAACCGGGCGTTGTGCACGAACACCAAGGCGATCCAGGGGTGCTGATGCCTAAGGCACAGCACCCCATATTATTGCCTTCCGTATGATGAAAGGGGATCGATTGGTGATAGGCAACTGGTGATAGGGAAGGGGGACTATTGGTGGAAATCCGATTGGCTTACTTTTCGCCGCTGAAACCGGTGCAGTCTGGCATCTCGGATTATTCGGCTGACTTACTGCCTTATTTGGCAGAGCAATTCGACACCTCCTTGGTAACAGATTATTATCAGCCTGCCTTGACAGGCCAACTAGCCCGGTTGCCGATCATGAATCCGGAAGAATTTTGGCGGCGTCGCAGGGACTTCTTTCCTTGTTACCAAATGGGTAACAGCGTTTACCATCAATACATGCTTGCCTGTATGAAAGCCAATCCGGGTCTGCTTACATTACATGATGTGAATCTGCGGGGGCTGTTTAATTTTTTGGCAGCTGCGCGCACAATACCGGAAGGTTGGCACATCCCTGGATCTAATTTGGAACCGGAGTTAAACAGTCCTTGTGTTAACCTTGCTTTAGGCGTGGTGGTCCACAGCAGCTACGCCGTCAGCCTGCTGCGCAAGAAATATCCGGGACTTTACCTTCAGAAAATCAACATGGGAGTTGCACCGCCGCCGCCTGATATCGATCAGCAATTGGCGCGCCAACAGCTAGGCATTAGCAGCACAGAATTCGCCATTGGCTCCTTTGGCCACATCATTCCGAAAAAACGCATTCATATCTTTTTGGAAGCTTTTGCTGCATTCAGTAGCAGTTATCCCAAAGCGCGTTACTATCTGGTCGGTAAAAGCGCCGATCATTACCCGTTGGAGATCATTAGACGGCTCGGCCTTGATAACCGGGTTGTGATCACAGGCTATACAGATACCGAGCTCTTTAATAAATACTTACATGCCATGGACGTCTGCGTCAATCTGCGTTATCCGGAGGATGGCGAGACCAGTGCCACTATGATTCGGGCATTTGCAGCCGCGAAACCAGTCTTGTACACACCGTGCGGCGCAGGCGCCGAATTACCGGCGGGGATCGCTTTACCAATCCCGGCTAATTCTTCTGAAATCAGGCTGATTACCACAACTCTGATCCGGCTTTGCCTTGAACCTCTCCTCAGCAAGCTAATCGGAGAAAAGGCTCGCCGCTATTACAACGCCAATCATTTACCCGAAAGGACCGCCGCAGATTACATACGGATGATTACCACCCTTAGTAGCGGTAGCGGTACCGGTTTCGGTGGGAACGGCAGTGTCGGAGACAGCGCTGGCCGCGGCCTGGGCACCGCCAAGCAAAGCAACAAATCCGAATTCATGCACGGAGGGAACGGTAGTGAAAATAGGAGTGGATCTGCAGGCAATTCAGGGAACGTACAGCGACCGTGGAATCGGATTCTATAATGAAAGTCTGTTCAAGAAAATAATCGCTGAAAAGCCCGCGCATATGGATTTCTTTTGGTTTTTGCAGCCTCAAAAACCGGTTCCGGAATTTGCCGCGCACTCAGGTCATTCCGTCTTAATGCCAGCGAAAAGGTCAGAACATTGGTACGCAGACATAATCAGTGAGTTGGAACTGGATGTCTTTCACTGCACCTGTCCTTTCGGCGACTTTCCAGTTCCCAATGTAAGCAATAGCGGTTGCGGGACTATTGCTACCATTTATGACTTAATCCCACTCAAGTTGCCGTTTTATTTCGCGGCAACCGTCAACAAGTCTGATTACATAAGCCGCCTACAGACATTGAAGAAATATCATAGCTTACTGACCATTTCTGACAGTGTCAAAGATGATATTAGACGCTATTTATCTTATCCGTCTGCGAAAATTTGCGTGATCGGAGCCGGAGTCGATGAGGAATTCTTTCAATGCCCGTCCAATAGCGATAGGGCTTTGCGCAGTCAGTATCTCATTTCCCAGCCTTATCTATTATGCACCGGCGGGGATGATCCGCGCAAGAACATGCCACGTCTAATTGAAGCGTTTGGGCTGCTTCCGCCACGCATGTCATCCTGCAAACTAGTAATTGTCTGTGACCTTTCGCCAGCAACGCAAAAAGCACTGTTGGCAAAAGCTGCTGAAGTTGGTGTTCAGGAACGCCTGATTTTAACCGGTTTTGTGCCCAAAAGCACGCTGATTGCCCTCTACAGATTTGCGGCCGCTTTTGTGTTTCCATCTTTGGCGGAAGGTTTTGGGTTGCCAATACTGGAAGCCATGGCCTGTGGCACCCCGGTGATCGCTTCCTTTGGTCGACCGTTCACCGACGTGGCCGGAGATGCCGCAATCTATTTTGATCCATATAACCCCCATTCAATTGCATTTGCAATGTGCGCTGTGCTGGACAATAAAACCACGCATTTCCTGCTCGGCCAGAAAGGCCTGAAAAAAGCCGCCTCAAAAACATGGAACGCTGTGGCTCATGCTGCCTTAGCTGCTTATGAGAAGGTCAATGTTAATATTGATCGCCGCCATCGCGCCAATGAAAGCCCGCAATTGGAACGGCTGCTGACAACGATCCCTCTATCCTTACAGAAAAAACCTGCTCAGCCAGCGGCAGCTTCAGCGCTAACTGCAGCTTCGACACTAGCGCAGTCGCTAGTACAGGCTCCCCCAAAAAGGCCTTCCGATATCCGGGTATGGCCGGCCGTGTCGCTCAAAAAAGGCTATTTATCCTGATTGCGTCTGCGCCCGCAATTGGCCCGACGAAATTCCTTTTTTTACTGTCTGGAAAGTCGGAAAGACTATCAGGCCGCTACCATATGATTAGAAAGGAACATTTATGGAAGAGGAGCGGTGAGCCATGAAAGCAGTCATCTTGGCGGGCGGATTAGGAACCAGGCTGCGTCCGATGACCTACCGACGCCCAAAACCCGTCATTTCTCTTATGGGAAGACCTTTTCTGGAATTCCAAATTCGCTGGCTGGAATCATTTGGAGTGGAAGACATCGCTCTGTGCCTGCATTACCAAGCAGATCGGGTTGAGTCTGTTTTGGGAGACGGAAAACAATACGGCGTTCGTCTACATTACATCTTTGAGGAAACCCCCATGGGAACCGGCGGTGCCCTGGCAAACGCCGCCTCTTTTTGGGGTCAGGATCGGCTTTTAGTCTTGAATGGTGACGTGTTGGTCAATTTTGATCTTTATAGCATGGTAGATATCCATGTGGCACGCAAGTCTGCTGCCACAATCGCATTGGCGCGTGTTTCCGATCCGACTTCTTACGGCATGGTAATGGTGAAGCCAGACGGAAAAGTAGCGCGCTTCTTGGAAAAGCCGGCCTGGGATCAGGTTTCAGTCCGTAGTATCAACGCCGGCGTCTATATTCTGGAGCCGGAAATACTAAAGTTTATCCCGGCAGATCGCGAAATTTCCATCGAACGCGAAACATTTCCTGTACTCTTAAGCGCAGGTTTGCCGTTTTATTCCTACCGCGAACCATTTTACTGGCTGGATATTGGGACTCCGGAAAAACTGATGCAAGCCCATTTTGATCTACTAGATCGTAGGATCTTTGCTAATTTGAATGGCAAACGGGTCAGTGATCACGTATGGGTCGATGATTCTGCCGAGCTGGGGGAGGGTGTCAGTCTGGTGCCTCCGGTTTTTATCGGAACGCAAGCCAAAATCGGGGCTGGTTCGACTATCGGACCATACGCGGTCATCGGCGCGCAAGCAATCGTAGAGAATGATTGTGAGATTCGCCGCTCTGTGCTTTATGAAAACACCATTGTTGGCGCTAACTGCTTTTTATCCTGGTCGCTATTGGATGAACAGTCGCAAATCAGAGAAGAAGCCAGTATTCAAGGCTTTCTATTTTCCGCGGACTCGGTAATCGGAAAAGGCTGCCGCACTATTAAAGCATCCGAAGCCATTGACTCATAGAATTCAGTCGTTTTCAAAACCAGAGGTGATTACCGCCATGTTCAGGTACAGTAACACCACGTTCGGGTTCAGTAATGTGTCATCGTCAAAACCATGTCATGTAAATATCGTCGGGCCGGTATTCGAGCCTACCGGCTACGCGCAGTTGACCAGAAAACTGGCCATGGGGTTGGACGCCGCGGGCATTGCTGTCAGGATCGGCCCTATCAAATGGGGAGATGCACCAGAGGGCGTTGATTCCGCCACACGCCTCCGGCTGAATCGCCTGATCGGGGCACCGCTGGCGCAACGCATCACGATTCATATCGGGCCACCAGATTTGTATCGTATTCCGGTCGCCGGGTATAGTATCCTGTTCGCTATGCTGGAATCCGACCGCATTCCAGCCCATTGGGCATCAGTCTGCAATGGCTTCAACGAGATCTGGGTTCCTACCGCATTTAACAAAAGTACTTTTGTCGCTGGCGGGATACGCCCCGGCAAAATCAGAATCGTCCCTTTGGGAGTGGATCACAGGCTGTTTTTACCACCCGCGGCTGGAACGCGTCCGCATCATCCGTTTACATTCCTGTCAGTGTTCGAGTGGATTCCGCGTAAAGGTTATCATTGGCTCATTACAGCGTTTGCACGCATATTCAGCTCGAAGAACGTTCGCTTAGTGCTTAAGGTCCAGAAAAACGCCGGTTATCTGGACTGCCGCACCCAAATTATCGCGGAAATCGAATCGCTCTGCAGCCAGGCTGGAAAAACGACCGCTGCACGGCAAATTGAGGTAATCAGCGAGATACTCAATGATAGCGCCATGGCTTCATTATACGCCCATGCAGATTGTTTTGTCCTGCCCAGCAGCGGGGAGGGGTGGTGCTTCCCCATCGTGGAAGCAGCGGCCGCCGGTCTGCCACTGATTACAACTGATTGGGCTGGCCCGGCCGCTTATCTTGACAGAAACAATGCGTACCTGATCCCGGTTAAGAGAATGGTTCCGGCTGGCACAGGCGATCCGTATCAGGACTTTCTATATGGCGGCAGCCAGTGGGCAGCACCGGATCCGGAAGTATTGGAACGCGCTATGATGGAAGTTTGGCAAAACCCTGCCTTAGCATTTGTCCGAGCCGATTCCCAGCGTCAACATATTTTAGGCAATTTTTCCTGGGAATGCGTCATACTAAGGGTAACAGGCCATATCAGAGAGATTCACGGAAATATGTCGCGATGAGGAGTGGCCGGGCTTGAAGAAAATTTTATTTTTATGCCGAGATCGTCTGACAACCAATCGGGCAGGGGACACCATCCAGATCGAGCAAACAAAGCAAGCTCTGGAACGACTAAATGTCGAGGTGGACCTGATGACAACGTCCCAAGCTGAAAAGCCGGGTGCTTTTGTGGGACGTTTTTATGACGGAATCCACTTGTTTAATTTGATCCCGGTGGAAGAGACCTGGAGACAAGCCAGAATTGCAGATAGGCTTGGCATTCCATTCGCTCTGTCAACGATTTACTGGAACATCGAGGAATACTTGCAGAAAGGCGGAGAACGAAGCGCCTCAGCGAAGATTTGGTGGCGTCAGGCCCAAACAATCAGACGGCTCCTGGCAGACAGCGCTCAAATACTACTGCCCAATTCACTGGCAGAAAAGGAGCTGCTCCTTACGGATTTCGGGGAAGATCTGGCCTGGAAAATGCATATTGTTCCCAATGCCGTAGACCTGACGTTATCGGAAAACAGCCCTGAGCGATTCCGCACCCAGTTTGGCGTCAAGCGGCAATTTGTGCTCAGCGTGGGACGGATTGTGCGCCGCAAGAATCAGCTCGCGTTAATCCGCGCTTTGCAGAGTACTAATTTGCAGCTTGTTCTGATCGGTCCGGTCAATGATGCGGACTATTATCGCGAATGCCAAGCAGAAGCAAGCGACAAAGTGCGTTTTATTCCCGAGTTATCTTCGCAAATGCTGGCGTCCGCCTATGCGGCCGCCCGCGTCCATGCCCTGGTAAGCTGGTATGATACTCCAGGCCTGGTATCTTTAGAGGCGGCTTTGATGCAGTGTCATATTGTCACTACCGATCGCGGTCCTACCAGAGAGTATTTTGGTGATGATGCTTTTTATTGCGCGCCGGACTCCCCAGAGTCGATTAAAAATGCGGTGCTTAATGCCTGGAAAGCTTCTGCCAACGATCAATTGCGGGACAAAGTCATCAAAAACTACTCGTGGCAAAACTCAGCAGCAGCAACTTTGAAAGCCTATGATCATTTTGAAAAAGCAGGCGTGAAGACACGCCTGCTTGAGGAGGGATAGGGGAGAGTTATATGCACGACGCCGGGAAACACCAGATACCTCTGCCCTGTGCCGGACCGGTCGCAAATACTCCGCAATGACCGGTGAGGACATCGATCTGCTCCAGGCTGGCAACTTTGATTAATACATGAGCCACTACTTTTTCAAGCAAGACTCCGTTGCAGAGCTTGAAATCAACAAAAAGATCCTGCAAGAAATTCTCAACGATGTGACCGGGCTGGGTGCCGGGAATATCAGCCGCGATAACGAATGGAATGTCTACCCCTGTATGGCGGACAAAGTTGTCAGCGTCAACCCAGAAAATCTGTTTATGAATGAACCCCTGTTTGACGACTTTATTTGGAAACACGTGATCCGTAACGTTCACCAAAGACGCTACTACGCGATCCACTTTAATGGCATCTGGAAGAGGAACATCAGCCGCCTCTACTATTTGCACCACTTTTTCCCCAACAACCCGCTCTGCTTTAATGCGAACTTTTTTCCACATTGAACTGCCCACCTGCCTTTCTGCTTTCAGCATATGGCCCAAAATCCCTGACTGTAACATGCCGAAAGCACAATCGCGTATTTATTTTATATCCCGATTCGTACCGACCGCCTCATCTCGTGCGCGTAAAGCGAGGCTATCCTTCCGGACAGCCTCGCCTCACCTAACATCTGAAGTCGCGATCTATATTGGTGATCTGGCCTCTAAAGCCTGTTATCACGGAATCAGAGAATTAGGGATCGCAACCGAAGAACTGAAATACTGTCTGCCCAGGGGCAGGGCCGCTTGAAAATACACCACATTGGCCTGTGATGACATCAAGCTGCTCCAGGACGCTAACCTTCACCAGCACATGAGCGACTACTTTTTCGCATAAGAAGCCGTTGACCAGCTGGAAGTCGGTAAATACATCCTGCAGGAACAGTTCTACGATTTGACCTGGAGTGGCAGCAGGAATATCGCATGCCGCACAAAACGGAATATCCTGAGCGATATGTCTGACAGTGTTGGTAGAGTCAACCCAGAATATTTGTTTGTGAACGAATCCCTGCAATACTACTTTGCCAGGGAAGAGATGATGGACGATATTAGTTAACGTGGCGACAATGCGATCCACCTTAATGGCACCCGGCAATGCGAGAGCCGGCGCCTCTTCCACAATTTGAGCGATGCATTCGCCGACTACTCGTTCAGCCTTAATACGGGCTTTCTTCCACATTCGTGTCACCTGCCTTTCTGATTTCAGCTTATGCTGGCGATGGTCCTAAGTTTCGGGACAGCAGACCAACTTAAGGCGCAAAGTGCTTTTAGCCGGACCGAGGCTTTGGTGTCGGGGCCTTAACGCCTGGATTCTAGTCCCGGGGGCGATGAACGGGCTCCTTTGCAATGAGGCGACCGGCGAATGGCAACATAATCAGGCACCTGCCAGGATGCTCTGGCGATCTGCATGCCATTTTCGAGAAAGACTTCAAAATTGATCAATTCCTTATAGAAGAAACTGCTGTCAAGGGCGGCTACAAAGGTCGTTTCCGGAACTGGTTGGGCTATTATTACAGCTTCATGCCCCCGATAATAGACAAACAAGGGTCGAAAGCCATAGCAAGCCAAGATAATGCGGTCTGGAGGCCATTGCCATTGACCCTGGCTTTGGCTTGGGCAGTTTGCTTCATCGCGAAACTGAGCAAGGGTGGCGAAAACGCTAATACCGGATTGCTTGTTCTCATTGCTGTATTCTAAAAAGGATTCCGGATGTAAAGGGATGTACTCGACAGCAGGGAATGGGCAGATTTGACGGGGAACATTCAAATTGATCGCCTCCGCCGTGTAGTTTATTGCATCCTATGCTCAAATCCCAAAAATGGTTCAGTCACAAAAAATAGGCTGTTCATTGCCGAACAGCCTCAAAAGAATGGGGGATATGAGTTTACGAGATTACCTATATTGCCCGGAAGGGAAGAGGTTAAGCTCATAGAATCCGGAGGAGGTATCGTCAAAAATCGTCGCAGGATTCTGACCGGCAACTACTGACTTGATACTCCACGCCGAGGAAGAGCCATTACCAAGAGTTACCGGAAAATAATAGTGCCGATCTGTAAAAGGCGGGGCTTCTGTCGGAGAATCTGACACCACTTGCACCTTGCGCTGCGGATTCTCTTGCGCGTAGCCATCCGGTTTGGCGTTGCGGACAAGTCCGTTCATTGAGAAAATCCCGATGAGCGCCGCCGCGGCAGCCAACATGAGACCCCGGCTGATCACTTTATGATTACCTGGCACAAATTCTATTGTTACGGAATGGCTTAATTCTTCTTTTACCAATGCTGAGAAATCATGATAAGGTTTGATGGATTCCAGGCGACCCAACAAACACCGAACCTCTTTCAATTGATCCAGCAAATCGTTGCATTGCCTGCAACTGACCAGGTGCTGGCGCACCTGCCGTTTTTCTTCAGCATCAAGCTCGTCATCGATAAAAGCCGACAACAGATGTGAAAGACGTGTACAATCCATCATCACACTACCTCCTCTCACTACTGGAGGCTAAATAGGGCTGGAGTAATTCCCGCAGCTGCCTGCGCCCCCGGTGAATACGGGAACGAACCGTACCAATCGAACAATTTAAAATGTGCGAAATCTCCTCATATGAAAAACCTTGCACGTCGCAGAGTATAATTGCGGCGCGAAACTCGGGTGACAGTGTTTTCAATGCCTTGGCGAGAACCCCCTGAAACTCCAAGCTTTCATAATCCTCAACTGGTCCCGCCGAATTGTCCGCAAGCTCACGCGTAATATCGCCCTCACTGGTACGTATGGGATTATCAAGTGATTCCTGACGAATTTTGCGATTCTTACGTACATGATCCAGATAAAGATTATGAATGATACGGTATACCCAGCGGTCAAAACATGTTCCGGGAGTAAACTTGTCGTAATTCTTATAAGCCCGATAGAATGCCTCCTGAGTCAAATCCTTGGCCTCTTCGGGGTCGCCGGTCAGCCGGTAAGCAAAGTTGTACAGAGCGCGCTCATGCGTTTGCACCAGTTTCTCAAAAGAATCCCAGCCGTTTTCAAGACCAGTCGGCAATGAGAGCGCTTTGGATTGCAGCATACAGACCCCTCCTCTTGCAGAGTAAGCTATTGAAATATCTTAGTGGAATAGAATATTGCTATCTTAATTGTATAATTGATTGGCCCTGTTTGTCAAAAGGATGGTCATTCCAGCGAATCGGGCATTTCCGTTAATTGGATCTGTATTGTACTGCGCTTCCCGTTGCGCAGTAGTTCAAAGCGGCAACGCTCACCCGGTTCTTTCGCACGAATAGCACCTTGAGCCTCCGAGGGAGTGTTAATTTCCTTTCCATCGATAGTGAGAATGATATCACCCGCTTCCAGGCCGGCTTTCTGCGCAGGACTGTTGGCGTAGATTTCGTAGACTACCACGCCGCGGCCAGGCATCACATTCAGCTGTGCTGCCAAGTCTTTGTTCAACTCCGCCAAAGTTACGCCCAGCCAGGAGCGGGGAACATATCCTTTAGTAATCATAATATCCAGCACTTCTTTAGCGGTATTGATCGGAACCGCAAACCCAATGCCTTGCGCAGACTGAATAATGGCGGTATTAATTCCGATAACCCGCCCATTCAGGTCCACTAATGGACCGCCGCTATTGCCAGGATTAATGGCGGCATCGGTCTGGATAAAACCGCCTTCTCCATCAAGCGAGCGCCCCAATCCGCTAATAATGCCAGCTGTGACGGTGTCTTTCAATCCGTATGGGTTCCCGATGGCCAGAACCCACTGTCCCGGTTCCAGAGTAGATGAGTCACCCAGCTCTACTACAGGAAGGTTTTCGCCAGGGATTTTTAAAACGGCGAGGTCATTAACTTTATCTTTGCCGACTACCGTAGCTTGATATTTACGCCCATCCGCCAGCGAGACTGTTACTTCGTCTGCACCACTGACGACGTGTTCGTTGGTTAGCACATAACCATCCTTGGAGATAACGAAACCAGAGCCCTTGCCGGTGGTTTCCTGCGGCGTTTGGGGCATCGGCATAAAGCCGAAAAAGAAGTTATTGAAATTGTTATTGCCACTGGAGCGAGTCACTGTATCAATGTTAACCACCGCAGCGGCTACCTTTTTCCTGGCCTGAACAATCGGCTCGTCTTTCCAGTTCTGTGGTAATGAAATCGGAGTTGAGGATTCGGAAGGCGAAACACCAACATTTCGACTTTTGGCTGTCTCATCAGGTTCTAATACCGATCCGCCTTTGGCAGTTTCGGAAATCGAGTTTTTATCAGAAGGAATAACCCCAGCAACCGCCAAAGTAATTACACTAGTGAACACTGAAGCAAAAATGGCTACTATCAAGACGATAAGTAAAGGATCAAAGGATTTTCCGCGCCTAAAATTGCTTGTCACTTGGATTACCTCCACTCACTGAATTGTATGAAATGGGTCTGTCAAATTAAACATGCTGTTACCGCGGCTTCTGTCTAAAAAAACGATTGAAAGACTAAAAAGTTCCTGAGCGATTACTTGAGCGGTAGCCTAGGCTGTCATTAGTGCGCCTTATCTCAGATTTTATCCGCCAAATCAGGAGGAAATGGGCTGGTGGGGTGGAATAAAGGTGAGAGAAAGCATGTGCGCAATTGTGCACATTTTGCTAAAAGGGGATAGAACATGGCACTTAGTATGACGGGTTTTGGCCGTGGAGAATATAGCAGTCCGTTCTATAAAGTAAAAATCGAGATTCGCAGCGTTAATCATCGCTATTTGGACCTTTCTTTTCGAATCCCCCGGGCCTATCAGATTCTGGAAGATAAACTCAGAACGGTTCTCAACGAAAGCCTTGCGCGCGGCAAGGTTGATATTACTGTTGCAATTCAGCCTGCTTTAGAATCCGAAAAAAAGGTTGAAGTTGACTGGGGTCTAGCCGATGGATATGTGGCTGCCCTTAATGCGATCAAAGAGCGTTATGGCTTAGCCGACGAGCTTTCACTAGGCTCATTGCAGATCATGCCGGATATTATTAAACCGGCCGAAAACGAACAGGATCTCGAAGTACTCTGGGATGCGGTGCAGCCTGCGCTGATGGAAGCTATTGAAACCCTCCTTGCAACCAGAAAGCGCGAAGGCAGCGCTATGGCAGCAGATGTTGCCAATCGGTTGGCCACAATTACTGAGCTGACGAAGCAAGTAGCTGAACGCGCGCCCGCCGTAACTGAGTCTTACCGTAACCGTTTGGAAAAGCGGCTGGCAGAACTAGATTTAGATGTGATGGCCGATCCTGCGCGGATCGCAACCGAAATTGCGCTATACGCTGATCGTACCAATATTGATGAAGAAATAACCAGACTGCAGAGCCATCTTGTTCAAGGCCGCGATTTGCTGAAGTCTACTGATTCAATTGGTCGGCGCTTTGATTTTCTGCTTCAAGAACTAAACCGCGAAGCCAACACGATTGGTTCAAAGGCCAACGATCTGGCTTTGTCAAATATTGTAATCGAAGTAAAAAGTGAGCTCGAGAAGATACGTGAACAGATTCAAAACATTGAATAGGGAGGTGAGAATTTTGGCCTTGCCAAAGCTTACTCCGGAAGAGAAACTGAAAGCTCTGAAGAAGGCACAGGAAATGCGGAGTCAGCGGGCTCGCATAAGGCATCAACTCAAATCTGGTCAAACTAATATTCGCGCTATTCTCGATCAAACTTCTGATGATGTAGTCGCAAAAATGCGAGTTGCTTACCTGATCGAATCATTGCCACGGATTGGAAAAGTTCGTACCCGGAAAATCATGACCGAACTTGGTATTGATGAAACACGCCGTATCCAGGGGCTCGGGATCAGGCAAAAGAAAGCCCTCCTGGAAAAGTTGGGATAGTCATGATACGTCCGGGCAGGATAAGCCTGCCCGGATCATGTCTTTTTTGGTTCAGAAGTGAATGATAATAACCGCTATGTCAGTGCCTGGAAGGGGGAACCCTAGTGGAAATAAAGCTCATCAACATCGGCTTTGGCAATATTGTCGCAGCTAATCGTATTATCGCCATCGTCAGCCCGGAATCGGCGCCAATCAAGCGAATTATTCAGGAAAGTCGTGACCGCGGAATGCTGATCGATGCAACTTATGGTCGACGTACCAGAGCTGTCATTATTACCGACAGCGACCATGTTATTCTTTCAGCAGTACAACCGGAGACTGTTGCTAATCGGCTTTCCAGCAAAGACAACAGCTCCGATCCTGAGGACTGAGCAGGGTTGAAAATGTCAGACAAAGCAGTGATTGAAAAAGGAATTTTATTAGTAATCTCAGGGCCTTCCGGAGTCGGAAAAAACAGCGTACTCAACCGGGTGCTGGAATTATCTCCGTGTGTTTATTCCATATCCGCCACTACGAGAACCCCGCGTCCAGGTGAAGTGGATGGCAAAAATTATTATTTTTACTCGCCAGACGAATTCCAAAAAGAGATTGACGATCATATGTTTTTGGAATGGGCTTGCGTCTACGGCGATTATTATGGTACCCCTGCCGCGCTTGTCAATGATACGCTTAACAAGGGCCAAGATGTGGTACTGGATCTCGACATCCAGGGTGCCAGACAAGTGCGTGCCGCTATGCCTGAGGCAGTGTTGGTTTTCCTGTATCCGCCATCTCTGCAAGAGTTGTGCAACCGCTTAAGGCATCGGGGTACAGAAAAGGTCGATGCGCAGATCAAACGATTGGACTACGTGAAAGAAGAATTGGCAGCCGTCAATGAGTATGATTATTTGGTAATTAACGATGATCTCGATAAAGCTGTAGATCAAATCATACATATTTGGCAGGCTGAGAAATTGCGCGTCTCCAGAAAAAATACCGCCTTTCTGAACGAGTGTTTTTTTGATAAGGGTCAAAGAGGTTAGCTCAAAGTGGTTAGCTTAAGGCTAGTTTAGGCTGACTGCTGAGGATTAGCTAAAAAGCCTTTTGCCAGAGCCCGTTCGAACGGGCTCTGGTTGTTTAATTCGGAGGAGATCCCCATGAATGAAACCATATTTGTCAGAGTGGCATTACCCGTCCCCGGCGGCGACAACGGCATATTTCAATACTCAGTTCCTGAAGAACTGGCGTCCAAAGCTGTTTTGGGGGCGATGGTCACTGTTCCGCTTAGCAGCCGTAGAGTAACCGGATTTGTTGTCGGCTGCGATGATGTGCCTTTAGCCGGTGTCAGAATTAGACCCATTCTCGCGGTTGAGGATCAGCCATTGATTTTGCCGCATTTACTCAATCTGGGCGGTACTTGGCTACCTCAACAATACTGTGCCTCGCCGTATTATGGCCTGCGTTTGATGGTGCCACCTTCCGGTTCCGCGGGCACAAGGGTTACTGTTAAGCCTGAATATGAAACTGTGGCACAGAGCATTGAATGTTATCACTTTCCGCCGGCCGTTCAGGATCAGCTGCTGGAGTTGCTTCCGGAGTGCGCTACCAGCGGCCTGAGCATGCAAGAAATCAGGCATCGACTTGATAAGCAAGCGATGCTGGCCTTTAAAACACTGCTTAACGAAGGAATTTTCTTTAATGAGAAAATTAAGGCCCGCGGCAATGATAGCGCGAAATCTGCCGCCAGGCTATTTGCGATAAAGGCCAATCTGGATCGGGAAGGGCTAAAGCGAAAACAAGCTGCCAGGGAGCTTACCGCAAGGCAGTTTGAAATAGCGGCCAAACTAATCGGGGCAGAACCCGCCAATATTTCCAAATTGGCTGTCGCCGCCGGATGCGCACCTGCTACCCTCAAGAATCTAATCGAAAAGGACATTCTTAGCGCAGCGACAACGGAGTCACTGGGGCTGGGGACGGGCGCGGGGGCGGGACAACAGCTGGCTGCCAGCGAATCCCGGACCAGTTGCGCACTGGAACAGCCTCCGGAATTAACCCCGGATCAGCAAACTGCTGTCGCGCAAATACGGCAAGCATTACATGACAAGGCACCAACTGTTTTCTTACTGCATGGCATTACCGGCAGTGGGAAAACAGAAGTCTACCTGCGTGTCATTGCAGACGTCTTGGAACGTCAGCAGCAAGCTCTGTTGATTGTGCCGGAGATCTCTCTAACTCCTCAATTAATGAATCGTGTCAGGGCACGCTTTGGTAACCAGGCAGCCATCCTTCACAGCGCGTTGCCGGCAGCACAGCGGCGCAGTGAATGGCATCGGATCGCAGAAGGGCAAGCGCCCCTGGTGGTAGGCGCCCGTTCCGCTCTGTTTGCCCCATTGGCAAATCCGGGCGTGATTATCTTGGATGAAGAGCATGAAAACAGCTATAAACAAGACGAAGCTCCGCGCTACCACACGCGAGAAGTTGCGGAGCATATGGTGCGCACCACTGGAGGCGTTCTGATATTGGGCAGTGCCACGCCAGCGATTGAGACCTATTATCGCAGCGAAAATGATCAAATGCGGCGTCTGACGCTGCCATCCAGAATTGGCAACCGGTCTTTGGCGGAGACCACTGTTGTTGATATGAGAGAAGAGCTAAAGAAGGGGAATCGCACAATCTTCAGTCAGTCACTGCGCGCAGCCGTCACGGAAACTCTGCAGCGGCATGAACAATGCATTCTGTTTCTGAATAGGCGAGGCTATTCTACATTTGTGCTATGCCGGGAATGTGGTCATGTAATGAAATGCCCGCATTGCGATGTCAGTCTGACCTACCATGACCCCGACACCATGCTTTGTTGTCACTATTGCGGTTTTGAGCAACGCTCACCGGAAATATGTCCCCATTGCGGCGGGAGTGCAATCCGCTTCTTTGGCACGGGGACGCAGAAAGTGCAGGCGGAACTGAAGCAGCTTTTCCCGCAAGCCCGTGTCGCTCGCATGGATGCCGATACCACAGCGCGCAAAGGCAGTCATGAACAGTTCTATAACGCCTTCGCACGTCATGAGATTGATATCCTCGTTGGCACGCAAATGGTTGCGAAAGGCCTCGATATCCCAAATGTCACATTGGTAGGCATTATTTCTTCTGATACTGCCCTGCATTTACCTGACTTTCGGGCTGCGGAACGCACGTTTCAGCTCATTACACAGGTTTCAGGCAGAGCCGGGCGGGGGACACGACCCGGTAAGGTCATTCTCCAGACTTATAATCCGTCCCATTACAGCATTGAAATGGCGGCCAGACAGGATTATCCGTCTTTTTATGAGAAAGAGATTCAGTTCAGGGAGGAAGGCTGGTACCCTCCATTTAGCCGTCTCATTAGCTTTACAGCTCTAGCTGCAGACGAGGAGGCCGCGGAACAAATTCTGGCAGAAACGGCCGACAATCTATCGGAGCGAATTAGCGCATTAAACAAGGTGCGGCCGGCCCAAAAAGGCATCCGGTCCGAAATTCTGGGACCGATACCGGCGCCCATTGCACGCATTCAAAATAGATATCGCAGCCGGTTGGTGCTTAAAATCGACACCGATATTAGCCCGGCTGACTTGCTGGACAACGAGTTGGCTGCCAAGCTACGTTCACCAGGTAAAGGAATTTCCGTGACAGTCGATATTAATCCCTATTCCATTGTATAATAGAACTGTGGGATAACTGAGGAGGGCTATTATGGCTATACTTCCAATTCGCGAGTTTGAAGATCCGATTTTAAGAAAAAAGGCTCTGCCGGTGGAGAAGATCACACGGCGAACCCAGAGAATTATTAAGGATATGATAGAGACCTTACACGACGCGGAAGGTGCAGGATTAGCCGCGCCGCAAATAGGCCTTTCGGAGCGCATGATTGTGGTCGATGTTGGCGAAGGACCGATTGCGCTCATTAATCCGCAAATTCTTGAGGCTGATGGCTCTCAGCGCGATGTTGAAGGATGCCTTAGTCTCCCAGGGGTATGTGGCTACGTGACACGTAAGGACCGTGTTGTCGTAGAAGGGCTTAATGAGAATGGGAAGGCTGTGCGCCTTGAAGCAAAAGGTCTTATGTCGCGTGCATTCCAACATGAAATCGACCATTTGGACGGGAAGCTGTTTGTTGACTATCTTCCGCAGGATAAGGCGCATAATAAGACAGGTAATCCAAAATGATGGTAGCATCCAAAATACGGACAGTTTTTATGGGTTCTCCCGAGTTCGCTGTGGAATCATTGAAGGCCCTTCATCAATGCAGCTTTATTGAGTTGTTAGGAGTCGTAACGCAACCGGATCGACCCAAAGGGCGCGGCTTAAAGATTCAGCCGCCACCTGTAAAGGTTTTTGCGGAGCAAATTGGTATCCCTGTATGGCAACCGGAGCGCGTTGCTGCACCGGATTTTATGGCGCAGATGCGATTACTCAGCCCTGAGTTAATCGTTGTGGTCGCGTTTGGACAGAAAATACCGACGGCATTGCTGGAACTACCACCTTTGGGATGCATTAATGTGCATGGCTCGTTATTGCCGGAGTATAGGGGAGCCGCTCCAATTCATCGAGCTATTATCGATGGTCGCACCGTTACGGGTGTAACCACCATGTATTTAGATGCGGGTTGGGACACTGGCGACATGATTCTGAAACGGGAATTGAACATCGCTCCGGATGAGACGGTTGGCAGTCTTCACGACCGCATGGCCTTGGCTGGCGGCGGATTATTGGCTCAGACGGCAACGTGCATTCGTAACGGAAACGCTCCGCGTATCGCCCAAGATCATCAAAAAGCGACCTACGCGCCGAAGTTGAACTCGGCAGACGGCTTGATCCATTGGGATCAATCAGCCTTGGAAATTGGCAATCTCATTCGGGGCTTAGATCCCTGGCCATCCGCTTTTACCTATTATGGTGATCGGCAGTTGCGGCTTTACTGTCCTGAGGTAATTGACCAGGATGTACGGAACTTTCCAAGCGGTGCAATCGTTAAAATAGATAAGGGGCAAGGTTTTATCGTTAGCACGGGTAAGGGCAGTCTGCTCATCAAAGAAGTACAGCCTGCTGGCAAAAAAAGAATGTCGGCGGGGGCTTTTCTCCAAGGCTACCCTCTGGAGCAGGGCGATCGGTTCGAGAGTAGGGTTCCTTAATATATCCTAAAAGAAGGTGGTTGTAAATGTATCCTCTTTTATGGGGAGATGCGACTTTTTTATTAGTGATTCCAGCTTTTTTATTGGCGATATATGCACAGATGAAAGTGCAGGGAACGTATAGCAAATATTCAAAAGTGGCAGCCCGCTCCGGGTACACCGGTGCTCAGATGGCTCGCGCCTTATTGGATGCCAACCAGCTTAGCCATGTGTCCATTGAGATCACCGGCGGGCGGCTTTCGGATCATTATGATCCCGGCGAAAAAGTGCTGCGTCTTTCGCCGGAAGTGTATCACGGAAAATCTTTGGCAGCATTGGGGATCGCCGCGCACGAAATCGGACACGCTGCGCAGCATGCCAGGGCATATGTGCCTTTGGCCATTCGGAACAGTTTGGTTCCGATTGCCAATATCGGCAGTAATATGGCATTTCCTCTGTTTTTTATTGGTCTATTGATGCAAACCGGTTGGCTGGTGGACGCCGGGATCATTCTCTTTGCGGCCGCTGTTGCTTTTCAGCTTTTTACATTACCGGTTGAATTCAACGCCAGTAACAGAGCAATGGCTATGCTTGAAGGTCATGGCTATCTGTCCAGAGGCGAAGAACTGCAAGGCGCAAAAAAAGTGCTCAGTGCTGCTGCTCTGACTTATATTGCGGCTACTGCTGTCGCGTTGCTGCAATTGGTGCGCTTGCTGCTCCTGCGCGGGAGAAGGAATGACTAACACTAGCCTTAAGGGCCACCAGAAGAAACCCAAAGCTCAAGTTAAGGTTCCAGAGGCGCGCACCATGGCGCTTCAGATCCTCCTCCAAATAGAAAAAAATGAGGCTTATGCAAACATTGCACTGGATGCTGCCTTTCAAAAGTGGCCGGCATCCAAGCAGGAGCGAGCTTTCTGTACTGAGCTGGTCTACGGTACTGTGCGTCACCAGCTTACCCTGGATTGGATCGCCGGCATCTTTCTAAATCGTGGTAATACCGAGGACTTAACTCCAGCCATCCGCAACATTCTGAGGATGGCTTTTTACCAATTGCACTTCATTCACTATCAACCCGAAGCCGCTGTAGTTGATGAAGCGGTCAAACTGGCATTGCGATTCGGTCACAGCGGCGTCTCCAAACTGGTGAATGCTGTACTGCGGTCTTATTTGCGCAACCCTGAAAAGGTTGTTTACCCTTCGGTAGAAGCAGAACCTGCCAAGTATCTTTCGATCAGATATTCCCATCCATCTTGGTTGGTTGAACGCTGGCTGAACCGATTCGGCTTCGAGACCACCGCCAGATTATGCGATTTTAACAATGGTCCTGCGCCGGTCTGTATCCGGGTCAATACCTTGCGCTGTAGTAGAGAAGAGCTGATTGAGAGACTTCTTGCTGAGCAGGTCGTGGTAGCTCAATCGCTGTTGGTCCCTGAGGGACTGACAATCAGTGGTTTCAATCGCATTGAATCGCTTCCGTCGCATCGGGATGGATGGTTTATCGTTCAAGACGAAAGTTCAATGATAGTCGGCCATGCGGTGGCTCCAAAACCCGGAGAAACAATCATTGATCTGTGTGGGGCACCAGGCGGCAAAGCTACACATCTGGCTCAATTGATGCATAATGAAGGCCAAATTATCAGTGTTGATCTTCATGAGCAAAGGACCAGGCTAATTCAAGAAAATGCTAGCCGGCTCGGTGTCAGGATAATCGCTACAGTGGCCGGAGACGCTCTGAATTTTAGAATGCCTGCCGACGGCGGAGCAGCGGATGCCGTTTTATTGGATGCGCCTTGCACCGGTACTGGTGTCATCAGGCGGCGGGCTGATTCCCGCTGGCGCCGCATGCCGCGCGATATCAGTGAGTTGGCTGATTTACAGTACCGGCTACTGGAGCAGGCGGCTACGCTGGTAGAGCAGGGCGGGCGCTTGGTCTACTCCACCTGTTCTTTAGAGCCGGAGGAAAACCACTTATTAATTGAACGTTTTCTGAAACAGCATCAAGAATTCAGACCGGCCGATCTCAGCGGGTTGTTATCCGCCAGACTACAGTCTTCTGCCGGGGCGGACAATCTGGGACGTCCAGAGCATCAGGGGCTTCAGGGGCCGGGCTTTTTTTACTTACTCCCTTGGGTACATAATACCGACGGTTTCTTTATCTGTCGCATGGAACGGGTCGTGTAATGGCGGCAGGTTTCCACTTACATTTACTGGAATGGCGAACGGCCACACAGAACGGCGCAACTTCGTTGACAAAGATCGAAAAAGATCATATAATTACTAGTGTCCCTTTAATCAGACGTTTGTTCGGGCCGTAGCGCAGCTTGGTAGCGCACTAGACTGGGGGTCTAGGTGTCGCAGGTTCAAATCCTGTCGGCCCGACCATTGAAATCAAGGGTTTTGGCTTTTGCCGAAACCCTTTTTTGATAAGTTTTTTGATAGGCATTTCATAGATGCGCCACATCTGCGGGCCGCCGTCCCTTTCCGTTGCGTTTTAAATCCCCGAATCCGAATCAATAGCAGGAGAGCTGATAGTTTTGGGGAAATAAAAACAAGATAGTATTTCTTCATTGGTTCTCAAACTAGGGGGGATGTGAAGTTGGTTCGAAAAAAACAACGGTTATTCCTATATTTGATGATACTAATCGCAGCTTTAATCGCATTACGGGTTGCTCCGGCAAACGTGGCCGCTCAGACGTCTGCCACAACCTCGACGACTCCGCAAGCATTGCAGGGCAAGCAGCAACCGGCGGCGCAGCCGTCAGTGGAACCATCCATTCCTCTTTTTGGCAAGCAGGTGCTTTGGGAAGGCTTGCCGCAATCTGAGGTCGGATTGCATTTTGCAGACCTCGATTTGGACGGGCTATCCGAAGTCATCTCTGTCTCAGAAGGAAGTGCCAAAATTTACAAGGCGTTTAATCGCCACTTTGAACTGCAGGCTACCATATTTTTAGAAGGCAAGAATTTCGTTTCCATTAATTCTGCAGATTTAGACGCCGATGGAAGCATTGAAATAATTCTGGGTACTGACGACCTTGGCTATTTAGCAATATACCGGTGGGATAACCGCCCGGTTCCCGTTGCTGTTAGTCGCCACACCTGGAAACCTGTTGAGCATATTATCATTATTGATACTGAAGGAGACGGACTGAAGGAGATCTTCTCTGTCGCCTCTGATGGCGATGCCACCTTGTTTCGTTTTTCAGGTACTTCTATCGACGCAATCTGGCGCGGAGCAAAGGCGTTTCCTGATATCAAGACTTTTGCGACCATTCAGCTTGACGGAAGTGGACCGGAAGAACTACTGACTGTTGATAAGACCAGAAATGGTTTTGTGATCTATTCGTGGCAAAAAGGCGTTCTGAAAAAAATGTGGGAAAACTTGCCTTGGGGTGGCATTCTAGACTTTGTCGTCTGTGACATCGATGGCGACGGAGCTGATGACATTCTAGCCATATCCGCCAGACGCATGTTTTACGCTTTTACTTGCATCGAGGGGGGCGTGCAGCAGAAAATTGCACCATTTGAAACGCCAACCTTATGCGGCCGGATTTTCCAGTCTACTGACTTTCCGGGATCCTTTGCTTTAATTAGCAACTCATCATCGCAAGTGTTCAGTTATTTTTGGAATAACGGTTCCCCAAAGGAACTAGCCCGCAGCACTACTTTTGGCCGTTCGCGTTTATTTACACTACTGCGTAATGAGGAGCTACTTTTCATTCTCAATACGGGAGAAATGATTTCGGTGGCCATGACGGCCCCTGAAAAACCGGATTTGATTGGCGTAATACTTAAAGATCGGCTGACAGTCTGGGAGCATTCACCGCAGTTAGTGGAAGGCCATCCATACCTGCCATTGAGTGAGCTTGAGAGTATTCTTCCTCTGGAATGTGTTTTGTCTACAGAAAGTGGGGTAGGATATCTTACGGCTTGGACAGGCACTTTTGCTTTCAAAACCGATAGCCCAATACTACTATTTACGATATTGCCCGACTGCACGCCGGAAATTCTGGCCAACCCGGTCCGCACATTTAGTGACGGGCAAGTTTACCTTCCATTAGAAATGATTAACCGGGTCCTACCCGGAAGAATTAAATGGGATGGCGACCGGGTAATATTGATTGTCGGATGATTGTCAACTGATTGCTGATTTGCCCTGGCGGGTCATAAGTGCGTTTCCCTCCTGCATAGTAATATTGTAGATGTAGGAGGGGAGTGTCCGACATGAAAGATAACGCGGTTAGGGAAAATAGCTCTACGATTGGTGCCATTGTGCGCGGCTTGTTTATTTCCCTGCTGTTTGGCGTTGTGGTACTAATTCTGTTTACGATCGTTTTGTCCGTAATGGGCGCGCGTCCAACCGACGTACCGATGACGATTGTTCTTCTTTCGTATGTTACTGCCCTATTTGGCAGTATCACTGCTGGCAGGCACTCGCCAAACCGCGGATGGCTGGCAGGCGGCTTAACTGGTGCTTTGTTTATGATCCTGCTGCTATTGTTCTTTGCCATGATTCCGGAATCTGTTCTGAGCTGGCCTTTGGCGCTACTTCGCATTGCCTGCGCTTTTCCGGTGGGTGCGCTTGGCGGAATGCTGGGGGTCAACATTGGAACGTGAGTGGGTGAGTGAGCAGCAGGAGTAGGGGAGCTGATTGGGTAGTGTCTGGGTGGGGTGAGACTTAGAATGGTTTCAAATGCCTGCTTGACGTCCCTTTGTAGATCGAGTATAATAAAAAAGCACTCACACGCAGGGGAGTAGCTCAATTGGTAGAGCATCGGTCTCCAAAACCGAGGGCTGCGGGTTCAAGTCCTGTCTCCCCTGCCAAATATGATTTCGCGGCCTTTGGTGGAACCAGAGGCTTTTTTTGTTATTCATCGACGAAGGACTTTCTTGGACAATAGCGTATTCATTAGAATGGTAATAATACGTGTTATTACGGTATAATAAGAGGGGGATGCATCTATGGAAAAACAACCTTTATCAATCCCGGTCGGGGTTTCCAATCGGCATCTGCATCTGAGCCAAGCTGATCTGGAAGTGCTTTTTGGCAAAGGCTATCAATTGACAGTTAAGAAAGATCTCGGCCAGCCGGGTCAATTCGCTGCTGAAGAGACTGTTGATGTCCAGGGCCCGAAAAACACGATCAGCCGAATCCGGATTCTTGGTCCGATCAGAAAGCAGACCCAGATCGAAGTATCACTTACTGATTCCTTTACATTAGGCATTACGCCGCCAGTGCGTGATTCCGGTTCGCTGGCTGGATCACCTGGCGTGATCGTTAAAGGACCGCAAGGACAGATTGAGTTAAAAGAAGGCGTTGTCGCAGCCAAGCGTCACATCCATTGCACTCCGGAAGAAGCCGTCCAGCTTGGTGTAAAAGATATGGACATCGTTTCTGTTGCTGTGAAAGGCGGCGAGCGTTCCTTAACTTTTGGTGACGTCCTTGTACGCGTGCGTAATGACTTTGCCCTTGAATTCCATGTTGACACCGATGAAGCTAATGCCGCCGCTCTCAAGAACGGTGACTTGGTGCATATCGTACGTTAAATAACAGATTGAATCAGGTGAGAAGAATGCCACTCTATGAATTTATCTGTGCCTCTTGTGGGAAAAAGTTTGAGGAATTATGTCGCACCTCTGAACAGACAGATGTTAGGTGTCCAGCATGTGGCTCGGAGAAAGCCGCACGTCAATTATCTGCATTTGCATGCAAAGGTGGCGGCTCCAGCTGCGGTGGTTCCTGTTCTGGCGGCTCGTGTTCGTCTTGTCACTAAAGAACGTCCCAAGCCTAGAACCAGGCCAAAGAATGTCCTTAAATAAACCCGAATTAAACCCGCCTCTTTGGGCGGGTTTTAGCATCAGGATCCCGATTTCAAAATTCTAGTTTACATAAGATATATTATAGGACTCAAAAAATCGAAAAGGCAGGCACCACCGAAGCTCAAATTTGGGCTGTGGCTCGATTATTTTGACTTTAAGGTGTAAACCTCAGCCGAGCTTTTCTTGGTTAGTCTGAGCCTTTGTAGGGACTTCCCGGGAGACTTAAATGGCTTTAGCGCGGGTTTCGATGTCTCCGGACCTTCTTGCTGCCATAAAATCTCGGTTACTTCAATCGCTCTGTAATCTGCGTCAAGGCCGATACAGGCCCCGCAGTTGTCGCAAATCTTAGAAGGATCTACGTCGCACTTAAAGCACTCTCCGCAGTTATTGCAGATTTTGTCCTCGGTCAATACACACTCTTTCAAAACAGCACCGCCTATATTTAAAATCCAGAGATCACAACTTCGGTCCTGCTTGTTTTTCTTCCTGACGGCGCAAATCCCTTTATTGGACTAGACAATCAGATATATTTGTTGTTTATGGAAGCTGTAAAAGCATGCCAGGCTGAAGATTTTTGGATGCCAGGCCATTGAGCTTGCAGATCTGATTAACTGTAACGCGTGGGTCGCAATCTGGATTATGCTTAACAGCAATATTCCACAAAGTATCTCCTGGACGAACTACCGTAAATTCTTCGTTTTGAGCAGGTTTTTCACTAGATAGCGCTGTTGTTGCCAAGATTAAGAATAACACAGAAAGTATTGCCATATTTCGAAGAAATATAAGCGGTCTCCAACGCAAACGTTTTTTTACCTGCATTATTCCCCACCCCAAACATTCGTTCGTTCATTTGAATTATAGCACGAACATATGTTCCGGTCAATGCTAAATCGAACAAATGTTTGCATATTGAAAATGATTATGTTATAATTTTCCTAGGACTAATAAGTCTGTTTTTTTCTTGCCTTTATATGTTTTGAGAGGAGTGTCGAGTTGTGGAAGATCTGACTGCTCGCCAACAAGAAATCCTCGATTTTATTAGAAAAGAAGTGCGCGAAAAGGGCTATCCTCCCTCTGTACGTGAAATTGGCGAAGCTGTAAACCTGAGCTCAAGTTCTACAGTTCATTCCCACTTAGAACGTCTCGAGAAGCTCGGATACATCCGTCGAGATCCGACCAAGCCGAGAGCCATTGAAATCCTTTCTGAATCATCAACCGCCCCTGCCCCTGTAATCAATGTACCTTTAATTGGACGGGTGGCGGCCGGCTCGCCCATTCTCGCCGAACAAAATGTTGAGGACATCTATCCCCTGCCAAAAGACTTTGTCTTATACGAAGATGCTTTTATGCTTAAAGTCCGTGGCGACAGCATGATTGAGACGGGCATCTTCGATGGAGATTTGGTAGTAGTGCGTCGCACGACCGATGCCAGGAACGGAGAGATCGTGGTCGCACTTGTCGGAGAGGAAGCTACCGTAAAGCGCTTTTTCCGCGAAAAAGACTGCATCCGTCTTCAACCCGAAAATTCAGCTATGGAGCCTATTATGGTGAAAGATGTTACAATCTTGGGTAAGGTCACGGGCCTGCTACGCAAGATTCATTAGTACTCAATCATCTAAAGCACAAAGAACCCGCAGAAGCTTGAGCCTCTGCGGGTTCGTCATTTTTCAACAAATGTTCCAAGCAATAGGGTCTGTCCCAACGGATTACTCCCTGGAATCGCCTTCGGGATGATCGTTGCTAGATGAGTCGTATATGATAATGCGGTAATTTGTGCCGTCCAGTGTTAATCCAAAAATCAAATCCCGGTCTTTGAGGGTTTTGTTCAGGAATGTCACTAGTTGGTGCGTTTCTCCTTTAAGACGAAATGACTTTTCGCCTAAAATCGGAAGCTTGGTGTGCTGCGTCATGGTGTACCTCCCGAAAGGTCGTCTACATTAAGAGCAGACCCATACGTGTTTTGGGCGTTTTTGGCGCTAGCGCCGGTCGGCTGTTTGAAAGGAACCGTAGCAAAACACGCTTCATCAATGACCTTACTGACGGCCGGTATGATATCCGCACGCGTCAGGTCAAATTGAAGCGGTGTCACAGACACTTTGTTCTGAAGGATAGCATCAAGATCGGTATCTTTTTCGCTGTTCATAACCGGCTCTCCGGCAATCCAGTAGTAGACTTTTCCCCGGGGGTCGACCCTCCTCTCAATCACTTTGCTGTATTGGCGTCTTCCCAAACGTGCCACTGCGATGCCAGCAAGTTCCTCAGATCGCACTCCTGGGACATTAATGTTCAACAGCGTATTCTGTGGTAAAGGGTTTTTCAGCATAACAGCGGCAATTTCGGCGGCAACTTCTGCTGCCAACTCGAATCCGTCTCCAGAAAGGTCACAGAGCGAGACAGCCATCGCCGGAAAGCCAATCAGCGTGGCTTCAATGGCGGCTGATACAGTCCCGGAATAAAGAACATCTGTGCCTAGATTAGAGCCACGGTTAATGCCCGAGATTACCAGATCCGGTTGCTCTGGTAGCAGCGCCCCTTCAATCGCCAGCTTGACGCAGTCTGCAGGTGTGCCGTCGACTTCCCAAGCCTGGGCCGCACCAGGAATTTTGCGTTCTAACATACGTAGCGGGCGATGCAACGATATTGCATGCCCGCATGCACTCTGTTCGCGATCTGGAGCGATAACGTAGACTTTTCCCAGTTGTGAAATTCGATTACACAAAATATGCAAGCCTTCGGAATGGATGCCATCGTCATTCGCCAGTAGAAAAACAGCCATTATAAGTTTCTCACCCGTACTTTCAAAATTCCCTCAACATCTTTTAGTTCCCCAGCCAGTTGTGCAACCCCTGATCCACGTCCTGTTACATGTAGCGTCATATTAGCTTCTCCTTGATCGTCAGGTTCGATATTCACGTCCCGGATACTGAAATGCAGATTGCCAAGGACAACTGCAATAGCTCCCAATTGACCGGGACGATCCAGGATCCGGCACTCAATGATCAAAGTTTTCGAAGAAACAATATTTCTCTCGGCCTTATCCAGCAGCGTCAGGGTGCCTACAGCCATAAAGGCCGTAATCACAGCAGGAAGATAAAAACCGCTTCCCACCGCCAGACCAATTCCAGCAACCACCCAAAGACTCGCGGCAGTAGTCAGACCCCTGATGTTGGCACCTTCACGCATAATTGTGCCAGCTCCCAAGAAGCCAATTCCGCTAACCACCTGGGCTGCCAATCGAGCTGGATCGCGGGCTGTACCAAATTCGGGAAACGCATAGGCCGACACAATCATAATCAAGGCCGAACCGACACAAACGAGAATATGTGTGCGCAATCCCGCAGGTCGTCCGTGGCTTTCGCGCTCCAGTCCTATAAAGCCGCCCAAAATGCCGGCGCTAATCAAACGGGCGATAATCTGCCAGTTATTGCCCACTCCTACTCACATCCCCTGCCATCCATGCTTTCACAATATTGATGCCTCATTCTTATTGTGATAGATTTTGAATAAAATAACCAAACATCGCAGGCGTTATTCCGGGAAACGCTCTGCAAAGAGCTTCTATATCGATGGTATTGCTCTTAGCAAAAACGCGCAGTTGCTCCAGTGTATTTTCAATCTCAGGAATGGTCGAACCGCCAAGCGGGGTCAGGGTATTATTGCTCCATTTCAGTACCAGCTGGGACGATTGAAGCCAAAGGTTAGGATCAACCATTTCATCAATCAAGACAAGCTTGGGTGAAAGTGCTGCCAGCAACTCACATGACTCAGTATTTTGAGAATCCAGTAAAAACAGTGATGGCTTATCCAGAAACTCCAATGCAATAGCAGGGACTGGCGCGTTCTTTGTCTTATTAATCCCTTGCAGCAGTGCAATGCTGAACCGGTCAGCGGCAATTGCTTTTCGCAGGCTTTTGGCCAAATCAGCGCGGGCCTCGGGAGAATCAGCATTCAGTGTGAGCTTTGCTAACAAACCTAAAAGTGACTCCAATTCCGATTGGATGCGACTTAATTGGAACTGCACAACTACCTTTTCCTGATCGGCAACCAGACCGCCATATTTGCCAGAATATCTGTTCAATAAATCTGACAGACGGCTCAGACTTTTTTCATATTTTCGCTGGGCCTTAGACGGGCTACTCTTGCCAGGATCCTTAAGCAGTTCACTTTCAATTTTAATGGTCTTTGATAGTGCCTTATAGACTTTTCTATTATCGAGAAACAGCGCCGGGTTAAACTGAATGGCCGGAACAGGCATTGCTTTTAGCCGACCTAAATCTTTAATAAGCGCATTCTCTTCACCCTTGAGTTTTCCATATTGATCAAGCAAGACCAAATGTTGTTCAAGAGTTTTGATTTCCTTTTCCAGGGAATCAAGCACTTCTTGCCTGAATGATAACTGCTGCCAGACCTGAACAAGCTGCTGCGATAGATCATATAGCTCTTTTTCTCCGCCGTAATAGGCAGGCGGATCCATCTGAGACAGACAGTCTTTTAAAGTGCCAACAATTGGACCTGACATGACACAAGCCACAAATTTCTTGCGTTCATCTTTGAGAGAGAAGGACCATTTTATCAATGCAGCGGCGATTTCGGGGAGCGGAGCTGAATTCCAGTTCAGAGGCAGATATTTGTTTTTGAGTATAGCAACCTGCTGCTCAGTGATTTCTTTACCGACCAGCTGTGCAAAGCAGTCCGGTGAATGCGCAGGTACAACTTGAGGTACTGTGGCCCCGGAGAAAAAACTTCCGACATTCTGATTGCCCGCCAGAGTTTTGGAACCAGCCATGTCGTTCATGTTATTTAGAAAAGCAGTATAATCGCTTTTGGGTAACTCAAATTGCAGGACATCAGAAATCTCCTGATTACCCGTATTATCCAGCAGGTTCTGATGATCATACCCCGGAATTATTATTTCCCAACGCATCGGCAGCTGCTGCCCATATGCTGACATTAAATCGAAAATGTCATGTGAAAGCTTAAAGCAATGTATCACACAAATAACGGTGCCCTGTCCGCCTGGGTGCGCGACAGGGCCACCGCATTCAAGCACTGTGTCACCGGCGACTAAGTAAACTGTTTTGTTCTTTTCGGCCCCGGTGATCTTTTTTTTGAGTAATGAGTTTAATTCATCACGGACTTTTTCATCTGAATCAATTGACGTTGCCCCAAGAATACTACGCAATTCGCTCCAGGATGCATGATCAAATGTCAAGAAATAGTTGTCCGTGGATTGTCCTAAATTATGCAAACGGACTTCCCCCCTAAATGGGTGAGGCCAGAATGTTGAATCGTTATTGCTCAGTCAGACTCATTGGCCGCCTTTTAATTTAGCAATCATATCATCGATTTGCTTCTGGGACATGATCGGTTCTCCCTCATCTTTTGCCGGTCCTGCCATTATAGGAGCAGTTGTCTTGCCAGACGTGACTGGCAAAGGCGCCATCCCCATCCGGTTAGTTTGGAACGGCTGAACCTGCGACTGGCCCAAAGAAGGAGTCCTTAGACCAGGTTGACTTGTGGAAGGTTCCGGCATGGTTCGATTAACCGGCTGTGCGTTAAATGGCCGCGGTTGTGGCGGTTGTTGCTGCTGTGGTTGTTCCGGCAGGAACGGCTGTGCCGGCAACACGCTTCTTTGAAATTGAGCCATCGTGTCCGGATTGGAGGGCACCTGCCGAGCAAAAGGCTGCGACAGCGAGTTCGAGTTCGAGTTCAAGTTCGAATCAGCAGGTTTAGGATCATCACTATCGTTATTAGGGGCAAACTGCCTGAAAAGGTCGTCAATCGATTTCTGACTCATTGATACTGCACTATAAGAACTTGGCTTAATACGATTCCCGGCCACATCTTTCATTGAATCGTTCATAGCGCGGCCTTCAGACGATGCTGCAACCTCTGGAACGGAATAACCGGGCTTTTTAAGCAGCCTATCCGCTACATCTTGGGAAACATCGCCTTCTACAGCATAACTTTCGCTATATTTAATTTTTACCTTACCCTTATCATTATAATCGGCGCTACCAGCACTGGGTTCGGAAACCAACTTTTCTGAAACACTCTCGACGTTTTTGGTAGCTTCATTTTCTCTCGGAAACACCCAGCCATCCAATATGTTATTGGCAGGCTGTGCGTTGGCGGTTTGTGCACTGGTATTGCCAGAAATGAAGGGAGCACTATTTGCTTTGACGTCCAGAGAAAAGAGCGAATCGCTCTGCTCTTGTTCCGGTACGGCGCTTCCGTTTGACAAATCTCCGCCGACCGAAAGGTCAAAATGAAGCTCTTCAGTTTGCGGAGCAGATTGCGCGTTCATTTCGAAACCCGGCACCGAACTTGCACCAACCTCCGCTGGTATTGCTGCTTCCTTAAAGAAAACAGGAGCTTGCTCAGCTGCCGGCGTTGATGGCATCACCGGTGTCGGTGCAACTGGCATCGCTGAGGCCACGAATTCGTCGAAAGCAGGCGCAGGATCTGATTCTACTACTGGTGACGAAGGAGCAGCTTTGACAATTTCCACCCAAGGCTTAGGCTGCGGCGCAGAAGGCCTTTCGCTGACTACTTCAGCCACTGGAGATACTGCAGGTTTTACCATTGGGGCCGCTGCAGGTTGTACCACTGGCGGTGGAGCTGGCGCTGCTGCGGGTTGTGCTGGCCTTTCGCTTTTGTAATAATGTGACTCTGAGGCGGATTCCTCCGGAAAGAAAAAGGAATAAAGCGCTTCTGCTGAAGGCGTGGGAATAAATTCATCTTCAGGCAAAAGGATTTCCCATGAAGCTTTAATTAAAACGCCTTCATTAAAGGCTGTCACTGCATCACCATCGGAAGTTTGACGGCAGGAATGCACTCTCAATACCGAACCGGTATCCTTACGCACGAGCGTACAAGGTAGCACAAAGCATCTGGATAGCAGCAGCAGGTTGTTGCCTTCTTTAATAGCCCAAATATCCGACTCCAGAGTTTTCTGCAGCGTTGTTCTTGGATCGGAGGTGCGCGGATCGATTGGTAATTGTTTCTTTACTTCAGCGGGAATTTGAAACAGGATGCGCATGAATCCGTTCCAGCTGGCTTCTGTAAATTGCAGAGAGACTTCTTGTTCAATGCTAAATTCTCGTCCATGAAGTTGTTGCATCTTAATTCCCCCCGCCAGGATTGATAAGAGGGTTAATATCACTCATAACCCAGAACTTTTGCAGACCGGGAGCCAGAAACTCCCACCACCCGGAATCCTTGACGCCACTTCGATAACGATGTCGAACTGCAACCGCTGGAATATCATGACTCAATACCGAAAGCTTGCCGACATTCAAATCTGATTCAGTGTAGATATTTGTTCCGGCCTTCAAATAGTCAAAAGCGATCTGATCCTGCTTTATCCAGCCATCTAGTTGTGAATTCTGTACGTAAAGCCACGGTTCCTGCAAGGAGTCATAATCTCTTTCGAGAATATCCAGTTTTTCACCGGATTGAAAGCGACCCTGAGGATCCCCTCCGCCAACTCTCGGGAAAACATTGACAACGCCTTTGGCATAACCGCGGATTGTTGTAACCGAAAACTCCTCACTGATAGGCAGTCGCAACGTTTTTGCTATCTCAGGAGCAGTCTCCCCCACCCAATACTTGGCGATATACCAGGCTTGCTGAAAATACATCGGTTTGAACTGGTAGGCCCCGAAAAAAACTCCACCAATAATCATCAGGACCAGAGCTACCTTAGCCAACTTTGACGAAGATCTGCTTCTGGATCTGGATATAGACTTTGATTTGGCACGGCGTTCAAATCGTCTTTGGGCTGGCCGCGGCTCCGTTCGTGGACCGGTGCTGCACTCAAAAGCAGTTACGTGAAAACGCTCTAACTCAATTGAATCCAAGACTTTCGGAAACTTGCCGAAATAGGCGTCTAAATCGGACGGTTTCAAGATCCTGTATGGAAAAGGCAAGAAATTATATTGCTTGTCTTGCGGAAAATCATGCAAAATTATGATGCTCGGTATAACATTGAGGGTTGCTTTTTTTACGCGTGCCTGTGTCCATTGGCAGACAGCGAGGATTGTTTCCTGCAACTCTGTTTTGGAATCAGCAAGATTCTGACCCTCTAAATCAGCCCTGTCAAATATAACGAAGATACCTGCAGAACCTGACGCAATAAGGGCCGGATCCCTTTTTTGGATAGACCAGTCATCCGGCATTTGTATCAGTTTCCCGGCTGCCTGAATTTTGGCTTGATGTTCAAATACCCACTGGGCATCCTGATCATTTTTCGAAAACAAAGCGATCATGAAAAGAGCAACTACAGCTAACAGAAATAAAAGCCCGCCCGCCATTGCGAATCTGAAATCAACAAACCCGCCAATGGCCAGGATTACCATAGCTGTTGTTATAACCAGCCCGCCGATTGAGATCAGCAACAGGAAATTGAAAATGCGGTTTTTCGGAGAAAAACCCTTAGCGGGTGAAACATCCGCTATAATGCTCGTCAATAACCCGGCCAATTACAGCCACCTGCACTTCCAAGAAACATACTCCAAATAAAGATACCTTTTACTATTTATCGGCAAAAGGCACTGTCATCTTTAGCTGTTATAGAGAAATATCTCCAGACATTTAGGTAAAAAAACAAGCCCGGGCTCTTCCCGGGCTACCTGTAGCGCCCTTAGTTAATTACTTACTCTTCATTTTACGAAATTTTTTCCAAAACCATTTCGTTTGCAGTGAACAAACCGCGTTTAACTTCTGTAGCGCTCATATGTCCGGCTCGGAAACGTTTCGTAATATAATTACAAGCCTTCCAAGGATCAACGCTATCACCGCATGTGAAAACGTCTAATGCGGCGTAACCCAGCTCAGGCCAGGTGTGAATGGTTAAATGAGACTCGGATATAACCACTACACCGCTGACACCCTGGGGGCTAAATTTATGGAAGGCGACCTCCCGAACTTCCGCTCCAGCACCCAAAGCCGCTTCGACCATGATTTGTTCGATCGCTTTACGATCATCCAACACCTTAGGGTCACACCCATGGACTTCACATAAGATATGACGCCCCAAAGCATTGTTCATTTACATTCTTTGCCCCCTTCATTCTTCAGGTGCGCTTAACGCACTAAATCCCACGCTCCTGACTGCAAAATCTAATCAAAATTTATTTTAACAGAGTACCCCCAAAAGTCAAGAGTTAAGCAGATATTTTCCTCTAAACCTTCTTGCCTATACTATCTTATACTATGCAAATTTCGGAAAGCGTTTACTATTGCCGGGACTATTTGCTCGATAGCAAATCCGCCCTGGACAAATACTGTATATGGTTCGCGCAATGGGGCGTCTGCGGATAGTTCCATGGAAGCGCCCTGGACAAATGTCCCACCAGCCATTACTACCGGATCAGGGTAACCAGGCATTGGTGCCGGTTCAGGATAAATGTGCGCTCCCACCGGCGATGCCTGCTGTAATCCTCGGCAGAATGCGACCAATAATTCTGCTCTGCGCAGATTAACAGACTGAATAATATCAGTGCGATTATCGTCAGGTCCAGGACTGCAGTAGTACCCTAATCGGCCGCCAAGTGCCGCCGTAAATACCGCGCCTGTCAGGGATTCCGTCACAAAGTGCGGCGCGAGAAACAGCCCCTGAAAAAGCAGCCTGTTGCCTGTCAGACTTGGCCCGATTTCGCCTTTAATCACCGGCGCATACAACCTGGCAGCTACCCTGTCAACCATCTCCTTTTTGCCGGCAACATAGCCGCCGCCTGGAGCCAAACCTCCTCCGGGATTCTTGATTAACGATCCGGCGGTCAAATCTGCGCCCAAAGATGGAGGTTCAGCCTGCTCAACAAATTCTCCGTAACAGTTGTCTACCAAAATAACTGTGCCAGGCGCTTTCTGTTTTGCCAGAGCAATAATCTGACTTATTTGTGAAAGTGTCCGTGAAGGCACATTGCTGTAACCGCGTGAACGTTGAACCAGAAGCACTTTTGGCGATTTAAGCAAAAGCCGCTCCAATGCGCTCCAATCTATACTTCCGTCAGCGGTCAGCTCACATTCCAGATAATTAATCCCGCTATCAATCATACTGCCCGGTTCTGGCGCGCCTCCTGCGCCGATTACACGGCGCAGGGTATCATAGGGTGCTCCGGCAGCACTGATCAGGAGATCGCCAGGTTGCAGCAACGCACCCAGGCATAGTGCCAAAGCGTGAGTCCCAGAAACGATCTGCTGCCTGACCAAGGCGGCCTCTGCGCCGAATATTTGAGCATAAACTGTCTCCAAAGCCTCCCGGCCGGCATCATCATAACCATAACCATCTGTGGCAGAAAAATGATGATAATCAAGCCTCACGCTGGTGAAGGCCTTTTTGATCCGTTCGGTCCATAAAAAAGAGTTCTCCAAAAATTTAGGGCGGTGTTCCATACTGCACTCGAAGGACTCCGTCGCCGCCTTACGCAAATCGTCCGTAACATCTCCCAGGAAAAGATCTTTACTAATCATAGGTCGCCTCCAGCTACCAATCTGCTTCTTTCAATGAAAGCAGCGGCCTGACAGGCCGCTGCTTGCGCTTGCGCTAAAAGATAACTACTAGGATTTAGGATTCATCAGTAAAGGTGCTCTCAGTACGTGGTGCATCACTCGCAAAGTCGAGCGCTTTGGCGGGAATAATCGTGGAAATCGCATGTTTATAAACTAGTTCGTGCTTACCGTCATTCTCGAGAATGATCGTGAAATTATCAAATCCACGGACAATGCCACGCACCTGAAAGCCATTTACCAGGTAGATGGTTACTATTACGGCGTCTTTGCGCACCTGATTCAAGAAACCATCCTGCAAATTTATGGCGGGTTTATTCATGAAAATCCCTCCAGTGTTAACAATCGTTGGTTCCTTATTCGCCGTTACAGATTGACCTTCCTTCTAGCATTGCTGATATTTGTCCACTCATTTCGGTAGTGCTCTTGCCCGTATGATCCAGCCAAACCGCGTTTTCTTCCCGGCGAAACCAAGTTAACTGCCTTTTGGCAAATCTGCGTGTGTTACGCTTAATTATTTCAACCGTCTCTGCCAGCGTCGCCCTCCCGTAAAGATAATGCACGATTTCAGCATACCCCAGAGCGGAAAGCGGGCCTTTATGAGTATTGTACCCTTTGGCTAATAGGTACTGCGTTTCAGCGATCCATCCAGCGGCCAGCATTTTTTCGGTTCGCAAGTTAATGCGTTCATACAATTCACTACGGTCCCTATCCAAACAAAGCATCAGGCAGTTATATCTTTCTTCAGAACTCTGAAGACATTTGGCTTGTTGGCTGACCGGGAAACCACTCTGGTGATAAACTTCTAGTGCCCGAATAATTCTGACCCTGTCGTTCACATGAATGCGTGCTGCAGACACCTGATCAACTTCCTGCAGCTTTTCCCAAAGGTGTTTATTACCGTACATCTCAGCTTCCTGTTCCAATTCGTAGCGATAGTGCTCGTCCCGACCGGGGCTTGGAAAAAGAAAACCTGTTACGGCAGCACGAATATATAATCCGGTTCCGCCCACCAAAATCGGAATGTGACCGCGCCCGACAATCTCCGGCACAATGCGGCTGACATCGGCAGCGAACTGGGCGGCATTATAAATCTCATCAGGTTCGGCAATATCGATCAAATGATGCCGCACCAGCAATTGCTCTTCTTTGGACGGTTTGGCGGTACCGATATCGAAATAACGATAGACCTGCATCGAATCGCCGGAAATGATCTCGCCGCCTAATTTTTGAGCAATATGTAGAGCCACATCACTTTTGCCGCTGGCGGTTGGCCCGACAATCGCCAAGAGCGGATACTTCATCTGCTGCTCACCTGCATCTGTCACTTGCGTCGGAAGCGCCGGTCTAATTCGTCCCGGCTTAACCTAATCATAGTTGGACGTCCGTGAGGACATGTATATGGATTTCTGGTTTTCCAAAGATCAGACAGCAACTGCTCCTTTTCAAGGTTTGCCAGTCTGTCGCCAGCCTTAACAGCGGCCCGACAAGACATAGTGATTAAGAAAGCTTCCTGAATTTCTTTAGGATTATTGAATCTTTCGGTGGCCAGCAATTGCTCGATCAAATCCAGCAGTAAAGGTTTATGATCTGAAATTCCCCTAATGACCGGAACAGCTCTAATTACAATTGTTTTCCCCCCGAATGGCTCTAAGTCATAACCCAGACTCTTAAAAACGGGGATTTTCTCCGAAGCCATTTTGTATTGCCTGTAATTAAGCTCCATCGTTTCCGGTATCACCAGCAGTTGGCTGTTATCGGGACGCAACGTTTGCATCAGCCTGTCAAAAATCACTCTTTCATGAGCGGCATGTTGATCAATTAATATTAATCCATCACCATCGGTGGCGAAAAGATAAGTACGATCGAGTTGCCCTTCCAGACAATGCACTTCCGTTTTTTCCGAGGGGCGGTTGTCTCCTGCCACGCCGGCCTCACTGCGCCACGCATCTACAACCTCCGGACCCGGATCAACTATAACCGCAGCAGCATTGTCAGCGGCATTTGCTTCACTGGCAGACGTAGCCGCAATGTAGCCAGCGCTACTTTCCGAATCCGAATGAGCAAATTGCAGTTGCGGTTGCGGCAACGTCCCTGACGTCCCGGGCATCCCTGACGTCCCGGGCAAATCATCTTTCATTTTCCATGAAGGAATCAACTCATTCAACCTGAGAGCATTGCTGACTGCTCGGTAAACCGCAGAAAAAATGGCGTCTTCCCTGCTAAATTTGACTTCAGCCTTGGTAGGGTGCACATTGACATCCACTTCTGTGCCTGGTAGCTCCATGAAAATTACTGCCAAAGGAAATCTGGCAATCGGAAGCAACGTTTTATATGCTTTCTCCAAAGCGGCCCCGATCAACGGGCTACGTACCGTCCTGCCACTCACAAAGAAGTGCTGCGAATGTCTGTTAGATCTGGCATGTTCCGGTTTGCCAATGAATCCGCTAATTCTAAGGTTCTCAGCCTCATAGCCAATCTCCAGCAAATCCTTGGCAATATCTTTCCCCAAAACGGCACTTAAAACTTCGGCCATGTTTCCAGTACCATGCGTGAACAAGACCTCAAAATCGCCATGCAACAACCTAAAGGAAACATCTGGCCGTGACATGGCCAGCCGACCAATCAAGTCGGCTATGTAAGAGGCCTCTGTTGGAATCGACTTCATATATTTGAGTCTGGCAGGAACATTAAAAAACAAATCCCGGATGGTAATGGTCGTGCCAACCGCCGCTCCGGCTTCCTGAACACTCTTGATTACGCCCGCCTTGGCTTCCAAAGCAGTGCCGATGCTGCCACTTTTCGGGACGGTGACCAGTTTGAAAATAGATACCGCGGCGATACTGGCGAGTGCCTCGCCACGGAAGCCAAGGGTTTTTAAGCTTTCCAGGTCTTCCGACTCTCTGATTTTGCTCGTGGAATGACGTTCCAGTGCCATGACCGCATCATCCCGGTCCATGCCCGCTCCGTTATCGGTAACCCTAATCAACTGACGGCCCCCAGCTCTGATTTCTACTTCTATTCTGGTCGCACCCGCGTCCAGAGAGTTTTCTAATAGTTCTTTAACCACGGAAGCGGGACGCTCAATAATTTCCCCGGCGGCTATTTTATTAATCGTTGCTTCGGAGAGCAATCTGATGTTACCCATTGCGTTCCTCTCCCTCTGATGTCGCCGCAACTTCCGCTATCTTTTGGGAAGTAGCGGCTGCTGCAACCTTGTTGGAGGCTGTAGCCTCACTATTTGACTTACTATTTGGCTCACTATTTAACTTACTGTATCTATGCTGCCATTCATGAAGCAATGTTAAAGCTTCAAGCGGGGTCAGTCTTGATAAGTCAAGCCTGGCTAGTTCAGCAGCGAGTGGCTCCGATGTAGGTTGAAATAACGCCAACTGTTGTACAGGTTTGGCGTTTTCGGAGGCGGCAGCAACAGCGGATGCGACTGATGTACCAGTTTTCCGCACTACCATACTCAATTCATCCGCAGCAGTTCTTTCCAAATCCACAAGAATTTCGCGGGCACGTTCCAGAACCGCAGCAGGCAGGCCTGCCAGCCTGGCAACCTCAATGCCATAACTGCGATCCGCACCGCCCGGCACGATTTTTCTAAGAAAGACAATGTCTTCTCCGTGCTTGCTAACGGAAACCTGAACATTCTTGATGCCTGGCAGTCGCCCTTCTAATTCTGTCAGTTCGTGATAGTGCGTGGCAAAAAGCGTTTTTGCACCAATATTCTCCGGATCCTGCAAGTACTCAATGACTGCCCAGGCAATACTGAGTCCGTCATAGGTACTTGTCCCGCGGCCAATTTCATCCAGAATCAACAGGCTGTTTTTGCCGGCATGATTGAGAATGTTGGCGAGTTCATTCATTTCCACCATGAAAGTACTCTGTCCGGTCGCCAGATCGTCACTAGCCCCTACCCTTGTGAAAATGCGATCCACAATGGCCAGCCTGGCGTAAGAAGCCGGTACAAAAGAACCGATCTGGGACAGCAGTACGATCAGCGCTGTCTGTCTCAGAAAGGTACTCTTACCAGCCATATTCGGTCCAGTCACAATCATAATCCGATTATCTTTGAGATCCAAATAGAGATCATTCGCCACAAAACTTCCGGCATCGCTCATTTTTTCTACTACAGGATGCCGCCCATCTTTATAAAAAAGCTCTCCTCCTGTGACCAGTTCCGGACGAACATAATTATTGCGTACGGCGGTTTCAGCAAACGCGCTCAAAACATCCATTTCGGCAAGAGCCTGGGCGTTTTCCTGCATGATTGACGTAAAACCGGAGATCGTCTCACGCAGTTTGACAAAGAGCTCATATTCAAGAAGCGCGCCTTTTTCATCGGATCCCAGAATGATATCTTCATATTTCTTCAGATCAGAGGTCACAAAGCGCTCGCAGTTCGCTAACGTCTGCTTACGCGTATAATCAGCGGGAACCAGATGCAGATTGGGATTGGTTACTTCTATGTAATATCCGAACACCTGATTGAATCCGACCTTGAGTGATTTGATGCCGGTGCGTTCTTTTTCCGCCGCCTCAAAGGTGCCCAACCATTCTTTCGCACCAACAGCCACAGTTCTCAATTCATCGAGTGCCTTGGAAAAGCCTGGTTTAATCAGGCCGCCTTCTTTAATCGCCACAGGCGGATCCTCTACGATGGCTTGTGTGATCGCTGACACTACCTCGACCAGTGGATTAATGCGCTGGCAAATGGCAGATAAGGTCGCACTATTAAACTCACCCAGAATACTAATGACTGATGGCAACCGTGACAAAGTCAACTGCAATGCATTTAAGTCACGTGCGTTAGCACTGGCGGCGGCAATTCTCCCCGCCAAACGCTCCAAGTCATAAACGCCGTCCAGAGCCATGCGCAGATCACCGCGCGCCTGATTATCAGCAGCCAACGCCTCAACCGCTGCATGCCTTTTACTAATTTCGGTCTGATTGATCAACGGTTGCTCAACCCATTTGCGAATTAGGCGCCGGCCCATGGGTGTCACAGTGGCATCCAGCACCCAGAGCAAGGAGCCTTGATAATCCCCTTCCCGCAAAGTCCTGGTAAGCTCCAGATTTCTTCTGGTCGAACTGTCCAGATACATATATTTGCTTGTCTGATAAGAGCTTAGTTTCAGAATCTGCGGAATCGCATGTTTCTGTGTTTCTCGTAAATAGGACAGCAAAGCCCCAGAGGCCGTGATCGCCAGCGGCCATTCTGAACATCCGAATCCTTCCAAAGAGACTACGCCAAATTGCTCTAAGAGCTCATTGCGTGCATTATCATACTGGAAAAAGCGTTCCGCAGTTTCATCGCGATAAATCCCTGGCAGTCTGTCGAAAATGCCGCTCTCCTTGAGCCATGCGGTCTGACGCGGGGCTGTGATTATTTCCAACGGCGTAATTCTGTATAACTCATCCGCCAAAATACCAGCGCAGTTCGCGCCTTCGATTTGGGTGGTAAAAAATTCGCCTGTGGAAATATCGGCAAAGGCAAAACCGTAGGCTTCTTTACCAACATAAATACAGGCAATATAACCGTTTTGGCCTTCAAAAGCCGATCCCTCAGCAAATGTGCCCGGCGTAACTACCCGGACTACTTCTCTTTTCACCAGACCCTTGGCTTCACGCGGATCTTCCACCTGCTCGCAAATAGCCACTTTATAGCCTTTTTCGACCAGCCGCCCAATATACGACGAGGCGGCATGATATGGCACTCCGCACATCGGCACGCGGTTGTCTTTTCCGGCGTCACGAGAAGTCAGCGTCAATTCAAGTTCTTTAGAGCCAATCAGGGCGTCGTCATTAAACATCTCATAGAAATCACCCAGCCTGAAGAAAAGAATAGCCCCCGGGTTATCCTTCTTGATTGATAAGTATTGTTCCAGCATGGGTGTTACAGCCAATGGGTCGAGGCCTCCTCGCAGAACTTTTTAGAGAACAGGTAGAGGACAAGCGCGGCACATGCGCCGGACTCCTCTAACTCTGCCTGGTCCCATAAAGTGTATGGGTTTGCCCTTCGGTGATCAGAACTTTAATAGTCTGGCCAACTGCCATACCGACTTCATAATTGAAATGAACCAGCTTATTACTTCTAGTGCGGCCTACCCAGACGGTCTCTTCCCGCTGGCTGGGACCTTCCACCAGGATCTCGTGAACGCGCCCGGTCTCAGCCTGATTTAGTTCCAGACTGATCCCGTTTTGCAGGTTAATAAGCTGCTGCAAGCGTTCTTGTTTGATCGCAGCATCAACTTGCTCATTACTTGCGGCCGCCGGCGTGCCCTTTCTGGGAGAATAGGCAAAGGTAAAGGCGGAATCATATCGGACTGCCTTCATAACCGCCAGCGTATCCTCAAAATCCGCAGCACTTTCACCCGGAAACCCGACAATAATATCAGTTGTCAGCGAAATTTCAGGCATGGCATGACGGAGACCGTCGACAATATTGAGATAATGTGCCGCAGTATAACCCCGGTTCATCAAGCGCAAAACGCGATCACTACCTGCCTGCAGTGGCAAATGCAAGTGTTCACAGACTTTCTCACAATCTGCCATCGTCTGGATCAGTTTAGTTGTGACATCACGGGGATGGGAAGTCTGAAAACGAATGCGCTCTATTCCGGGCACACCATTGGCAGCCCGTAGCAGATCAGCAAAATCAGGCTGCCCGTCCAAATCTTTTCCATAAGAGTTGACGTTCTGCCCTAGCAATGTAACTTCGCGCACACCAGCATTACCCAGCATAGAAAGTTCGGCAAGAATGTCACTCATTTGTCGACTTTTTTCGCGACCCCGCACATAGGGAACAATGCAGTAGGAACAAAAGTTATTGCACCCGTGCATAATCGTAACCCAGGCTTTGAGTTGCGAAGCTCGCTTAACCGGAATGTCCTCAACGACATCCCCTTCTGCCAGAATTTCGCAAATCGGTTTTCCGGTCTCTTTGAACCTGGCAATCAGCTCCGGAAGCCTGTGGGTATTATGTGTGCCAAATACTAAATCAACATGCGCTAATTGCCGCATAAGCGCTGCTGCTTCTCCGGGCTGCTGCGGCAGACAGCCGCATACACCAATTATAGCGTCGGGCTTGGTTTTCTTAATCCTTTTTAGACTGGCGACATGTCCATAAAGCCTTTGCGCAGCGTTTTCCCGAACACAGCAAGTGTTGAATAGCGTTACGTCTGCCTCATCAGATTCCGTTCGTTGATAGCCCATTTTTTCCAAAATTCCGGCCAGTATCTCGGAATCGTGTTCATTCATCTGACATCCAAAAGTTACAATGCGATAAGTTTTTGTTTCCAAAGAACTAATCCTCCGTTTGGCTATGTATCTATCATAACACAAAACAAGTTTTTCCCACACTCCACCAATGACGGAACTACAAAAAAGTCACTAAAAAGCCGGCTGAAAATGCATATTTTCCAGCCGGCGATCAAATCAGTACCAGAGAATCAAACTACTTGGAGCTTGAATCACCAGATGCCTTGGCTACAGGTTTATGGCTGCGGTTATCAGTTGAATAAAAACCGCTGCCCAAGAAGATAATGTTAGCATTGCGGCTAATTAGACGGCGGATATCCTCCGAACCGCACTGCGGACAAACTTTGAACGGTGCTTCGGTAATTCTTTGTAAAGCTTCAAATCGACCACAGTGATGGCATTCATAATCATAAGTAGGCATTTTAGCAGCATCTCCTGACGAGTGATAATTGTTATAAGAATAGTATATCCCTGCCCAAAAGGCGTGTCAAGATACCGGACTACTGCCGCTAAACAACTCCTGAACCTCTTTTTCCCGGTATGGCTGACATAATGCCAAAACCTGATCGCCGGCCTGAACTAGAGTACTACCACGCGGTACTTTAGCGGAATTCTCTTTGAAAATGGTTATGATAATACATTCCGCTGGCAACTCCAGTTCGTTAATACGCTTGCCGACAGCTTTGGAATCGGAAGCTACCTGAATCTGAGTCATGCGCAAATCGCCTATTGAGCGTGGCAGAATGGCCCCGACTAATTTGGCATCTACTTCTTTTTGAATCAGACCGGCCAGCAGTGACGTAGGACAGACCGTCATGTTAACGCCCAGCCACCTAAACAGCTCAGCGTTGCCCGGATTATTAACCAAAGTAAAAGTACGCTCTACTTTAAAATGTCTCTCAGCTAACTGGCAAATTACCAGATTATCATGATCGTCATTGGTTAGCGCAACAACGGCCTGAGCCCGCTCGGCATCCGCTTTCTTCAGAAAATTCTCTTCAGCTCCATCGCCATGGATTACCTTGACGTTCAGATCTTTCTTTATTTGCCGACATTTTTCGGAATCGCGCTCTATTACACAAACCTCATGATCGTTTTGGCTGAGCATCTTAGCGAGATGATATCCCGAGCGCCCGCCACCGATGATGATTATATACATCTTGCGAATGACCCCCTCTTCCAACCTTATCTATTTTATCAGTCCGAGAGGGCCTAATCAACTCCACTTCATCTTTTATCGATAATCTTTCATAAGTTTTCTTTTCCAGGTTATCTTTTATCCAACTCTTTTGCCATCGCGATTGCGGCAATCTGCCCCTGACCAACTGCTCTGGCAATTTGCCATGGTCTTCCGGTGCAATCGCCAGCCGCATAAACTCCAGGAATATTGGTCTCCATATTTTCATCAATAATGATCTTTTCATTGACAATCTGCAATCCGTCGATCAGTTTTAAAGGCGGGATGCCTGGTCGCTCAATGAAAATCCCTTGAACAGACAGACTTTGATCGCCAATTTCGATCGCCGCGACCGTCTCTTGGCCGGTAATGCTCTTCGGCACTCCGGATAAAATGGTGACATTTTCCGCAATGCTTTGAGGCAGCGGCCGGTATTGCGGTATATAATAAACTCGCCTGCAAATACCAGCCAAAAAGCGCGCTTCTGTTTCAGCTTCCGGCAAATAGGCAATCATAGCTACGTCTTTGCCCCTAAAAAAGGCACCATCGCAAGTGGCACAATAGCTGACACCCTTACCTTCAAATTCATTTTCTCCTGGAATGCTTTTATTTTCCATTACTCCTACGGCCAATAATAGTTTTCTGGCCTGATACTGCTCCTCACGCCCCATCACCCAGAAAACATCGCCGTCTTTGACAATCTGCTGCGCCTCATCACGTTTGAATTCAGTTCCCATGGCGCTGGCATGCTCATATAAAGCTTTGCCTAGCTCTGTGCCTGTAATGTCGGCAATTCCAGGATAATTGGCAACTTTAGGCGCGGCCTGCAGTTTATGGCTAATCTGCTCTTTTGCCAGCACCAAGACTTGTTTGTTTCTCTTGCGGGCATTAATCGCGGCCGAAAGCCCCGCCGGACCTCCACCGATAATCAAAATCGGCCAGACAAATGTACTCAATGGACTGATACCTCCCACATTGTCTGCTAAAAGTAGGATGTTCTCACTGTCACCCCGCCTATTTGAGTCAACTCCTGTTCCAGATTTTTGATCTCTTCCGTATCAGCTTCCAGACTTAATGTAATTAACCCGTTATTCCCGTTTTCCTGGGAAACGCCCGTGCGACAGCGGATGATTGTGCCATGCTCGGTCAGAACCTCCTGGAGTTGTGGTGCGTTTTGGCACCGATTGTCAACTAACAGACCCATAACAGCCATTTTTTTGCTCATAATATGCATCCTTTCTCTGCCCTTTTTCATTAATGACACTGTTTACTGTAACCCGAATACCAAGATTTCTATTCGACCACCTGCGCAGGGTTTAATAGCTGAGATTTCCGATTGTGCCAGTAAAATAGTATAATCACGCGGACCTTTATCGACCAAAATACTAGCGAGGAGGTGATCTAATGGGCAGTGGGCAAAAATCTAATACTCCTGTTGTTCAGCAGGCATATAAAGCCCTGGATCAATTCAAATATGAAGTTGCCAATGAGCTTGGCATTGATCAAAACCAGATCTACGGCGGCTACTGGGGCAACCTAACTTCTCGCGACTGCGGAGCAGTCGGGGGACATATGGTACGCCGCATGATTGAAGCAGCTGAACGTTCCCTGGCCGAACAGACTATGGCAGGCGTAAAAACCGGCTTCCAGTCGGCTTTCAACGCTAGCAGCAATCTGAACGTCAATCCGAACAATATTACCGGTACGAAACCCAGTTTCACCCAGTCTCCGTCCAGTGAGGGACCCACTCGTTACGTATAATAGTTCCTGTATAAGCAAATAAGCAAATTCCCAAATAACACATGGAGGTGTAATTCATGGGTAGTGGACAGAGAAGCAATGCTCCCGTAGTCCAGCAGGCGTACAAAGCCCTGGATCAGTTTAAATACGAAATCGCCAATGAGCTCGGCATTGATCAGAATCAAATCTATGGCGGTTACTGGGGTAACCTGACCTCCCGTGACTGCGGAGCAGTCGGAGGTCATATGGTACGGCGCATGATCGAAGCTGCTGAACAATCATTGGCTCAGCAGGCCCTGGCTGGTATGAAAACCGGATTCCAGACCGGCTTTAATGCGGCGGGAAGCAACCCGAACCAGAGTGTGAAAATCGGCACCACACCAAACCAAGGTCCGAATACCTATCAGTAAACTCAACTGTAAACACAATAGCAAACGCAACAATAAACTTAATACCGAACGTTACTTAGGCGGCTAAGAACAAAAAGCGGGGCTGCCAATGGCGGCCTCGCTTATGCTACGCAGCAGTTACGGGAACAGCACTCCCAAGACGCCAGCGGCAACGGCTAATACGATCGCGATAATGCTCCAGACACGAGCGTCTTTTTGCGCTTTTTCGGCATCTGCCTTGGCAGTTTCCAATTCGGAATTCAGCTGCGCTATTTCAGCGTCGTGTTTTTCATCCGCCGCTGCGGAATCCTCTGTAAGTGCGGCCACAGAATTCTCAAGAGCGGAAAGATCCGTTTCCATGCCCGTCAATTTTTGTTCTGCTTCGGTAACCCTGTTTTTGAGGGCGATGATTTCCTGCAAGGATTTGGCCATTTCATCCCGCACCTGACCGGTCTCTGTTTTCCAGGCTGCCATATCAGCACCCATCGCAGTGCGATCACGCTCGTATTGTGCGAGCGCTTCTTCCAGATTTTTTGTGCGCAAAGAAAGAGCTACTAGTTCTTGCCGAAATTCACCAGTTAGCCGGCGCATCAGATCAGCGTCTTCCTGATTCATGCTAATGGAACCCGCCACTGAGTCACCGAGCAGTCTTGAGACAACCACGGCCAACGTGAAACGATCGACCGGTTGGTTCCCCCTGAAAGTATTGTCAGCGTATAATCCTAAGTACCCTTCTGAAACAAGCTTTTTCACGGCCTGGTACGCCCAATGGTTTGACTGGACATCCGCAATCTGCGGATCAGCCGCTGACGCGACAGCAGCTGTCGAAACTGCCAGGGTGAGTGCCAGTATGAGAGCGATCGACAAACGTTTCATGCCCGTACCTCCTGCCTTTTTATTCAATCTTATTTGGCATGCCGCCACTGACTGCTATGGCGCAATCAGCTTATGGCGCAACCTACTATTGATCCTTATTCTCGCTGACTGCGGTGACTGGCACAGGTTTTCCAGACGGATCCAGCAAGCGCAGAACGGCACTCTGCATGGCCAGCGGACCGTTACCGCCGGACTTTCTCCTGACCCAAACCGTGGCAAAATTCTCAAACTGTTTGCCTGTCGCTGTGGAACGGGTAGCTTCCAGCAACACCGCGTTCCCTTCCATGACAGGCTCTCTCAGCCAAGATAAAACTTTGCCGTCTTGCACCATAAACCCGCCTCTTTGAACAGCCAGCAGTTCTGTATCCGAATCAAAAGTTACCCGCAGCGCGAGCTGGGACGCTTCTGGCAGATTGACCAGGTCAATATCCACTTGGTACCATCCTGGCCGTTCCGTGACCGGTACAGAAACGCTCCTTATCTGACGAGGTAAATCAGGCCATTGAATCGCATTGGACCCAGAAATTACCTTGTTTTCATTACATCCCGTCAAGATCTTGAACCCGGTAGAACCTACCCCACCCGAAGAAACAACGGACCAGCGTACCAACACTTCAGTGCCGGGGGCAAGTTTGCCAATATAGCGGCGTGACGACTCTCCAGGGGCCAGTTCAATGCCGTTACCCGGAGCCAGCTCAGCCCAGGTATCAGTTGCAACATCTCCGCCATCATTGGAGACAATCGCCTGCACTGCCACAGGATACGGTTCATATCGTCCCGTGACTGATTTAACCATAGGCGGGTCCAAGACCGTCAATCCCAGTTTGGGAGGGGCAATCAGCTTGATTTTGCGTTCGACGATGACCGGGTCACTTTCAAAGGCGTGACCGCGAACATTAATGGTTGCTGTCCCGGAGCCTACCGCTGTGAAAGTCCAAGCGGCTTGACGCGTTTCGCCCGGCTTTAGTGACCCAATATCTACTTTAATGGGGTTCAAAAGCCGCAATGAATTGGGAACGTCAATAGTCAGTGATACGTCACGTGCTACACCTTCACCGCGGTTTTCCAGATAGGCTAATACAATGTACTGCTCGGTAGTTCCCGACTGAACAGACGCCGGCGCGGTGACACCCAGTGTCAACTCGCCCTTAGAAATGGTGACGCCACCCAGGCCATAATATGTTACCCGTGACAGAGCGGCTCCGGGAGGTAAATCCGTTGCATCCCACATTAGAGCTACGGCACTATCATATTCAAATTCACCAACTCTGGTAAAGTCTCTGCCCGCAATCAAGACGGGGTTCCATGGCTGATCCGCAAAGGTGCCCCAGTTGGAAAAGAAAAGACGATCAGGGGTGGTCAGCTCACCGCCGGCAAGTGTCCCCTGGGCGATGACTTTGGGCTCTTCCAGAGAATCAAAAGCCTGCCAGTATGACTGGATAGTTGAGCCCTGCGCGCCATAATCCGTAAGGATCTGTTTCTCGCCCATACGGAACGGAGCACCGTCATTTTCCCCAAGCATGGCGTCAATGCAAACCCGCAAACCGACTGAATGGTAGACTTGTCCTCTGTTCACCATGGTATACGCAATTCTGGCGGTATCCGGCAACCCGGTAGTTGGCCCGTCAACAATCGAGATGTATTGCGTTACTTCCAGATCACCATAGCGCCACGCCGTGACAATTGCCCCGTCGCGCACTTCCGGTTTTTGAATCATCAGGCCGGTGGCCAACCCCTCGCCGGCACGCTTTGATACCGGACCGCCAAACGCGAACAATAAGCCGTTCATATTAATCGTGGTATAAGAGGTCCAGGGAAGAGGGCGGCCATAAATCAAAGGCTGGTTATCGTCGTCATCACGTTCAGGATCTCCGCCTGTTACATCAACCGCAAAACGGCCGCGCCCATCCGCGGTATTATTGACAAAAACCTTGATATATTCGTTTTCAATTGTCACCAAGGACTGGTCTTCCGCAGAAACCAGCGCACCCAATAAAAAGGCGACCGCAATTACGGCTGTCCAAAGCAGGGTAAATGAAGTATACTTCTTCGCGTGTCTCATTCTCATGGCTGCGCTTCGCTCCTTTCCCACTGCTCGCTGCCCTGAAAAACAACTTTGACTTCGCCGCTGCGGAAAATGAGGGCGATCTTTATTTTCACAGGGAATGCCGGACGCGTATATTGCCATGCCTCTTTCAGAGCACGCAGTGAATAGGAATCCAGCCTTTGATCACCGGAAGCTGATAGCAGTACCACCTGAATCTCACCTTCCGGAGTCAACCTGACCTCTGTCAATACTTCTCCTTCTGAGCCTTCGTTCTGAGCATTTTTAGGATAAGTCACCGGTTGACTGAGAACAAAGCCTTCCCCACTGCCGAGTCCCAGTCCCTTGTTTCCGCCTTGCGATGCACCGTTATTGCCGGCGCCCGATCCAGGCGAGCCAGGCGATGAATCAGACGGCACCGGCGGCACTGTGGAGCTATCTTGGGGCAATGTTTTGATCGGTTCATTAGTCTTGGGCTGCTGGGCGGTTTTTATTGGCGGGGATTCCTTTGGAGGTGGTTCTTTTTGCTGCGGCCGTTGTTGCTGTTCTTGAGCAGCTTCATTGACATTAATCTGCACAGCAGCAGTTTGCTCGGCGCGGCCGTCAGAAATCGTTGGACCCAGTTCGACAAAGCCGACCTCCAAAACTTCCATGCCGTTGCCTGCGGAAAGTCCTCCGCCAGGTACTGACGCCAACAGCAATAAGACTACATGCAGGATCAGTGATATGGTCCAGGAAATACCTTTACGCCAACCTGCGCTCATCAATCAATCACCCCGTCATCGGAGGGACCTTGATCCACGCGGCGTACACCCAGCGCAGGTCTTTCTGCTCCTCCCTCCCTAATCAGGTCCAGAGCGGCCACCAGGTCTTCGTATGCCACTTTGCGATCCGGATACAAGACTACTTGCATCTGCGGGTTATCGATCAATGATTGCGTAACCCGCGCGGAGACTTCCGCAGCAGGAATCCGCAGACCTTCGATGAAATATTGCCCCTCGGTATCAAGCGCCACAACCAATTGCTCAATCTCAGCGACCGGGGCAGTGCTTGAGTCTGGAAGAGAAACCGGAATGGAAGCTGCTCCATTATCAAAAGTACCATAGATCACGAAAAAGAAGACCAGCATTACCATTACATCGATCAGAGGTACAATGTCAACCCTGGCTTTACGCTTCCAGTATCGAGCCATGGTTACCCCTCCGATCTTTTAACATTGCCGAGAAATCAATTGTCTCACGTTCCAGCATCTCGGCGACGGATTCAGCGCGATGCACAAAATAGTTCATGGCCACCAGTGTAGGAATCGCAATAATTAATCCTGATGCAGTAGTAATCAGCGCTTCAGCAATACCCAAGCCAACCGATTCCATCCTGGCCATCGCCGAGGCTGCGCCAAGCAAGCGGAAAGTATTGAGAATGCCAGTAACAGTACCCAACAGTCCCAGAAGGGGCGCTGCCGTTACGATTGTGTCCAGAATGGAGAGCCCCGAAAATAACTTTTTTCTTTCCAGACTGGCGGCCGCTTGCATTTCAAGCTCAGCATTTTCAGGATTTGCCGCTGCCAGGCCATTTGATAAAACCCGCATTACTGGGCCGTCCGAATCGTTAAACAGTAGAACCGCTTCATTGGTAGCACCGGCGGCAATCAGCTTCCGGGCTGCTCTGAGACGATCCGATAATCCATTTTCCGTTTTGCGCAGCCGGACAAAAAAGATGATCCTTTCTACTATCACCGCCAGAGCCGTGACAGAACACAGCAACAGAGGATACATAACGGGCCCGCCTTTGGAAATTATTGTGAACATAGAAATTCCTCCTTACTGTTTTAGGGTCTTTTCACTGGCGCACACATCTAAAAAGCAATCCATTTCCTGAATCCTTTTCACAAACGCACTTCTTTTTATTTCTTTTCCAGGGACTCCTATTCCTGCCCAGAAAATATTTAAGAAGATATGCAAAAACTGGAAACACCAAAAAGGCTATCCGATGCTGAATAGCCTTTTTGCACACATGCCTGGACGCGCTGCAGTGTGCAGCGCCATGTCCGAAACTAATATGAACTCTGCCCAGCCGATCCAGTGACGACCGCGACACCGGCACTCAGACCGAGACGACTGGCACCGGCTTCCACCATTCGCAACGCCGTTTCGCGATCTCTGATTCCGCCGGAGGCCTTCACGCCAATCTCTGAACCCACCATGGCCCGCATCAGCTTCACATCTTCAACGGTGGCACCACCGCGACTGAACCCAGTTGATGTCTTGACGAAATTGGCACCAGCTTCCACTGCGATTTTGCAGGCGGTTTTCTTCTCTTCATCAGTTAATAATGCGGTTTCAATAATCACCTTAACCAAACGTCCGCCGGACGCATCCACAACGGCGGCGATATCGCGGTGCACTTCCTGATAAAGCCCAGATTTCAGTGCGCCAATTCGTATCACCATATCAAGCTCATCGGCTCCCATGGCAGCTGCATCTCTAGCTTCGGCGGCTTTGGCAAAAGCAGACGTAGCCCCCAGGGGAAATCCAATAACAGTACAGACTTTGACCGGCGATCCAGCCAGTTCCTGCTTAGCCAGCGGTACAAAGACCGGATTCACGCAAACCGAACAGAACTGATATTCCCGTGCTTCCTGACAGAGCTTCCGGATGTCTGCAGGCGTAGCCTCCGGTTTTAAAAGAGTATGATCAATTATGCCAGCCAGTTCTTTGTCAAAATAACTATTTGCCATTGGCAGTTCCTCCTTTTTGCATCGCTGCATAATATTCAGTGCCAGTTGTACAGCAGGTCCGACACCTGCAATGCCAATAATTGACCCGATTCCCACCGGACCCCCCAGGATATATCCCAGCACGGCTGCAAAGACGTCCAATAGTATCCGCACTAACCCAGGCTTAATTTTCAATTTTTCGCTGATCCCGACCATAGCGAGTTCAATGGGACCCTCGCCGAGATTACCGTTGATATAGATTGCTGAGCCAAAGCCGATCGCAAAAACCGCAATCACGATAAAAAGGATTTGCAGATGAATGATACCGCCAATCTCAGGTAATATTCCCAGCAGACAGTCCAGTATCAGGCCTACCAAAAAAAAGTTGGCCAGTGTGGCAAGCCCCGGCTTTCTCTTCAGAATCAGCAAACAAAAGACAATCAACAGAAGACCAACAATTTGAGAGGCTCTCCCGGGAGTAATCCCTGCCGTCTTAGACAGTCCCAGAGTCAGGATTGTCCAAGGATCAACTCCCAATTCCGCCCTGACATATAACGCGATGCCAAATCCAATTAGAGCAATACCGACTAAAACGGTTAGCCCGCGCCAAAAGTAATTTTTTAGCAGTTGAGGAGACTCCTTTCTAACGGGCAATATCTTTGCGATAGACCATGCCGTCGAAATGAACGTGTGCGAGGCCTTGATACGCCAAGTCAGCCGCCTGCGCCACGCCAGCGTCGGATTGCGCCACCACATTCAGAACTCTTCCGCCAGCGGTTACCAGACCATCAGGACTGTCGGCCGTGCCAGCGTGAAAGATCTGACACCCCAATGCTTCCGCTTCCGACAGGCCTGTGATAATTTTACCGCTTCGATACTTTCCCGGATAACCTTGGGACGCCGCAACCACACATACAGATGATCTATTTTCCCATTGCAGCGCTTTTCCTGCAAGCTTTTTCATGACAGCCGCCCATAAAATTTCCGCCAGATCCGTCTGCAGCAAAGGCAGCAAGGCTTGTGTTTCTGGATCACCAAAACGAGCATTAAATTCGACAACTTTAGGTCCATCTCCTGTCAGCATTAACCCGGCATAGAGCAGACCTGTGAACGGCCGTCCCATTTCCGCCAAGGTTTTCAGAACTGGATCAATAATTGAGTTCTTCACCAACTCTGCCAAATTGCCCGGCGCATCAGCGACTGGGGCAAACGCGCCCATCCCTCCGGTATTGGCACCGGTATTCCCTTCGCCAATTGCTTTATGATCACGTGCCGGAATCATGATTACCGAATCAGTGCCACTGCAGACTGCAAAAACAGAAGCTTCTTTGCCTGCCATAAACTCTTCAATTAAGATACAGTTATCCCCGGAAGATTGTGCCTTGGACGATTGCGGCCCGCCAGGACGCTCTTCGCAACATTGTGGCAAGAATTCGCAGATGGTCTCCTCAGCTTCGCTTAGGCTATGACAGATCCGCACCCCTTTTCCGGCAGCCAAGTTGTTCATCTTAAGCACTACAGGAAAATTGGCCGAAGAAAGGGAGCGCAAACCCGTTTTTCTATCGTGAACCTCCTGATAAGTGGCAGTCGGCACTTTCGCCTTGCGCATTACCTGCTTGGCGAAGACTTTACTGGTCTCGATTTCAGCCGCGGCTGCGGATGGACCAAAGGCAGGAATACCAGCTCTGGTGAGCATGTCAGACAGACCGGCCGCCAAATATATTTCCGGACCGATTACAACTAAATCGGGCCGTGCATTGACAGCCCAATCATAGATCGCGCCGGCACTCAAGTCACCAGGCCGAACATTTTCGGCGTATCTGGCTGTCCCGGGATTGCCCGGTGCGCAATATAGCTTTTTTACCAATGGACTGCGGGATAACTTCCAACAGAGAGCATCCTCTCTGGCTCCGCTTCCGACAATTAGAATTTTCATTGTGCTCATGCTATGCTACCTCCTGCTGATGGGCAATCATGCTGCCCGGTAATATCACGCCCGTCTCTCCAGTAATCTCTAGTGCCGGAAATGACGCATCCCAGTAAAATACATCGGCAGCCCCGCCTCCGCCGCCGCCTTTATTGATAATTCATCCCGAATGGATCCACCCGGCTGCACAATAGCGCCAATATCGGCTGCAACAGCGGCCTGTACCACGTCATCAAAAGGCAAAAAGCCATCAGACGCCATCACTGCGCCGCGGGCTTTTTCTCCGGCAGCGTTTATGGCAATGCGGGCTGCATCAATCCGGTTGGTCTGACCGCCGCCAATCCCGATCGTCATACCATTTTTGACAAGAACAATCGCATTGGACTTAACATGCGCAGCCACCTGCCACGCGAATGCCAGATCGTCCATTAACTCCGGAGCAGCCTCTGCCTTGGTAACGCATTTCCATGCGGACCAAGGTTTGTCGCCATGATCCCATGATTGAACCAATAAGCCGCCCTGAACACGCTTGAAATCAAGGTTTGATAGCGCGCCTGGGGCGGTAGGAGACATTCCTAACGGTGTCACAAAATTCCTGCTCAGGTCGGGAACAACCATGATGCGCATATTCTTCTTGGTTTTCAGCTTTCTGAGCGCTTCTTCTGAAAAGCCCGGAGCCAAAAGCACGTCCAGATGTACCTTGGTAATCGCCTCGGCCGCGGCAGCATCAATGAAGCGATTCAGAGCCACAATGCCGCCAAAAATCGATACGGGATCCGCTTCATAAACACGTTCAAATGCCTGTGCCGACGTGTCACCCATGGCCACGCCGCAGGGATTGGCATGCTTAACTGCTACCGCTACCGGTTCCGCGAAACTCGCGCTCATGCGCAAAGCGGCGTCAGCGTCTTGAATATTATTGTAAGACAACTCTTTACCCCATAGTTGTTCGGCGGCAGCCATACCGGAAAAAGCTGTTTTATCTTTTTCGGCAGTATCAGGACTAATTTCGCGATAAAAAGCGGCTGTCTGATGTGGATTTTCACCATAGCGTAAATCAGCTACCTTGGCAAACTGAAGACTGAGCTGATCCGGATAAGATGCCCCGGCGCTCGCTCCGCAAACCTCAATCTCAGCATGTCGTGTCAGGAATTTCGCTATAACCGCATCATATTCCGACGTTCTTTGAAAGGCCTTCAAAGCTAATCTCAGGCGTGTTGCTTCGCAGACTTCCCCGCTCCCACTTCCATTAGCTTTCATCTCATCAATGAGCGGCTGATAGTCTGCCGCATCAACCACGACAGAAACAAATTGATGATTCTTAGCGGCCGAGCGTATCATGGCAGGACCGCCGATGTCGATGTTCTCAATGGCTTCCGCGAAGGAACAGGCGGGGTTGGCGGTCACTTTCCCGAACGGATAGAGGTTAACAACAACCATGTCGATCAAGCCAAACCCATTTTCCGTAAGTGCCTGCAAATGCTCTTGGCTGTCGCGTCTGGCAAGTATTCCGCCATGAATAGCCGGGTGCAGTGTTTTGACCCGTCCGTCAAGCATTTCTGGACAGCCTGTTACTTCTGAAACAGCTGTAACCGCCAGTCCTGCCTCGGTTAGCAGAGCGGCGGTTCCCCCGGTGGAGATGATCTCGTATCCTAAATCGGCCAGAGCCGACGCAAACTCCACAACTCCAGTCTTATCGCTAACACTGATTAACACCCGATGCTTCGGCAAGTGATATCCCTCCTAATCCATCTCCCTAATCCAAGATGCGCACTTTACGGCCTTCAATTTGCAGCCGTCCTTGCGCAAACAGACTGACTGCCAAAGGAAACAGTCGGTGTTCGACCTGCAGCACCCGGGCAGCCAGATTATCCTCGTCATCATCTGGAAGAACCGGAACCGCCTCCTGCAAAATAACCGGACCGCTGTCGATTCCGCCATCCACAAAGTGCACAGTACACCCGCTAATCTTGGCACCGTAGCGCAGTACATCCCGATGCGGATGGGCACCGGGAAACGCAGGCAGCAAAGCAGGATGAATGTTCATGATTTTTCCCTGATAGCGCTCCAGAAAATGTCCTCTCAACAAATACATAAAACCCGCCGTCAAGACCAGATCCGGATTGTAAGGCGCGATCAGTTCCGCCATGGCATCACCATATAAGTCCGGATTGGAATCCGGCTTTCTGGTAAGTATCGCGACCGGAATATTGTTTTCTTTGGCATACAATAGGCCCGGAACTTCTGGAGCACTACTAACAACGGCCACGATGCTGCCGTCGATTTGCCCCGCTGCAATGGCGTCGATAATCGCTTTCAGGTTGCTGCCTCTGCCTGATATCAAGACTACTATGCGAATCAAACAATCACTTCCTATAGGTCACTCCCGGAAGATCGGTAATCTCACCGACTACCCAGGCGTTGATTCCCGCTTCTGCCAGGAATGAGACCGCCTTCACGGCCTGTTTCTCCGGCACAACAGCGACCATTCCCAGACCCATATTAAATGTGCGGAACATTTCCGCCTCGTCTACGCCAGCGGTATTAGCCAAAAATCCGAAAATTGGGGGTACTGGCCAAGAGGACAAATTAAAGACCGCCCCGTTACCCTCCGGCAGAATTCTGGGCACATTTTCGGTTAGGCCGCCGCCGGTAATATGAGCCAATCCGCGAACCTCCACCTCTTTGATCAGACCCAAAACAGGTTTGACATAAATCTGAGTCGGCGTAAGCAGTACTTCTCCCAGAGGTTTACGGAAACCAGCGACATAGTCCTCATAGGACAGCCGATGGTCTTTCATGATCTTGCGTACCAATGAAAAGCCATTACTATGTACACCGGTGGAAGCCATACCGATTATGGCGTCCCCTTTTTGGATAGAACGGCCGTCAATGATCTGATCATGTTCCACCACGCCGACAGAAAAGCCAGCAATGTCGTATGAGCCAGCCTCCATATGACCGGGGTGTTCGGCAGTCTCTCCGCCAATCAGCGAACAGCCTGCCTGACGGCAACCTTCCGCCACGCCCGCGATCACGGCCGCCCCAACATTGACGTCCAGTTTGCCGGTCACGAAATAGTCCAGAAAGAAGAGCGGTTCCGCTCCCACCACTACCAAGTCATTGACACACATTGCTACCGCGTCTATACCAATCGTATCATGCTTATCCATAAACTGGGATATCATTACTTTAGTGCCGGCACCGTCTGTTGAGGAAACCAGCACCGGGCGCCGATAACCGCCAGGTAGGTCACACAAAGCTCCAAAGCCGCCAATGCTGGAGAGTACTTCTGGCCTGCGGGTTGAGGCGGTGTAAGGCGCGATTCTGCGCACAAATTCATTTCCGGCATCAATGTTGACACCTGAATCCCGGTAAGTTAAAGACATGCTTGCTCCTCCTCCAGAATGTGCTTGCTTCCGCAGTCGCAGCCCCGCGGTATGCCAAATGGATATTCTCCGTTAAAGCAGGCTAGACAAAGTCCGTCCGGCAGACCGATCGATTGCTGCAAGCCTTCAATCGTCTGGAAATGCAGTGAATCTGCACCAATAGAGCGGCGCATCTCATCCACCGAACAAGTAGCGGCAATCAGTTCACGGCTAGCCGAAATATCAATTCCGTAAAAGCAAGGGTATTTAAGGGGCGGTGAACTGATAAACATGTGCACCTCTTTTGCTCCAGCCTCATGCAACATTTTGACCAAGAGCTTACTGGTCGTGCCTCTGACAATCGAATCGTCGATGATGACAATCCGTTTGCCTCTTAAGATCTGGCTGATCGGATGCAGCTTCAGGTTAACCCCCATGTTGCGCTCCGCCTGAAGCGGCCTAATAAAGGTTCTTCCCACATAACGATTCACTACCAGCGCGGTATCAAGCGGTAATCCCGATTGTTCGGCGTACCCGATCGCTGTGGAAAAACCGCTCTCTGGAACTGGTACTACCAAATCGGCGTCAATCTCACTGACCCGCGCTAGTTGGCGTCCCATTTCCTTCCTGGTTTCGTGAACCAGTCGTCCCTCAATGACACTGTCCGCTCTGGAAAAATAGACGAACTCCATAGCGCACAGAGCCCGTTTAGTCGGTGGCAACACGCGCTGCGAGCGTATACCATCCGGAGACAAAATCACCATTTCCCCGGGGTCGATATCACGCAAGACTTCTCCACCAATAGAACTGATCGCGCTCGATTCAGAAGCCACGACATAGCCTTCCGGCACGATCCCGAGGGACAGGGGGCGATTGCCGCCACCGTCCCTGACAGCGTAAACAGTATTACCGTGCAGAACGACCAGCGAAAAACTACCTTTTAATTTGGACACCGTTTTGCGGATCGCTGATTCGATCGATTCCGTACTATATCTGGCAATTAAATTTAAGATTACTTCTGTGTCAGAAGTAGTTTGAAATACTGAACCGCCCTGCGCCAGTTCGTCGCAGAGGGCGGCAGTATTGATCAAATTCCCATTATGAGCGACCGCCAGCATGCCCTTCAGACAACGTGCCACGATCGGCTGTGCGTTCACTACTGAGCTGGTGCCGGTCGTTGAGTAACGCACATGCCCGATTGCTGAGGTTCCAATCAAACCGTCGATAATCGTTTCGTCAAAGACATGCCGGACCATGCCCATGTTTTTATGACAGATCATTTTATGACCGTCCGACACGGTGATTCCGGCACTCTCTTGACCGCGGTGCTGCAGTGCATATAACCCCATATAAGACATGCGCGCTGCAGCGCAACCTGAACGCCCGGCCACCCCAAACACGCCGCATTCCTCGTGCAGACGATCCTCAAAGATGTCTTCTGAGCCTTCCACTGCGCCTGCTATTGGGCCTTCATGCAGTTGGCAATACTGTTTTTCCATCTCTGCTCCATCTCCCTTACGGGTACGTCGACACAGGGGGACGGTTCTTCTGTGCTATTTTGATCGCAACAACAAGAGCAAGCGTACTTTCCCTGTTTAGCTGGCTCGATTGTGATTTGCAGATTCATACCGCCCACTGTTCCCAGTTTAGTAGCACTAATGCCATAATGTCCGGCAAGCTCCACGATTGCCGCCGACGACTCCGCCGGAGCTGAGATCAAAATCCGGCTTTGGCTCTCACCGAATAACAGCGCATCGGGCCTGATCAAATTGGAATTAGAATCGGTAGCCGGCAGGCGCAGTGTGGCACCTTTACCGCCGGCAATACAGCATTCTGCGGCTGCAACCGCCAGACCACCCTCGCTGAGATCATGCGCCGAAACAATGAGGCTCCGGTCAATGAGCTCCAGAATCAGACTAATCAGCTGCTTCTCTTTCTTAAGATCAAGTTCTGGAACTCGGCCAGCAACCGTTTGGGCACAGACCTTCAAATACTCGCTGCCGCCAAGCTCTTCCCTGGTCTCGCCCAGCAGAATGACACTGTGGTCCTCTACTTTAAAGGCCATGTCGCATCTTTTGCTAATGTCGTTTATGAGCCCGAGCATGCCAATAATCGGCGACGGGTAGATCGGCTGGCCGTTGGTTTCGTTGTAAAAACTAACATTACCGCCGATCACCGGCGTTTCAAGTTCTCGGCAAGCGTCGGCAATCCCGTCAACCCCTCTGGCGAATTGCCAATAAACATCGGGCTTCTCCGGATTACCGTAGTTCAGCCCATCAGTGACTGCCACCGGTTTGGCACCTGTGCAAGCTACGTTCCGAGCGGCTTCCGCGACTGCAGCAGCTGCACCGGTATAGGGATCGAGATAGCAAAGACGCCCGTTACCATCGATTGAAAACGCAATACCCTTTTGCGTATCTTTTACGCGCAAAACAGCAGCATCCGCACTGCCAGGGACGAGTACCGTATTATTTTGGATCATATGATCGTATTGCCGATACACCCATTCTTTACTGGCTATGCCCGGAGACGCCAACAGCTTCAGCAGGCACGCATTAAAATCGGACGGCAAAGGGACTGCGTTCATATCATAGTTATTCAGCTCGTCAAGATAGGCGGGCTTTTCACATTCAGTAACGTACTTTGGAGCACCTTGCGTTGACAATGACCAGGCCGGTACTTCTGCCACCACTTGGGGTCCTTCATAAAGTCGCAGCATGCCATCGTCGGTTACGGTGCCGACAATATTACAATCCAAACCCCAGCGCTCATAAATGGCGGTGACCGCTTCCTCGCAACCCGGCTTGGGCACGAGCAGCATCCGTTCCTGAGACTCCGAAAGCATCATTTCATAGGGTGTGATACCTTCTTCGCGGCGTGGCACTTTCAGCAAATCCATTTCAATGCCGGTATCGGCTCTGGCAGCCATTTCACAAGCTGAGCTGGTCAATCCGGCTGCTCCCATATCCTGAACCCCAACAAGCAATTTTGCTTTGATTACTTCCAGAGTAGCTTCAATGAGCAGTTTCTCGGTAAAGGGGTCGCCAACCTGAACGGCGGGCCTTTTTTCTTCGGAGTTTTCATTGAGCTCACCAGAAGCAAAGCTGGCACCTAAAATGCCATCGCGTCCAGTCTTGGCACCAGCCACCATTACAGCATTGCCGACGCCACTAGCGGAAGCGGTGATAATATCGTCTGTTTTGGCCAATCCAACACACATCACGTTGACAAGAGGATTACCATAATAACAAGAATCAAACTGAATCTCGCCGCCAATAGTTGGCACGCCGACACAATTACCATATCCGGCGATGCCAGACACTACGCCCGAAAATAAGTAACGGGTGCGGTCATCCGTCAGTGGACTAAAGCGCAGCGAATTCAGACAAGCAACCGGCCGGGCGCCCATAGTGAAGATATCGCGCAGAATGCCGCCAATGCCGGTAGCTGCTCCCTGATAAGGCTCGATCGCCGAAGGATGATTATGGCTTTCTACTTTCATCACGACCGCCATACCATCGCCAATGTCGATAATGCCGGCGTTTTCACCCGGTCCCTGCAGAATATGGGGGCCTTCTGTAGGAAAGCGCGAGAATAAAGCCCGGGAATGTTTGTAGGCACAATGTTCAGACCACAGAGCGGCGAACATACCTAATTCAGTAAGATTCGGTTCACGACCAAGCTGGCTGATGATTCTGTCGTATTCGGCAGAAGTAAGGCCAAGCTCAACTGCTTTTGCTCTCATGCTCATGCTGTCCACCTGCCGCTTCCTGATTCTAGTGACTTGATGATCGACTTAAAAATGTAATTGCCGTCTTCAGAGCCGAGAATGCTTTCCCCGGCCCGCTCTGGATGCGGCATTAGTCCAAAAACGTTGCCGCTTTCATTTACAATACCCGCGATATTGGCGACGGAACCATTTGGATTATGCTCGGGAAGCACCGCTCCATCGGAACCGCAATAGCTTAGAACAATACCGCCATAACCGCGCAGCCGTTCCAAGCCTGCCTCATCAATATAGAAATTGCCGTCCATGTGGGCAATGGGGATGCTCAAAACTTGACCAGGAGTACAGGAGCTCGTAAAAATGGTTTCATTATTTTCAACCTTTAAAAATGTATTATTGCAAATAAAACTGATTCCCTCATTGCGCCGCAGCGCGCCGGGGAGTAAGCCAGACTCCGTCAGAATTTGAAAGCCGTTACAGATGCCAATCACTGGACCACCAGATTCCGCAAAACGTCGGACAGCTTCCATGATTGGGGAAAAACGGGCAATCGCGCCTGGACGCAAATAATCGCCATAAGAAAAGCCTCCGGGCAGAACGATCGCATCGATATCATTGAACGCCTGCTCACCGTGCCAAATATATTCGGTCTCTTGCTGCAGCACATCTTCCAGCGCGTGACGGCAATCATCGTCGCAGTTCGATCCCGGGAAAACAACTATTCCAAAGCGCATCTTAGTTCTGCACCTCCGTCAGAGTACAGCTGAAAGTCTCAATAACCGGGTTAGACAACACCCGCCGTGCAATTTCTTCTAATGTCTTTTGGGCCTCTTGTTGGGTTTTGGCATTGATACTTAGCTCAAAATACCTTCCCGAACGAACATTAGCAGCACAATCGTAGCCCAGTTTGGCTAATGCACCTTCCACTGCCTTCCCCTGCGGATCAAGAATGCCTTCCTTCGGCAAAACCCGCACTACTCCCTTAAACATCGTCAATCATCCTTTCAGCTGCAATTTTAATTATCCTAATTCCGATGATAGAGTTGTTCTACCCAATACGCGCAGACTGTTTCAGTCTTTTGAGACGCAATCCCAAGATAATCAAGCGGATTTTCCAGAGCATCACTGCCTCGTTTGCTGATGGTGCCCAGATACTTTGTCAAAGTCGGCTCCTGTTGGACGATCTCTTTTAGGGATTGGCCTTTTTGATCAGCTTCCAGTGTCATTTTTCGGACGGCTTCATGGGCATTGGGATGACCGGCGGCCGCCAAGCAAATATAGAGCGGTTCTGCGACAAAGCGTTCGGAAGATTGCTGCGCATTGGCGCGCATCTGGTCAGAATCGACCATCATTTTCCGGAGCACCCGCGTGGTGCGGTCCAGTGCCAAAATGAATCCAGTGACCAGCTCAGGCGCAAACCGGCCGGAAGCCGAATTGGTCAGATCACGCTGATGTTCCGAAATTTGATCCATGTAAGCCGCCATGATGCGTGGGGCAAAGCTTTTCCAGAGACTTTTGATATGTTCGAAATTCCAGGGATTTCTCTTATGGGGCATGGTCGAAGATCCAACTTGCGTAGCAGAAAAGGCCTCGCTGATCTCAGCAATTTCGCTGCGCTGCAGATTACGGAAATCATCCGCTAAATTGGCCAGCACGCCAAAAGCAGAGACAATGCCATGCAGGTAGTCGAGCAAAAACTCGGGCGCCACAATTTGCGTACTATGCGTGGCTGGCTGCAGGCCAAGTTTTGCCAGGACATTCTTTTCGAATGCCTCAGGATTATCAATAATGAGCGCGGAAGCGTTATAAGCGCCTACCGCTCCGGCCATTTTTCCTTTCAGCTGTGCAACACCATGATCCAAATAAGTAATGCGTTCGCCGAGCCTGGCAACGTATTCCGCAACAGCAAAGCCAAACGTGATGGGTACAGCGTGTTGTCCATGGGTTCTTCCAATTTGAACCGTGTCTTTTTCGCGTCTGGCCAAGTCGATGAGCTCTTGCTCCAATGCCAGCAACATAGGCCGCAGCAGCTCATGGTAAGCGTCGCGGAACCGCAGTGCATTCGCCGTATCCAGAATGTCGACAGAAGTGGCTGTTAAGTGAATATATGGTCGGACGGACTCACTGACCCGCTGGGCAATACAATTCGTCAGAGCCCTGATATTATGATGCGTTCTTTCTTCTTCCTGGTAGACAGCGTCGGGATCAATCGCTGCACAAGCCTTCTCGATTTCGGCAGCAGTTCCGATTGGACAAATACCTGCTTCTTCTAACCCCTGCGCCAAGGCTGTTTCCACCCGGAGCTGGTAGTGGACGGCTGCATTTTCACTGAAGTAGCTGGACACCTTGTCCATTAACTCTTGGTTGGATTTATAGTAACGGTGATCTAGAGGACTGATCTGATCAAATATGTCTCGTTTCATTTGCGAACCTCCCCGCCTATTTTCCTATTCTCAATATGCTCCAAAAATCGGTGATTCAGCAAACGCTTTCAAAAAAATAAGCAGACAGAACCGGATAATTCTGTCCGCCGGAGTCTATCACTTCGTGGCGTAGCGCGTGGCGTGACACCTAAATTGTACAAGTACTGTTGTCGGTTGTCAATACAAGTTGTGTGACTTTTTTGTTAGGCGGGCAAAAATAGGATTTGGCGTCACAATATTCTGACATTTGACACAGGGGGACGGTTCTCCTGTGTCCCCAAAGACACTGAGAAAGACACAGGAGAACCGTCCCCCTGTGTCCCTAATAATTGCGCCAGCCATTTTGCTGGAGGCGGTTGTCTTTATCTAAAACCTGTTGTACCATGCGTGCTTTGTATGCTTTCATTTTTTCGCGCAATGCTGCGTCGGACAGGCTTAGTATTTGCACGGCCAGAATCCCGGCGTTACGGGCAGCCCCCACTCCTACGCAGGCAACCGGTATTCCTGATGGCATCTGCACCATGGAAAGCAATGAATCAAGTCCACTAAGGCTCGCACCCAGAATCGGTACCGCAATGACCGGCAACGTTGTTTCGGAGGCAATTACGCCCGCCAAATGGGCTGCACCGCCAGCTCCAGCGATAATTGCACCGAAACCCTCTGCAGCGGCGGCTTTGGCAAATGCAGTTGTCTGATCCGGAGTCCGATGCGCCGATAAAATGCGCATACAATATTCGACCCCAAACTCCTCCAGCACCTCGCCGGCCGCTTTCATGATCCCTAAATCGGAGTCGCTGCCCATCATGATGGCAACTTTCTGCATTTTGCCAGCCTCCTCGCATCTAGATTTTTATTAAGTCGTATATCTTAATTTTAGCGTTTTAAAGCATAGTAACTAAACGCATGGGACACAACCTGCTGCCCACTGCTCAGCCCAGCACTTGCACAATAATAGGAGCAACCACTTTTTGTCGCGGCCGCTCCATCCGAATGAAAAGTAATCAGGCTTCTGCCTGCTTCTGCACGTGTTCTTTTTCTTTGTTCTTGCCAGTCAGCTGGAAGAGCAGGTTCAGGATCACCCCAGCCAATGTGGCGAACGCCATGGAACTAACCTGAATAACGTTGCCGAAGGCGTGCGCATTCAGTTTAGCACCGCCAATACCAAGAGTCAGTACTACAGACGACAAGAGCAGGTTATGCTTGTCCGTATAATCGACGCCGGAAGAAACCAGCATTCTGAGCCCGGAAGCAGCAATAATACCGAACAACGCCATGCAGATCCCGCCCATAACAGGTTGCGGAATAGAGGAAATAAAGGCTTCAAATTTCCCGAAAACCGAAAGCAGAATGGCCAATACCGCTGCTCCGCCAGTCACCCAGACGCTGTATACTTTGGTGATTGCCATTACGCCGATGTTTTCGCCGTAAGTAGTATTAGGTGGTCCGCCAACAAGTCCCGCAAAAGAGGTGGCCAATCCGTCGCCAAGCAGCGTACGGTGCAGCCCTGGATTGGCTGTGAAATCTCTTCCGGTAACGCCACTGAGCGTCAGAATATCTCCGATATGCTCTGCCATTGTTACCAGAGCTACGGGAGCGATTCCAGCAATCGCAGGCAGGCTAAATTCCGGAAGTGTGAACTTCGGCACAGAGAACCAGACTGCTCCTTCTATGATCTTCAAATCAACCAGTCCGGTAAGCAATCCCGTAAAATAACCGGCAGCAATTCCAAACAGGATCGGAATAACCCCTAAAAAACCCTTGAAGAAAACCGAGGCAATAATCGTCACTGCCAGTGTCACCAGCGCGGTAAATACGCCAGGATTTGATAATGCCGCCGTATCACTGTTAAGGCCAGCCATTGATATCGCAGTCGGCGCCAGACCCATCCCGATGACAATGATTACAGAACCGACTAGCACCGGCGGGAAAAACTTTTTAATCCACCCGGTACCAATTAAAGAGATGATTGCAGAAGCAAGGACATAAATCAGTCCGGCAGCGATTGTTCCGCCTAATGCAGCAGGTATGCCGTACTGTTCTTTAGCGGCAATAATCGGACCGATGAAAGCAAATGAAGAGCCAAGATAAGCCGGCACTTTTCCTTTCGTGCACACGATAAAAATCAGTGTGCCGAAGCCACTGGTAAACAGTGCGACTGCAGGACTCAGTCCGGTTAAAAAGGGCACCAGCACAGTGGCACCAAACATAGCCAAAAGGTGCTGCAGGCTTAAGGCGATCCACTTGTGTGGCGCAGGGCGCTCATGAACCTCAATGGTCTTCTGCGATGATTTCATCTTGCTTCCTCCCAGCATTATTATGGTATTGTTAATAAAACCGGTTACTTAAAATGAATTATTCTTTCTTCGATTCCCTCAATAATTGAAATGCTGTCCTCGCCGTCGATTTCTTTGACTTTCACTGCGATAATTTCTTTTTTGGACGTAGGGACGTTCTTGCCGACATAGTCGGCGCGAATTGGCAGTTCACGATGTCCGCGATCTACCATAACCGCCAACTGGATGCAGGCGGGCCGTCCCAGATCAATTAAGGCATCCAGGGCTGCCCGGGCTGTCCTGCCTGTGTAAAGCACATCGTCCACCAAAACAACGTCCTTATCAACGATTGAGCAGGGAAATTCGGTCTGTTTGACTTCCGGTTGTTCGCTGATATGAGACAGATCGTCGCGATAAAAGGTGATATCAAGCGCGCCAACCGGTACCGCGGTTCCTTCGATCTGTTCGATAAAGGAGGCCAGCCGCTCAGCCAAAGGCACACCGCGTGTACGGATCCCGACCAACACAATGTTGCTGATGCCCTTATTACGTTCAGTTATTTCATGCGCTAATCTTACCAAGGCGCGGCGCATTGATTGTTCGTCAAGAAGCTGCGCCTTAATTGCCTGCTCAGACAATCAACCGTCACCTCACAAAAAAACCTTCCCCGGCTGCCGCCGCAAGAAGGTTTAACTCAAACACAGAGTTTACTCTCCTTGCCGACCTCACGGGATCGTACTTAAAGGATTTGCGCTACACACTCTTATTAAACATTAGGCAGATCATAAAGTCAACCTTTTTATGGGCTCTCCAGGCCTTCCGGGCCCCCCTGATGTTCCTGTTACAGGCCTTCCCTATGCTCGCGGCCTTCTTGGCGCGCGGTGACCGGCCCGAATTCAGACAGAGGCCACAACCGCCAAACCACCCGGCCTTGCATCTGCACCCGCGGAACAGAACCAATCGCCGGATCCCTGCTGTCCAAACTATGATCACGATTATCGCCCATCAGGAAATAATGGTCGGTAGGAACCAGCAGCGGCTCAAGATTAGTCCAAGGTCCCATTATGCCATTAATATAGCTCTCCTGTTGCACAAGGCCGTTCACAGACAGCGTGCCACTGACAATCGTGATCTGGTCTCCCGGAAGTGCCACAACCCTTTTGATGAGAATCCCTTCTGCTGCAGCGCAGGTAAATCCGTATATTTCCCCTGGCTCAGGCTGATGCCAGATTCCGGACAGTTTTTCCGTGACCACAATGTCCCCATCTGCCAGAGTCGGACGCATGGAATCGCCGGAGATGACAATAATTCTTCCGATAAAAAGTATGAAAACGCTGGCTACCACGGAGGCCAGCGCCAGCCATTCCAGCCATTCGCGCAAAAATGTTTTATTCACAGCCAGACCACTCAAGACTGCCAGCCCCCTCAAACGAAAAGGAGGGCTGATTAAATCAGCCCTCTGAAACGTTGATGCCTTTACGGCGCTCAGTAATACGCGCAGCACGGCCGGAAAGCTTCCGAAGATAATAAAGCTTGGCGCGACGTACGCGACCCTCACGGACAACTTCGATCGTGGCGATCATCGGGGCATGCAGTGGGAAAATGCGCTCCACACCAACGCCTTGTGAGACTTTACGGACGGTAAATGTCTCGCGCAGTCCGCCGTTTTGAATCGCAATCACAAGGCCTTCAAAAATCTGAATGCGTTCGCGATTGCCTTCCTTAACTTTAACATGAACCCGAACAGTCATACCCGGCTTTAGCTTGGGCAGATCAGTTCTGATTTGTTCGCGTTCAAGGGTATCAATGATGTTCATCGGTTAACCTCCTTTCGCAAACAGAAATATTATAACATTGATTGGTAGCACTGGCAAGCTTGCCATTACTGACCAGTATTCAAAGTGAGCTATTTTTTCTTCAGGCTGGCAATGAGCTCCTCATCTTCGCGACTGAGCACAGCCCTGGACACAAGATCCGGGCGCAAGGCCATTGTTCGACGAATGCTCTGTTCACGCCGCCATTTGGCAATACGTCCGTGGTCCCCCGAGAGCAGCACCTCTGGCACAGCCATCCCCCGATATTCCGGAGGCCGGGTATATTGAGGGTACTCAAGTAAACCTTCATTAAATGATTCTTCGTTTACGGATCCTTCCGCCAAAACGCCTGGGATCAGTCGGGCCACGGCGTCAATAATCATCATGGCAGGCAATTCGCCGCCTGTCAAGACAAAGTCTCCAATTGACAGCGCTTCATCTACCAAACCTTCCCGGACACGTTCATCAAAGCCTTCGTAATGACCGCAAATGATGACCAAATGCTCTTTGGCAGCCAATTCGCATGCCTTTTCCTGATTAAACTGCGTCCCACCCGGGCATGTAAGAATGATGTGCGGCGAACCCGAGGGCGAGCCCGATTCCGCCTTAGCATCCACTTCCGCCCTGATCGCATCCACAGCCTCAAAAACCGGTTCGGGCTTTAGAAGCATGCCGCTGCCACCGCCATAAGGCGTGTCATCTACAGTTCGATGCCGATCATGGGTAAAATCGCGAAAATTGATCAGCCCAATGTTGATCAGACCGGCTTCACTGGCTCTACCCAAAATACTTCTGCCCACAACGGCCTCAAACATTTCTGGAAACAGCGTCAGTACATCAATGCGCATCCTGATCATCCTCCAGCAGACCGGGCGGCAAAGCCGCGTTAATGACCCGCCGGGAAAGGTCTACCGATTTGATCACGCTTTTCAGCATCGGAATAAGCACTTCCTGCTTACCGCGCATCACAGACAAAACAGCGTTACTGCCAGTTTCCAGAACCTCACGAACTGTTCCCAAGAGGTGGCCGTCAGCCTCAAACACTTCCATCCCAATCAGGTCATCGATATAATAATGACCTTCCGGAAGTGGCCAACGTTCATCTGCAGGCACACCGATCAAAAGACCTTTAATTGTCTCAGCCGCATTCATATCCGGAATTTCATCAAAGCTCAGAATCACAAACTGCTTTTGAAATCTGTAACTGGATATGTGCAGCGGCCGCCAGACACTCGTGTTTGCGCTCGTGTTCATGTTCGTGCTCGTGTTTGCGTTCGCATCCGCTTTGCCGATAAATACCCGCCTCAGTTTGGCAAACCGCTCCGGGAAATCTGTCAGCAAAACTGCGCGGATCTCACCTTTATGACCCTGTGTATTGACAATCCGAGCAATAGCGCAGAAATCTCCGTTACTATTTGCACTACCATTTCCGCGACTATTACCGCTTCCGCTCCCGCTCATTTTGTTTCAGACCGGATTTCCAGAATAATACCGTCTTTAATCAACAGTTCCGAACGGGATAAAGCTGCCAGATCGGTACCAGGAGCCACAACTACCTGAGCCTGCACAGTTCCGCGCTGTATTTCGGTGCCTTCCGGCAGAGCATTGATCTCTTCGATTTTGGCAAGCAATTCGGATTTCATGTCAGTGCGCTTTTTCTTCTCTTCTTCAATCCGTCCGCGAAACGCCATAGCACTTTTCAGATCTTCTCTTTCCAAAGCGCTCAACGCTCTGCGTCCCTGAAACTCAATTTGCTGTATTTCCAAATCCATCTGACTGATCCCCTCTTGGATCTCATCAGTCAGTTCCTGACGAAGATTAGCGGTTACGACCGACTTCATTGCTATTGGAATCAGCAGAGTCAGTTCATTCACCAAGCGGCACCCCACTCCATCCTTTATTGCCAGAGTTCAACAGAAACTCTTTTGCCTTCGCGCTGCCCCAATGACTTAGCGACGTTACGAATTGCCTTAATAATACGGCCTTGTCGACCAATGATCTTGCCTACATCTTTTTGAGCAACTTTGATTTCCAGCAAAATGCGGTCATCACTCTTGGCCTCGGCAATATTCACTTCGTCGGGTTCATCGACCAGTGCGCGGGCAATAACTTCAATAACTTCTTTCATGGAAATGACCTCCCCCAAGCTACTCCCCGGCAGCTTCAGTACCGATCACTCCGGCCTTTTTCAGCAAACGACGGACAGTATCAGAAGGCTGCGCGCCCTTCTTAAGCCAATCTAATGCTCTTTCCTGATCGATCTCAAACTCGACCGGATCGGCAATCGGATTATAATGACCCAGGATCTCCAAAAACCGGCCGTCACGGGGATACCGCGAATCAGCCACCACTACACGATAGCTGGGACGCTTTTTGGCACCGGTACGTGTTAAGCGCATTTTCACAGACATGTTGCATTCACCTCCCTTATATAACTCCTATATCGGAAAAGGAAATTTGTTGCCGCCTTTCCCTTTGCCTCCACCTTTAGTAAAATCGCCAAGCTGCTTCATCATTTTGCGTGATTGCTCAAAAGAACTGAGTAGCTTATTGACATCCTGCACGGTAGTTCCGCTTCCACTTGCGACGCGACGTTTTCTGCTGCCGTCAATAATCTGAGGATTGCGGCGTTCTTTGAAGGTCATTGAATTAATAATGGCCTCCGCCCGATCCAGCTCTTTCGGATCGATCTTAATCCCTTTAAGCTGTTTCTGTGGAATCCCCGGAAGCATTGACATCAGCTGATCCAACGGTCCCATTTGGCGGACCTGTTTCATCTGTTCCAGAAAATCTTCTAAGGTAAACTCGGCTGAACGCAGTTTGGCAGCCAACTTTTTGCTGTTTTCCAGATCAAACTGTGTTTCGGCTTTTTCGATTAATGATAAGACATCGCCCATGCCCAAAATACGGGAAGCCATCCGATCGGGATGAAATGTTTCCAACTGATCGGTCTTTTCGCCAACGCCAGCGAACTTAATTGGTATGCCGGTGACAGCACGGATTGAAAGCGCCGCACCGCCGCGCGTATCACTGTCCAGCTTTGTAAGGATTAGTCCAGTCAGATTCAGATCCGAATGAAATCCCTCGGCAACATTGACTGCGTCCTGTCCGGTCATTGCATCGACCACTAACAGGATTTCGTGCGGACGAACTACTGATTTAATCTCTTTCAATTCGTCCATTAACTCATGATCAATATGCAGACGACCGGCGGTATCAATTAAAACAGCGTCCCGACCCAGTCTGAGGGCTTCCGCAACCGCCTGGCGAGCAATCTCCGGCGGGCGGGCACCTTCGAGACTAAAAACCGGTAAGTCCAGCTGCCCGCCAAGAACCTGCAGCTGTTTGACGGCTGCGGGACGATAAATATCAGCAGCCACCAGTAAAGGACGGCGTCCGTTTTTCTTAAGCTGCGCACCTAGTTTGGCACAGGAAGTCGTTTTGCCAGAACCCTGCAAACCGACTAGCATGATAACGCCCGGAGGGTTTGGGACTGCGGCCAGTCTGCTTTCCTTTTGGCCCATCAGGGCTGCCAGTTCTTCATGAACAATTTTGACAACCTGCTGCCCCGGAGTCAGGCTAGCGGCTACTTCCTGGCCGACTGCCCGTTCCTTAACTTTGGCAACAAAGTCTTTGACCACACGAAAGTTCACATCCGCCTCGAGCAAGGCCAAGCGCACCTCACGCAAGGCATCCGTGACATCTTTTTCACTTAGTTTCCCTTTGCCCCGCAGTTTCCGGAATGTTTCCTGCAACCGGGCTGACAGATTTTCAAAAACCATTGTCGCGCTCCTCAATCTTCTTCCTGGAGCAGCCTGACGTTCTGAACAAGCCGCTCGATTTCAGATCGAATCTCCGCTGGTGGATTAAGCTCGATCAAATGCTTTACCGAGGCCAGTATTTCGGAAATTGTTTTTTGATTAGCATGATACTTTTCGATTAAGGCTAACCTTGCTTCGTAATTTTCAAGCAGTTCCTCGACACGCTGAAGCAAATCATGAACCGCCTGGCGCGAGTTACCCTCTTCGGCGGAAATCTCAGCCAGCGACAGGTCGTCAAAACAATAACGCTCCACGACTGAGCGCTGTTTTTCAGTCAGCAGGCTGCCGTAAAAGTCATACAAGAGTCCCAGCCGGACAATGCGATCGGTTTCCACCTGCGCACCTCCTGCTCCCTGCTGTAAAGTATTTTCCCTTAACAGTAGTAAGTATACAGAAACATCGCGAGCAGGTCAAGAGGTTTTTTTGCCTCTATTATCTCGGACACCCCGCGGCAAAATAAACAAGA
>ENA-UOOM01000117-UOOM01000117.1-fermentation-metagenome-genome-assembly--contig:-NODE-117-length-98479-cov-6.908041_pt1 | contig 98479 bp, 91 predicted proteins | sample MGYA00245781_ERZ724031 | MGnify/ENA primary metagenome ERZ724031 (study PRJEB28704, sample SAMN03018317) | fermentation metagenome | biome: anthropogenic terrestrial biome; feature: soil; material...
TATATTATAATAAATTATTTAAAACAGAGACGGATAATAGATCTCTTCAATTTGAAGCCCGGGCATAGCCCACGCGCAGCACGCGCTGGAGCATGCTGATGGACATCTGGCCGGATTCCACCGCCATTTCAATGGCCTGGGGCAGGAGCTCATCAAAGCCCTCATCCCCCATGTCAGCGCTGTCTCCCATGCCGCCGTTCTCCGCCTGCTCCTGCTGCTCGATATGCTCCATGATGTCCAGGTTGTAGTCTGCTTTGTTGCGGCTTTTGATGTACTCCACCGTCTGCTCCACGTCCCGGTCGCTCACAAAGCATCCCTGGACGCGGATGGGGTCGCGGATGCTGCCTCTGAACAGCATATCACCATAGCCCAGCAGCTTTTCAGCGCCCTGGGCGTCAAGAATGGTCTTGCTGTCAAAGGGTGAAGCCACCCGGAAGGCGATGCGGCCAGGGATATTGGCCTTGATGACCCCGGTGATGATGTTGACGCTGGGGCGCTGGGTAGCCAGGATCAGGCAGATGCCGGCGGCCCGGGCTTTTGCTGTGATGCGCTTGATATGATCTTCAATCACCTTGCCGGAAACCGTCATCAGGTCTGCCATCTCGTCAACAATCACAATGATGCGCGGCAGGGGCTCCTCATCAGGCCCCAGCTTTTTGTTATAAGCGTCCAGGTTTCTGACCCCGGCCTTCTGCATGATCTGGTAGCGCTCATCCATCTCCTGGCACACCCAATCCAGGGCCAGGGTGGCTTTCTTGGCATCGGAGATGACAGGCAATAGCAGGTGAGGCACATCGTTATAAGGCTGGAGCTCCACAAACTTGGGGTCAATCAGGATCAGCCGCACCTGACGGGGTGAGGCGCGGTAGAGGATGCTGCAGATGATGCTGTTGATGCACACTGATTTACCGCTACCGGTGGCGCCCGCGATCAGCAGGTGGGGCATGTCCATCAATTCAGCCAGAATCGGCGTGCCGGTGATGTCCTTGCCCAGGGCCACGGTGGTGGGCGACTTGATCTCCCGGGTGCGGGGCGCGTCCAGCACCTCGCTCAAATAGACGGTGGAGGTGGTGTTGTTGGACACCTCAAGCCCTACAAAGGAGGTGCCGGGAATGGGAATTTCCGCCCGGATATCCCCCTTGGCCTTCAGCTCAATGGTGAGGTTGTCCATGACGCTGCGCAGCTTGCTCACATTAACCCCCTCCGCCAGGCGGATGGCAAAGCGGGTCACGGTGGGGCCGTGGGTGATGTGATGAAGCTGGGCCGGGATGGAAAAGCTGCCCAGGGTTTCAATCAGCCGGGTGGCCTTGGCCTGATCCTCTTCCGTGGTGTCAGCCACATTGGTTTCAGGCGGCAGGGTCAAAAGCCTCATGGGCGGCTGCTGATAGTCATCAATGGCAAACTGCACCTGACGCGGCTTGGTCTCCTTGGCTGTGCCGTCCTGCTTCCGGTCCTTTTCAGGCAGCGGCGCACGGGTGGGAATAGCAACCCGTTCTCCGCTTGGGGCGACAGCCATGCCGGTGAGAACTGGTTTGGGTGCGCTCATGGGCTTGGCAACAGGGGAATCGGAAGCGGACACTGGGGCTGGCGTTTGTTCGGGGGCTGCTGCCTTTTCAATGGGTTTGGGCTCTGGCGCTGCTTTTGCAGCAGGCTCACTGGCAGCGAGCTTTTCAATTGGCTTGGTCTGGATCTCAGGCGCAGGGGGCGCAGCAGCAGCACGGACTGGGGCGGGCTTTGACGCAGGCTCCGGGCTCATCCAAAGATCAGCCGGGGCCTGGGGCACAAAGGCCGCGGTATCAGGGTCTTGCGCATATGGCGGGGAGCCCTGCGGCTGGTAAGCCGGGGATGGCCAGGCCGGGTACGCTGGCTGTTCTTCCGGATAATCGTCAAACAATGGCAAGTCCATCCCCGCAGGTTCAGGCTCCTGGACGGGTGGACTGAAATCAAAGGGCTCCTGCGGCACCTGATACACCGGCTCAGGCTCATGAGGGGCGGCCTGCTGCTCTGTCTGGGCCGGCGCAGCCGGGGCTTGGCGCATGTGGGCACGGTCACTCAGGCGCTGCACCAGCGCCACAGGGCTTACGCGGATGAAGGCGAAAAACAGCGCGATGCCGGCGATGATCAGCAGCGTCACGCTGCCAACGCGCCCCAGGGCAGACCAGAAGGGAAACGCCAGCAGCATCCCCAGAGCGCCCCCGCCAGGGATAAAGGCGGTTCCGGCAAAGTGTCCGTTATATTGGAGATAGGCCGCGGCGATATACTCCCCCATGCTGTCAGGGCTGGCACTGCGGCGGTAGTTCATGTTGATGTTGCGCACATAATCCATCAGGTCCCGGTAGCCATCAACCCCTGTGAGCAGCGTCAGCAGCGCCGCCAGGGTCAGATACAGAACGGTTCCCACGATGAAGGGGTAAAAGCTCACATAGCGCTTGGTGGAGACACTGGTGGCGGTGCCCCAGGCGAGGGCCAGGATGGGCACCATCCAGTAAAAGCTGCCGCCCAGGCCCAGCGCCGCATTTTTGAACACCTGGAGGGAAGCGGCGGAGGTCTGCAGCGTCAGCCCCAGGAAGGTGAGAAAGCCAAACATCAAAAGCAGGCCACCCACGACAAGCAGCACCAGGCCGCCACGGTCGGTGGATTGAATGGTTTGTTTGGTTTTCTTCCTGGCTGTCGTCAAATTTGCACTACCTCTATTATTTCTTGTCAAGCCAGACGGCGCTGAGCGTCTGGGCCTCATCCAGGAACAGCTTGAGCGCCGCGCCATCAAAATTATATGCCAGCATTAAGCCCGCCGGGACGCCATACAGCTGTGCTGCCTCTGCATTCATGCTGGTGCTGCCTGCAGGCTCTCCCAACACGCTTTTGATCTCTTCCAGGCTCGCCTTCCCGGTGCTCAGCCCAAAGAGGTTCATGCGCCCGGTGAGAAGGCCTGTGACAGTTTCCCCGTCATTGGACAACACCAGGGTGCCCCTGAAACGGTCATCCTCCATCTGGTACTTCTGCCCTGTCACAAATCCCTCCGGATCGTGCAGCAGCGGATAGATGTCAAGCGTATCGCTCAATTTATCCCCCAGCCTTACGGGAATCCCTGGCAACAATCCAGTGGCAGCGGCACTTTCGATCGACGGCCGGGAATGCGCTGAGGGGCTCAGGCTGGCGTACAAGTCCAGGGATTTAAGCGGCATATCCCCGGCATCCCTCAGCATGCCTTTCAGCTCGTCATAGAGAAAGTGGATGAAGGTGCTCTTGCCAGACAGCCATACCATGCCCTTCTCTGGATAGAAGAAGCTGATGCCGGTTTCGGTCAGCAAAAACCGTTCAATCGGGAAAGGGTACAGGTCTGCTGTGTTCAGATAGTTTGACAGTTCGTCGCCCAGGCGTGCTTCCAGCGTGTCTTCGATGCTTTTCCGCGCCTGGTCGCACTGGGCAAATATCTGGTCACAGCTGATTTTTTGCCCTGTCACCAGGCTGAACACCAGTGGGGTGTAGCGGTGGGATGGCGGGCCAAAAGATATGTTGCCGCTGGCCTCAATCAGGATGGACAGCAGATCATGGCCGCTTTCTGATTTTAGGACGAGCGCCGTGTAAGTCACCTTCAGGTTGCCAGGCATCGCCTCTGTAAAGGCGGCCATGGCGTCCAGATGCGCCTGGATGCCGCCTTCAGTCAAAATAGCCTGATTGATGGTATCCTGCACAAAGCTATTGGCAAAGCCCTTTAGCTGCGGGTACACAACCTCTCCCCCGGGCCGGGATGTACTGATCATCTCCACAGCGCCCTGGTCTTGTGCCAAACCCGGCAGCAGGGGCAGAAACAGCGATAAAATGATCAGGAAGAGGAATGCGCGGCGCAGAACAATGGTGGTCATGCTTTTTCCTCCTTACAGACATTATGAAACCCGTATCCATTCTACCTGAAAGCAGGACTTGTTGCAAGATTGACACAATTGTTCACTAATCCGTTACGAATCAGCCAGCTTGTATCCCGATTTTTCCACAGCGCCGGTCTGGCGGTCAAAGTTCACCTGGTTTTTCCGCAGGTAGATGGCATGCAGCTCCTGAGCGTCCATGCCGGCGTTGATACAAAGGCTGAGGAAAAAGTGGAACATGTCCACCAACTCCTCTTTGAGCGCGGCCTGGTCGACCGGCCTTTCATTCTTCCACCATTTGTAGTTGACCTCTTCGAGCATCTCTGCCGTCTCACACATCAGGGCGATGGTGTGCTTCTGCATCCATTCCCCCTGGCTGATGTGCGCCAGGTGACGGGTTTTGATGATGCTTTCATTAAATGCCTTTTGCAAGGCAAACATCTCTTCCAGCCTGTCCATGATTACCTCTTATCCGATATTGATCTTGGCAACGCCTTTGCCCACCAGGGCCAGGGCGCATGATTGGGCCAGGTTTTTTCTAGCCAGGGCGTTCACGTCCTGAAGCTTTACCCGGTCAAGTTTCTTCAGGATCTCCTTCGCCGGGATGATGCTGCCTGTGGTCAGCAGCTGGGTACCAAAATGGGCCATGCGCTGATAGGCGCTTTCCTGGGAAAGCACATAGGCGGTTCTGATCTGCGCCATGGTGCGCAGAAACTCCTCTTCCAGGAAACCTTTGTCAAGCACCTTGCCGGTTTCCTGGCGGATGCCTTTGATCACTTTTTTGATGCTCCTGGGCGATGCAGCAGCATACACGGTGAACTCCCCGCAGTCAGGGTAGGAAGACGGGCTGGCATAGATGCTGTACACCAGGCCCTGCTCTTCCCGCAGGTGCTGAAAAAGCCGGGAGGATACCCCGCCGCCCAGCATCCCGCTGAGGGCCATCATGCTGTATCGCTCCTCATCCATATGCCTGAGCCCCGGATAGGCCAGGCACAGGTGCATCTGCTCCACATCCTTTTCAAGCCGCAGCGCGTCCACGCATGGGAGCAGTGCATTTGCCGGAAAATCAGCCTCCTCCCCGCCGCTGTTCCAGGCGGAAAAGGCATCTTCAAGCTGGCTGATCAAGGCGTCCTGATCAAAGCGCCCCACCACCGATACCACGGTGTTTCGGGGGCGGTAATAGCGCCTGCGATAGTCCATCAGATCCTCGCGTTTGTAGGATGCAATAGCGGCTTTGCTCCCAAGGATGGTGCCTGACAGGGTTTGCCCCCGGTAGATTCCCTGATGGAGGAGGTTATACACCAGGTCTTCGGGCGAATCCTCCTCCATGGCGATCTCCTCAAGTATCACCCCCCGCTCCTTTTCCACGTCCCGTTCCCGGATGAGGGGGTTCACCACCAAATCGCTCAACAGCTCAATCGCCCGGTGAAGCTCCCGGTCCACGGTCTTGGCATAATAGCAGGTATAGGTCTTGCCGGTGGCAGCATTCAGGTTGCCGCCCAGCAGATCGATGTCATCGGCCAGCGCCCTGGCGCTTCTCTTTTCAGTGCCCTTGAAGGCCATGTGTTCCAGGAAATGGGAAAGCCCGGTTTCCTCCTCGCCTTCCATGATGGAACCAGCCTTCACCCACACGCCGATGGAAGCACTGCGCAGATAGGGCAGGCGCTCAAAGACAATGCGCAGGCCGTTGGGGAGCGTATGTATCTGATGCATTTGTTTCTCCACTGGTCATCATGCCAAGAGGGGGTCTTTGTACAAAGACCCCCTCTTGAAGATTGTCAGATGTTATTCGCCACGGCGGGGGGGACGCCCATCCCGGCGCGGGGGCCGGTTAGCGTGGTCGGAGGGGCCGGGGCGGTTGAAGCTGCGGGGCTTGTATTCGATGTCGTTGCGGACCAGGTTGACCCGGCCCTGGGCATCGATCTCCGCCACCTTCACCTCGACCGCGTCGCCGATGTTGAGCACATCCTCCACCTTTTCCACCCGCTCATTGGCGAGTTTGGAGATGTGCAGCAGCCCGTCCTTGCCCGGCAGCAGCTCAACGAAGGCACCCATGTTGCTGAGAATCCTGACCACCTTGCCGTCATAGACCTCGCCCACCTCCACATCCTTGGCGATGCCCTCGATGATGCGGCGCGCCTTGGCGGCAGCCTCGTCATCAGGCGTGGCAATGGCAACGCGGCCATCGTCCTCGATGTCGATCTTCACCCCGGTGTCGGCTATGATTTTGTTGATCATCTTGCCGCCTGGTCCGATCACTTCGCGGATCTTGTCCGGGTTGATCATGAAGGTAATGATTTTGGGCGCGTACTTGTTCAGATGATCCCGGGGCTGGCCCAGGGTTTCCAGCATTTTGCCCAGGATGTGCAGCCTGCCTGCCAGGGCCTGCTCCAGGGCGCGCTCAAGGATTGCCTTGTCAATGCCCTTGATCTTGATGTCCATCTGGATGGCGGTGATGCCGTTCATGGTGCCGGCCACCTTGAAGTCCATGTCGCCCAGGAAATCCTCCAGGCCCTGGATGTCGGTGAGGACCGAGACCTTGTCGGAAGCGTCATCCTTGATCAGGCCCATGGCGATGCCCGCCACGGGGGCTTTGATCTGGACGCCCGCATCCATCAGCGACAGCGTGCTGCCGCAAACAGAAGCCATGGAGGAGGAGCCATTGCTGGAGAGCACCTCGCTCACCAGGCGGATGGCGTACGGGAAGTCCACCTCGTTGGGGATCACAGGCTCAAGCGCCCGCTCTGCCAATGCGCCGTGACCGATCTCACGCCGGCCGGGAGAGCGCATCCTGCCGGCTTCGCCGGTGGCATAAGGCGGCATGTTGTAATGATGAATGTAGCGTTTGGAATCCTCGTTGGACAGGCCGTCCAGCATCTGCGCGTCCCGCAGGGAGCCCAGTGTGGTGACCGTCAATGCCTGGGTTTGGCCACGGGTGAACACCGCGCTGCCATGGGTGCGAGGCAACATGCCCACCTCACACCAAATGGGGCGCACTTCGTTCTCACCCCGGCCATCGGGCCGGACGCCCTGATCCAGGATCTTTCGGCGCATCACCTGTTTGTTCAGCTGATACAGCGCCTCGTCAACCTCATTCTCCCGGCCTTCAAACTCCTGGGCGAAGTGGGCCAGGACGTCTGCCTTGACCTCTTCCTGGCGCTGGTGGCGGTCAGTGCGCTCATAGCTTTCAAAGCTCCAGCGCACCTTGTCCATCGCGTAGGCAGCAACCTTGCCGGCCACGTCTTCGCCGGTGGTCACCAGCGGGAACTCCCGCTTTTCTTTTCCGATTTCGGCGATGATGCCTTCCTGGAATGCCACCAACTCCTTGATCGCCTCATGGGCGAACAGGATGGCGTCAAGCATCACGGCCTCTGACACCTCGTTGGCGCCCGCTTCCACCATCATGATGGCATCCTTGGTGCCGGAAACCACCAGGTGCAGGTCGCTGACGGCGCGCTGTGCCTCGTCAGGGTTCAGGATCAACTGTCCGTCCACCCGGCCAACCAGCACAGAGCCAGTGGGGCCCGCCCACGGAATCTCGCTCACCGCCAGGGCGATGGAAGAGCCGATCATGGCGGGGATCTCCGGGGGGTTGTTGGTGTCAACCGACAGCACCGTGGCCACCACCTGCACATCATTGCGCATGCCGTTGGGGAACAGCGGACGGAGGGGCCGGTCGATCAGCCGGCAGGTGAGAACTGCTTTTTCAGTCGGCCGGCCCTCGCGGCGGATGAAGCCGCCGGGGATGCGTCCAACGGCATAAAGCTTCTCTTCAAAGTCCACGCTCAGCGGAAAAAAGTCAACGCCTTCCCGCGCCTTGTCGGACACAGTGGCGTTTACCAACACCACCGTGTCGCCATACCTCACAAGGGCGGAGCCAGAGGCCTGCTCGGCATACTTGCCAAACTCAAAGGTCAGTGGCCGGCCCGCGAAGTCCATCGTGTAGGTTCTATCGTTCATTCTTTCTCCTTCTCCTTCTATCGGGCGCGGCATTGATTTTTTCACGCCCTACATAAAAAGCCGAAACCCGCGTTGGCTGGGTTCCGACTGATTCAGGCTCTTACTTCCTCAGTTCCAGTGCGGCAATTAACTCGCGGTACCGCTCGATGTCCGTCCTCCTGAGGTAGTCCAGCAGGCCCCTTCTCTGGCCGACCATGAGCAGAAGCCCCCGGCGGCTGTGGTGATCCTTCTTGTTGAGCTTCAGGTGCTCGTTCAAATGGTTGATCCGGTGGGTGAGCAGTGCGATCTGCACCTCCGGGGATCCGGTGTCGCCCTCATGGCGGGCGTACTTGGTCATGATGCTGTTTTTGAGTTCCTTATCCATGGTGTCTCTCCTTTGGGGGCGTGGTCTTCCCCTATTTAATCACCGCATCCTCAGCATCGCGTTGGAGTGTCGCAGACCCGAGGTATCGGTTAACCACCTGAGAATCATATCATAAACAGGCATTGCCTGTAAACCATGATTTTTTCACTAAATCGGGTTGCTGAAGGTATCCCAGCCGGACAGGTCGCCGGCTTTGTAGCCCTCCATAAACCAGCGCTGGCGCTGGGCGCTGGTGCCGTGGTTGAAGGTGTCCGGATCCGCGTAGCCCTGCATCTTCTTTTGGATGTGATCATCCCCCACCGCGGCGGCAGCGCTGAGCGCCTCTTCCAGGTCACCCTCTTCCAGGTAGCCCTTTTCAGCCATATACCGGGCCACAACACCCGCCAGGTAATCAGCCTGCAGCTCAAAGCGCACGCTGTACTGGTTGAACTCTTCCTGGCTAAGGCGCCCGGCGGCCGCCTGCTGGCGCAGTTCGTCCAGCTGCTGGGTGACGCCCAGGATGGTCTGCACATGGTGCCCCGCCTCATGGGCAATGACATAGGCCATGCTGAAGCCCCCCTGTTTGGCGCCGTAGCGCTCAATGAGGGTGTCATAGAAGCTCAGGTCCAGATAGATGGAGTGGTCTCTGGGACAATAGAAGGGGCCCACGCCTGAGTCCGCCGTGCCACAGCCAGACTGCACCATGCCTGAGTAGATGGTCAGCTCAGGCTCCACATACTGCTTGCCCTCTTTGGGCAGCAGCGTGTTCCAGGTATCTTCAATATCTGCCAGCACCACGCCAGCATACTCAAACAGCTGCTGCTCCCGCTGGGAAGGCTCATACTGGGCTTGCTGCTGGCTGCCGGAGGGCACAATGATGTTCTGGTTGTCAAGCCCGCCTGTTAAAACCCCAGGGTTACCCGTAAGCAGAAAAACCACCAGCGCGATGATCAGCCCAAAGCCACCGCCTGCCGCCACCTTGCGGCCGCCAGTAAAACCTCTGCCCCGGGCGTCATTGACGTTGCTGCTTTGCCTTCTTCCTTGCCATTTCATCTCTTCTTTACCCCCGCAATGATCGTTTCGGTCTGCCTATGGTATGATTGTACCCTGAACAAGTGGATTTGCGAAATTAATTTTTGATACGTGACGAAAGAGACCCTTGCGCCGTCTAATGGATGTAGCGCTACAAGAGGTGATTGAATGGACAAGGATTTCTTCGTGCAGGAAATAGACCGTGCCAGCGGCATGCTTTACCGCGTGTCCTATGCCATCCTGCACAACGATGAGGATTGCAAGGATGCCATGCAGGAGACTGTCCTCAAAGCCTGGGAGAAACGCGGCAGCCTGCGGGAAGCCCGGCACTTCACCACCTGGATCACCCGCATCCTCATCAATGAAAGCCATAACATTCGCCGGAAAAGGCGCGGTGTGGTGTCCTTGGAAGCGGTCCAGGAGCCATCCATCCCTCCCCCTGACCCAAGCCTGGGCATGGTCCTTCAAAACATGCCGGAAAAACTTCGCCTCCCGCTGATCCTGCAGTACGCGGAGGGCATGAACTATGAGCAAATCGCCAAAGCCCTGCGCTTGCCCCTTTCCACGGTGCGCGGGCGGATCTACCGGGCCAAACAACAATTACGAAAGGAACTGGAGGCATGAACAAGCAAGATGAAATGAACCCTGACCTGAAGCAAGCCTTCCCCCCCATGCCTGATGAATGCTACCAGGTGCTGATGCATGCAGCCCGTTCCGTGAAGGAGAAAGAACCCATGAAAAGAACATCTTTCAGGGCGGTGATGATTGCCGCCGCCATTCTCATCCTCACCATGGCGGTGGCCTTGGCGGCCAACCAGCTTGGAATCATCGACATCATGCCCACATTCCGTGCCGCCTTGCCAGAGGCTGCCACATCCCTGCTCTCCAAAACCGAGAACAAGTCTTTTACCGTTGGTCCCCTCACCATGACGCTCAGGGAGTTGCTGTCGGATGGCCGGGTGGTGATCATGACCGCCCAGGCTGATACTGCAGACGGGGCTTTGGCCCTGCTGGTTCCTGACAGCAGCGACTTTAATGACAGGCTGCCGCAAAGCGAGGCCAAGCGGCTCAAAGCGCCTGAAGAAAGCAGCTTCCTGGATGCCGCCAGGCAAAAAAAGCTGCCGCTTTATTACATCGCCTCCTATCTCGAAATTGACTATGCTCTGCACAACGGCGAGGAGATGAGAGCCGAGCACTACGGGGATGACGGCGCCCTCTTGCAGGTGGATATGCTGCAAACCAATCCCGATCTGGTCAAAGAATCCATTGACGCTGTCCTGACCCTCAACGTCAGGGAAGTGGACCCTGCAACCGGCGAATTCGTCAAAGGCAATGACTGGCGCGTGGAAGAAAAAATTTCGATTCCTGTTAGCCAGTTGATCGCCGAAAAGACCTATGTGCCCGATGGCGAAGCCACACTTGACGGCTATAGCGTAAAATCAGTGAAGGCTGAGCAAACAGTGGCTGGCATTTATCTGACAACCCTGGTGGAAGCCGGTGAAAATGCCAAGCGGGAAAATGTCTACGAAACCTTGTACACCTGGGAGTATAAATCGGCTGATGACCAGCCCTTCCCCGGTGGCATCAATATGTCAGGTTCCCTAATGGATGATGCCTGGCCCGTGGTGACCCTCCACCAAATGATTGGCGTGGGCGACCTGCCTGATGCCCTCAGGCTATCGGGCAGCGAAGAGACCAGCCTGATCACGCTGAAGTAATCACCTGTTACAGCGCCGCATGGAGCCCCAACCCATGCGGCGCTCACTTGATCAGCCGGAAGGATAAAAATGAGAATGAGGTGACTATCCATCATCACCGCTGTTTTCCTCATGTGTTCACCGGCTTTCTGCGCCGCCAGGGAAATCCTTTACACCCAGCGCGTGGGGTTCCCAACGGTACATCAAGCCCATTACACGCCATTCACCCAGGCCTATCCCCAGGTTTCATTCAAGACCGATGATGCCTGGCATGACAGCACGGATGCGCTCATCAAATCGCTCAACGGCGCAAATCCCCGGTTTGACCTGTTCGGCATGGACAATTATCTGGATTTCAGGCAGGTTTTTGACGCTGGGCTTTGTGCGGATTTATCCGGCAGCGCTGTCATCCGTCAGGCAGTTGACCGCATGTGGCCATCCATCCAGGCACAGGTGAAGCAGGGCGGAATAATCTACGGCGTTCCAGAGTCCATCCTGTTGAGCACCTTTGGCTGGTGTGAGGATGCCTGGCAAGCGGCGGGGCTGGGCAACACAGCCCCTCCCGCCTCGTATGTTGAGCTGCTGGATTTTCTTGAGATGTGGGTGACCAGAATTCAAAAAGCGCCGGAACCCGGGATCCGCGTCAACAGCATGTTTGATGTATCCTTGTATAACAAGCGTTCCTATGTGAAAAACCTGCTGCCGGTGCTGATGGACTTCTACACGCTGCCTGCTTTGCGTGAGGGGCGCCGCGTGCAGTTTGACGCACTCGAATTCCGCACGTTGCTTGAGCGGACGGTAAACATCGGGGAGGCCCTGTATGCTGCGGAGCCTCAGGCATCAGAGGGTGATTTGCAGCTGTTTGAAAATGGGCTGGAGGGCTTTGGCATCATCGCCAGCAAAGACGGCTATTCCCACGCGATGCCGCTTAGAATAAGGGCGGATCAGCCAGTGCTTTACAAGGCCAGCCTCACCATCCTCTGTGTGGGCGCTGATTGCGGCCAGGCGGCGATATCGACCGCATATCTGGAGCATATGATAAGCCACTTGCAGCCCTATGCCGCCACCTATGCCTATATAGACAGCCTGCCCCTGATGCGTGAAAACCTGGCGCAGGACACCGCCGACCAGAAAAAGCGCATGGACATGACCGCATCCCAGCTGAAGCAAGGCGATTTGTCCAAGGTCAGGCGCCAGGAACTGGAGGCGCAGCTGCGCAGGCAATCTCAAGTCCTGGAGAGCATGCAGACTGAAGGCTGGAAATACCTGATTTCTCCTGAATGGCTCTGCGAGTACAAATCCATCGCTGCTGACCTGTTTTTCCCCTGGTCAAGCCCTCTGGTGATGTTCTCCTCACATTGCCGGGCCATGCGGGAACTGGTCAGGGCCTTCTCTGAGGAGAAAACAAGCGCGGATCAGTTCATCACCGCCCTTGATGCCTTGGATTAATCCACTCTTTCTTGTGCCATCAAGCATTGCTATGCTATAATTTAATCAGATTCCCCGCGGCCGGCCACTTTGCGCCGGCTGCAATCTTGCAAGGAGTGAACCATGGCGCAACAGTATACATCAGAAAATATTCAGGTGCTGGAGGAGCTGGACGCAGTCCGGCATCGACCCGGCATGTACATCGGCTCCACCGGCTCCAGGGGCTTGCATCACCTGCTGTGGGAGATTGTGGACAACGCCATTGACGAGGCGGCCAATGACTTTGCCGATGAGGTGACAGTCACGCTGCACCAGGATGGCTCCGCCAGCGTGTGGGACAATGGGCGCGGCCTGCCCATTGATCCTCATCCCACCCTCAAGGTTCCCGGTCTTCAGGTGATCTTCACCAAGCTCCATGCCGGGGGCAAGTTTGATCATCAGAACTACAGCTACTCCGGCGGCTTGCACGGTGTGGGCGCTTCGGTGGTGAATGCCCTTAGCAAATGGATGGCGGTTGACGTTTACAGGGACTGGAGCCATTACCGGATGCGCTTTGAAACCATCACCGACAAAAAAACCGGCAAGCTGCTGCCCGGCCGCCCTGTGAGTGAGCTTGAGCGGGTGGGGAACACCCGGAAACGCGGCACCCTGGTGCGTTTTTTACCGGATGAAGCGATTTTTGAGGACACCGAGTTTAACGGTGAGCTGGTGGCCAGGCGGCTGCGGGAGCTTGCCTACCTGAACAAAGGGCTTAAAATCACCTTCACCGACGAGCGCGCAAAGGACGAGGCCAGAGAGCCCCGGATTTTTCAGTATACCGGCGGCATTGTGGATTATGTGCAGTTCCTCAACACCGACAAGACCCCGCTGCATGAAAGCGTCATCTATCTGGAGGGTGGAAAGGACCAGATGCTGGTCAGCTGCGCCATCCAGTTTTCCGATGCCTACAGCGAATCCCTGTTCTCCTATGTCAACAACATCCCCACCGGTGAAGGCGGGAGCCACGAGGTGGGCTTTCGCACCGCCATCACCAAGGCTTTCAACGATTATGCTCGGCGCATCGGCGCCATCAAGGAGAAAGACAACAACTTGGCTGGCGAGGACTACCGGGAAGGCATGACAGCGGTGCTCTCGGTCAAGCTGCCCAACCCGCAGTTTGAAGGGCAGACCAAGGGACGCCTGGGCAACACCGAGGCGCGCCCGGCAGTGGAAGCGGTGATTTTGCAAAAGCTGTCCGAGTACCTGGAAGATTTGCGCAACGCTGCCCTGGCCCAGACGATCATCGAGAAGTCCATCAAATCCGCCAAGGTGCGGGAAGCCGCCCGCAAGGCCAGGGACGTGGCCCGGGCCAAAAGCGAGCTGGAAGCCGCCCCTCTGGTGGGCAAGCTGTCCAGCTGCACCGGGCGCAACGCTAAGGAAAACGAGCTATTCATCGTGGAGGGCGACAGCGCCGGCGGCAGCGCCAAGCAGGGCCGTGACAGGCGCTTCCAGGCCATCCTGCCCCTGCGCGGGAAGCCCCTCAACGTGGAAAAAAAGCGCATCGACCAGGTGCTGGCCAACCTGGAGTTCCGCTCCATCATCACCGCCCTGGGCACCGGCATCGACCAGGATTTTGACCTGTCGCTGCTCAAGTATGACAAGGTGATCATCCTGTCTGATGCTGACCAGGACGGCGCCCATATCCGGGCCATCCTGCTCACCTTTTTCTTCCGCTACATGCGCGAACTCATCGCCAGCGGCCATGTCTACATCGGCATGCCGCCGCTGTACCTGCTCAAAACCGGCGGCAAGGAGACCTACGCCTATAATGACAAGGAACTTCAGAAAGTGCTGCCCAAGGGTAAGAACTATACCTTGCAGCGCTATAAGGGCCTGGGCGAGATGAACCCGGAACAGCTGTGGGACACCACCATGGATCCGCAGAAAAGAAAGCTGATGCAGGTCACGATTGAAGACGGTGCGGAGGCTGACCGCATCATCACCATCCTCATGGGCGATAAGATTGACCCCCGCCGGGAGTACATCACCACCCATGCCAATTTCAACAAGACAGACCTGTTTGAAGAAATACAGGCCTGAGGGAAACACAGATGAAGAAAAGCGGCAAGCAGACATTTGAAGAGCGCCTGGATGAGGTGATCCAGGCATCACTGGAAGAGGTCATGTCAAAGAGCATGATGCCCTATGCGGAGCATGTGATCCTTGAGCGGGCGCTGCCCCGGGTGGAGGATGGCCTCAAGCCCGTGCAGCGGCGCATCCTGTTCACCATGCATGAATTGGGGCTGACCCCTGACAAACCTCACCGCAAATGCGCCCGCATCGTGGGAGACTGCCTGGGCAAGTATCATCCCCACGGGGAGAACTCGGTGTATGACGCCCTGGTGCGCATGGCCCAGCCCTTCTCCATGCGGGGGATGCTGGTGGACGGCCACGGCAACTTCGGCTCCATCGACGGCGACACGGCAGCTGCCATGCGCTATACCGAGGCCCGCATGGCGCCCCTGGCAACGGAAATGCTGCGGGATATCCAGAAGGACACCGTCCCCTTCCACCTGAACTTTGATGACACCATGAAGGAACCGGATCTCCTGCCGGCCCGATATCCCAACATGCTGGTCAATGGCGCCACCGGCATCGCCGTGGGCCTGGCCACCAACATCCCGCCCCACAACTTGAAAGAGGTGGTGCTGGCCACCATCCGTCTGATCGATAAGCCAGACACTGACCTTGACAGCCTCATGAAAATCATCCCGGCACCGGACTTCCCCACTGGGGGCATCCTCCTGGACACACCCGAGATCAGAGAGGCCTTTGAAACCGGACGGGGAAAACTCCAGCTCAGGGCCCGGGTGCATATTGAGCCGGGCAAGGCGGGCAGGCACCTGCTGTGCATCACCGAGGTGCCCTACCAGGTGAACAAAGCCCAGCTGCTGGAGAGGATCCTGGCTCTATCCGAGGCCCGGAAGGCTGCCCTTGGCAGCATTTATGACATCCGGGACGAGTCCGACCGGACCGGCATGCGGGCGGTGATTGAGATCAAGAAAGACGCTGACCCGGAGGCTGTGCTGGCCTATCTCTTCAGGTACAGCGACCTTCAGTCCACAGTGGGCATGAACATGGTGGCCATCGCCCAGGGAAGGCCCGTGCAGATGGGACTGATCGAGGCGCTGAAGCACTACATCGCCCACCAGCGGGACGTGGTGACACGCCGCACCCGCTATGAGCTGGACCAGGCGGAGCAGAAGGCCCACATCCTGGAGGGGCTGATTATCGCCGTTGACAACCTGGACGAGGTGATCAAGCTCATCCGCACCGCTCAGAACGTGAAACAGGCAAAAGAAGGGCTGATGGCGCGCTTCAGCCTGAGCGATGTCCAGGCCCAGGCCATCCTGGATCTGCGGCTGCAGCGGCTCACCGGCCTTGAGATCCTCACCCTGCGCAAGGAGCATGAAGCGATCCAGAAGCTGGTCAAAAAGCTGCGCGCTATCCTGGGCGATGAAAAGCTGCTCATGAACCTCATCAAAGAGGAACTGCAGGAGATCGCCGACAAATACGGTGACCCGCGGCGCACGGAAATCCAGAAGGTGGATGAGGCGGCGGATGACCTGCCGCTACCCCTTGATATCCCGGTGCCGGAGGAGGCGGTGGTCATTCTCACTAGGGGCGGGCAGCTGCGCCGGCTGTCTCCCAGGGCCTATGAAAAGATGGAGTTGCCCGAATCAAGCGCAGAGATGCCCCGGGATGTCTTCAACACCATGACCGACCACACCCTGCTGTTTTTCACCCAGCTTGGAAACTGCTATCAGCTGCCCGTACACCAGCTGGAGGAGCAGACCCGGGCCCGGGACCGGGGGACGCTGCTGGCCGGCGTGTTGAACGGGCTTGAAGATGGGGAGCAGTGCGTCTCAGTCATCGATCTGGGGAGTGAGACGGACCGGGACATGCCTGATCTGTTTTTCTTCACCCGCCTGGGCATGGTAAAACGCAGCCTGGCGGAGGAATACCGGGTGCGCCGGGGCAAAATCGCCGCCATCAAGCTGGGCAAGGGAGATGAATTGATCACGGTGTGCCAGCCCCTGGCCAGCGACGACCTGTTTCTGATCACCCACCAGGGCATGATCATCCGCTTTGTCCAGGATGAAGTGCCGGTGATGGGCCGGGTGACCGGCGGCGTGCGCGCGATGAAGCTCAACCCCAGAGACAGGGTCCGGTGGACTGGCGGCATAGGCGACGACTGCGCCCTGATCATCGCCAGCGAACGCGGCTTTATGAAGCGGGTGCCTGGCAACATCGTGGACAGCCAGAAACGGGCCGGAAAGGGCGTGCACAGCTTCTACTTCAACAAAAACGGCAGCAATGGCTCCTATGTGGCAGCCATCGCCTGCCTGAAAACCCCCCGCAGTTTCACCGTGGAAACCACCCAAGGCCAGCTGGTGCCGCTTGCCAGCGAGGAGATCGTGAGCCAAACCCTCACCGAGCGGGGCAAACCCTACGTGATGGCGGTGATGGACGACGTGGTGAGCGACATCATCCTCTGACCGCGTTTCCTTGACACCCTCCGGGGCTGTCAGTACAATGGTTTAATCCATAAAGCAAGAAAGGCAAAGAGATGACCGGCATCAGGGCAATGACCAACCCCAAGCGCGCGCTCATTCTGCTGGCTGTGCTGGCAGGGCTTGTGTTTGCGCTCTCCTCAATGCCATTGGCGTCGCTCTATTTCATCTCATTCGGGCTGATCCTTTTTCCCCTGGCCAGCATGGTGGTTTCCGCGGTGGGCGGCTGGCTGGCCCTGGCAGCCGCGGGTGCCGTCGTCGCCTGGGGCGCCCAGCGCCTGTTTGGGGCGCCGGGCCTGATGGTGCTGATCTATATGCTGCCAGCCGGCATGGCGCTATTGGCCTGTATCCAGTTCAGGCTGCCCTTTTTCAAATCCGTGCTGGTGGTGCTGGCGGCATTCATGCTGAGCGTCCTGGCGCTTTATCTGCTGCTGCAACGGGCCACAGGCGCCATTTTCCCCTATGCCGCGCAGGCCGCGGTGAACGGGCTTGACCAGATGCCCCTGCGGGACATCCTGCTCAACAACCTCTGGAAAAGCGGCTTGCTCTCCCATGGACAGCCCAGCGGCACCCAGGTGTTTATTGAGGATGCCCGGGGCTGGACCTTCACCCCGGAGGTGCTGCAGGAATTCTACAAGCAGATCACCGTCCGGATCCAAGGGCTGCTCCAGTCTGTGTTCCAGGGGCTGCTCACCAGCTTTGGCATCTACATGGCAGCGCTGGGCAGCTATATGGCCATCGGCCTTGCAAAAACCGCCCTGCCCGATCCAGCCCCTGATCTGGGCATGCCGCCCTTTCAGGACTGGTATATCCCCAAAGCCATCGGGCAGAAGCTTTGGGTGCTGGCAGCCGGGTATCTCCTGATGCTGCTTGGTACCATGCCGGTCATGCAATTGGCAGGCGGGCTGATGTTCAATGTGTTTTACGCCCTGTATGTGCTCCAGGGCCTGGCGGTGATAGATCACAGGCTCAGCCTGGGTAGCCTCAACCCCTGGCTCAAACGGCTGCTTCTGGTGCTTTTGTTTGTCATTCTGCAGCCGCTTCTGGTCTTTATGGGCATCATCGATCAGGCGCGGGACACGCGTGGATTACGCAAGGAAAACCGGGAAACCGGAGAAGAATAAAGGAGGTTTCCAGCATGAAAGTGATTTTGCTTCAGGACGTTCCGGGTGCCGGCAAGAAAAACCAAATCGTCAACGTATCAGACGGCTATGCCCGCAACTATCTTTTCCCCCGCAAGTGGGCCATGGAAGCGACGCCCAGCGCCGTGAAGGAGGTGGAGCGCCGCAATGAGAAGGAGCGCGCCGAGGAGGCGGCCCGGGTGAAGGAAGCGGAGGAACTGGCCCGCGAGATCAACGGAAAAACCGTTGAGATCAAGGCGAAGAGCGGCGAAAAAGGCCGGCTTTACGGCAGCGTGACCGTGCAGGAGGTGGCGGAAGCCCTCCACGCCCAGCATCAGGTGGAGGTGGACAAGCGCAAGATCGAGCTGTCCGAGCCCATCCGTAGCCTGGGTGAGGTGCAGGCCACCATTTCGCTTTACACCGGGGTCAAGGCCATGATGACCATCAAGATCCTCCCCATGGCTTAGTGAGCAGCTTATGAGCATGGAGCAGGCAAGGGCCATTGCGGCCTTGGGGGATGATCATCTGCGCATTCCGCCCCAAAGCATGGAGGCGGAGCAATCGGTACTGGGCGCGGCGCTGCAGGAGCCGGGGGCGCTCACCCTGGTGATGGAGGCGGTGGGGGCTGATGACTTCTACTATCCCCAGCACGCGGTGATCTTCAGGGCGATGCAGGCGCTGTTCGGCCAGTCCCGGGCAGTGGACCTGGTGACGATGGACGCGGAGCTCAAGCGCACCGGTGCGCTGTCCGGGGTGGGCGGCACGGAATACCTCATTGAGCTGATCCGCTTTGTGCCCACCACCGCACACCTCAAGCACTATCTTGACATTGTGCTTGAAAAGGCAACGCTGAGAAAGCTCATCTCCGCCTCCAGCGAGATCACCCAGGTCTGCTTTGAGGAGAAGTTCTCCCTGGAGGAAACGCTGCTGTTTGCTGAGAAGGCTATCTTCGACATCGTCATGAAGCGCACTGGCGCCCAGCAGCTGACCCCCATCCGGGAAGTCATCAAGGGCACCCTGGCGCAGATTGAGGAACTGGTGCGCAACAAGGGCAAGATCAACGGCGTGCCCACCGGCTTTGTCATGCTTGACAGGCTGCTCACCGGGCTGCACGCGGGTGAGCTGGTGCTGGTGGGCGCCCGCCCCAGCATGGGCAAAACCAGCTTTGCCATGAACATCGCCTCCTATGCTGCCCACCACGGCAAATCCGTGGCGGTGTTCAGCCTGGAGATGCCCAAGGAGCAGCTGGCCATGCGCATGCTCTGCGGCGATGCCAGGGTCAACATGCAGCGCATCCGCTCGGGCACGCTGTCGGACAAAGACTGGGAAAAGCTGGCCGCCGCGCTCTCCCCGCTGTCTGAAACCAAGATGTACCTGGACGACAGCTCCTCCCTCACCCCAGCCCAGCTGCGCAGCCGCTGCCGGCGCCAGATGATGGAGCGAGGGCTTGACCTGATCGTGGTTGACTATATGCAGCTGATGACCGCCGATGGCCGGGTGGAAAACCGCCAGCTTGAGGTGAGCGAAATTTCCCGAAAGCTCAAGGGCATAGCGCTTGAGCTGAAGGTGCCCTTGCTGGCCTGTGCCCAGCTCTCCCGTGCCAATGTGAAACGAACCGGCAGCATCCGGCCCGTGCTCTCTGATCTGCGCGACTCCGGCTCCATTGAGCAGGATGCCGACGTGGTGATGTTCCTGCACCGCCCCTATTATTACAACAAGGAAGAGGATGTGGACCCCAGCGAGGCTGAGGTCATCGTGGCCAAGCAGCGCAACGGCCCCCTTGACACCATTCGCCTCAACTGGAACGAGGACTTCACCCTCTTTGAGAACCGGTATGACCAACCGACAGGAGACCGAGAATGAACCAAACCAAAGTAAACCAGCTGATGAAGGACGAGCGCTTTGAGGGTTTTCTGCTTGTGAAATCCTCTGAAAAGCGCATGAACAAGAACAACGAACCCTATCTTGATATCACCTTGTCCGACAACACCGGGGATATCAACGCCAAGGTGTGGAACTGTGATGACACACCCCCGCCGCCGGGGAAAGTGCTGAAGGTGCGCGGCAGCGTCACCGAATACAACAAACGCCTGCAGTTCAAGATTGACCGCTACCGGGAGCCGGGCGAGCAGGATGAATATGATCTCTCAGCCCTGGTGGCGGCAGCCCCCAGGCCTTCGGATGAGATGTTTGAGGAGATCCAGGCAGTGATCGAAGGGATGGAAAACCCGGTGGTCAAGGCCATCACCACGGAAATGGTGCGGCGGGCCGGCGAAAAGCTGCACTACTACCCCGCCGCCCAGAGCATGCACCATGCCGAGCGCAGCGGGCTGCTGCACCACCTGACCGACATGATCCGGGTGGCCCAGGCCATCCTGCCCTGCTATCCTTATCTGGACGGTGACCTGCTATTGGCAGGCATCATCCTCCATGACCTGGGCAAGCTCACCGAGATGGTGTCAGATACCCTGGGCAACGTGAGCGAGTATTCCAAGGAAGGCCTGCTGCTGGGGCATCTGGTGACAGGCGTAGCTGAGGTCAGGGATGCGGCAAAGGCCCTTGGCTACCCAGCGGATGAAGAATACGCGCTGCTGCTTGAGCACATGATCATCAGCCATCACGGAGTGCCGGAATATGGCAGCCCCCGCAAACCCTCCTTCCCTGAGGCGGAGGTGCTCAGCCAGCTGGATGACCTGGACGCAAAGCTCAATGAGATGCAGACCGCGCTTAAGCGCACCCGCCAGGGTGAATTCAGCGACCGGGTGTTTGCCCTTGACCGGCGCGTGTACCACCCCCGTTATTTCAACGAGGAGGACGCTTTTTCTGATGATATTGCCCCCAATCCCGCGGAGGACGAGGGTGACAGGGGTTTTGACGCGGACAGCGCCTATCAGCGGCTGCTGTAACAAATGGAGCGACCAGCTGAATACGCTTGACGTCTGCTGATTAAATTGTTACAATAGTTTTAAGCAAACTCGCACTTATCCCAATGGACGGAGGATGTGTCACATGAATAAACGGCTTATGATCATCGTCATCATCCTGGCGGCGCTGATGCTGACTGCCTGCCAGCCGGGGGGCGGCACACCTGCCGCTGATCAGAACACCCCCACCCCGACGCCTGCCGCGCAGCCTAACCCCCTGGAGGTGCCCACAGAGGCCCCGGCCATCGAAGGCCTGCCGGAAGGCTATGACCCGGCCTCTGAGGAGGATGCGGGCATGATCACCGCTGATACCCAGGTGGATGAGCTGGGCGTGCCGCTATATGCCGGCGCCACCCCCATCCCCCTTGACCCCATTGATATGCCCACCCCCACCCCGCGCCAGGCGCTCACCTTTACCTTCGCTAGCTATACCGCCAGCAAACTTGGCCTCACCTTTGAGTCAGTTGCCGGCTACAATGTGGATGACAGCCAGCCTGACACCTTTATCCTGACTGAGCCTGCCGAGCAGCAAAAGGATAATGTCACCGTGCAGTTTATCCTGCAGCAGTCCACTGTCACCGCCAACTTCAGCCAGAACAACATCAAACAGGATGTGCGCACCTATGTCACCGACCTGGGTAAAGTCAACTACAAGGACTGGCGGCTGTATGACACCGCAGAGCGCACGCTGATGGGAAAACAAGGCTACTATGTCAACTATCGGGGCGTGATGCATGACGACACCGTGGTGCGCGGGCGCGTGCACATGGCCCTCATGGACAACAACAAACTGCTGATGCTGCACTTCGTGTGTCCCGCCAACTTCAACTCCGACTATACCAAGGTCTATGGCCACATCAGGGACACGCTGAAAGCCATATAAACCCTTTCAATCAAATCGGCCGCCGCGTTAATCGCGACGGCTGTTTTCTTCTGTCTGTTCGGTCTGGATGTAGTCATCTGACAGCTGGTCCTCGTCCAGGAAGGAGGTCTGCTCATCCACCGCGGGGATTTCTGGCAGTTCCTTCAGGCTGCGCAGCCCAAAATGGGAGAGAAACTGCTCCGTTGTGCCATAGAGAATGGGCCGGCCCAAGGTGTCTTTGCGGCCCACTTCACGCACCATACGTTTGCTGACCAGGGACTGGATGGCATAATCGCTCCCCACCCCGCGGATGGCTTCAATCTCCATACGGGTCACCGGCTGTTTATAGGCGATGATGGAAAGGGTTTCAAGGGCTGACTGGCCAAGGGAGGGGCGCTGGATGGGCTGGAGCACCCGCTCAATCTCGGGGGCATAGTCAGCTTTGGTAGTCAGCTGAATCCTGTCCCCAAAGCGCTTGATGGAAAGGCCACGGTCACGGCTGTGATACAGCGCTTCAAGAGCGTCCAGGGCTTGATCGACCTGGTCATCTGACAGCTCAAGGGCCGCGGCGATGTCAGCCGGGCTGACAGCCTCTCCCACCACAAACAATATGGCCTCAATGATCCCCGCTAGTCTTTCATCCTGCATCGTCCATCTCTTTTCTGCGCCCCACATACAGCGTGATATCCTCATAGTTGGCGTCCTGCCGGGCCCAGGCCTTGCCCTGCTTCATCAACTCCAGCATCGCCAGAAACACCGTCACCACCTCATCCCGGGAGGCACGGCGGCTGATGAGCCCGGAGAACTTGAGCGGTGTTTTTCTGGGCTGCTTGAGAATCATCGCCATGCAGGCGGACACGGAAAAACGCTCCGCTTCAATCTGCCGCTCGGGCTCCCCCGCCAGCTCATACTGCTCCCTGGCGCGCTGGCTCACCTTGATGAAAGCCTTGATCAGCCCCTCCAGGGTGAGGCCGGATATCTCAAACTCCGGCTGCGGCAGGGGGAATTCATCGGGCAGCTTGCTGAAGGCCTTGGACGCTTCCTCCTCATATGCCTGCATCTCCAGGGAAATTTGCTTGAATTGAGCGTATTCCTCCAGCTGCTGGATCAGCAGCGCCTCGGGCGTCTCCTCGTCCTCAGGCATCTGGGGCGGTGCCGGAAGCATGGCACGGCTTTTGATCTCAAGCAGCGTAGCCGCCATGGTCACAAAGCTGCTGGCCTCATCCATATCCAGCTCCCCCGCCTCCTGCACGATGCGGATATACTGATCGGTGACCTCGGATACGAAGATGTCCTTGATGTCGATCTTCGCCCGCCCGATCAGGTGAAGCAGCAGGTCAAGCGGACCTTCAAACTGGTTGAGATGGATGTGGATGGTGCTCATCGGCTTAAAGCGGAAAAACCGCGAGGAAAAGCGGCAGAATGGCGCCCTGGATGGCATAGATCGCCTTTGAAATCCAGTTGCCGATGAAGTTGGTGGACAGCAAAAGGATGATCAGCCCCAACTGGGCGATGCGGAAACCTTTGCCGCTGATATTGAGGTTGCCCTTGAAAAAGATGTCGTTCACCACGTGAAAACCATCCAGCGGCGGGATGGGGAGCAAGTTGAACAGCCCCATGCCCAGGTTGACGAGGGCCAACTGAAACAAAAACCGCTGCACATGGAGCAGCCAGGGCAGCTCAAGGGCGGGCAAAAGCGCCTCTGCCAGCCGGGGGTAGAGCTGAAGCGCAAAACCATCTGCCTGAAAATTCAAAAAGAAAGCAGCCCCCACCTGGGAGAGCGCCGCAGGGGAATAAAGAAAACGGCCCAGCAGCACACTCAGCAGTGTCGCCACCAGAAACAGCGCGAAATTGGTGGTTACCCCGGCCAGGGACACCAGCAGGTCATTCCAGCGGCGGTTGTGAAAACGGTGCGGGTTGACAGGCACAGGCTTGGCCCAGCCGATGCCGAAGAGAAACATGCCGATGGTGCCCATCAGGTCCAGGTGATGAAGGGGGTTGAGGGACAGCCGCCCCATGTCCCGGGCGGTGGTGTCCCCGCTTTTGAGCGCCGTGTAACCGTGCGCCAACTCATGCAGGGTGATCGCCAGCAGCACCGCCGGCGCCCGGTAGAGCATAAACTGCAGGAAGCCCCAGGGATCCTGCTGCAGCCAATCAAGCACCCGCGCCCTCTCCCTTGTTCATGTCGTCCTTCAATCGGGAGACCTCGGCCTCAGCCATCTCCCTGGTCACATAGTTCAGCGGCGAAAACCGGCCTTCCAGCGTCTCTTCCAGCTTTTCCAGCGCCTCATCACGCTTGCCCTCATCCAGGTCATAGCGGGAGAGGAAATACAGCGTGTCAATCTGACTGGGTTTGACGGCGTGGGCTTTTTCAAAATAGGGTCTGGCCTTTTCCTTGTCTTTCAGCAGCCTGTAATAGGTCTGTCCGAGGTTGTCCAGGATCACTGGGTCCTCATCATCATATTCCAGCGCTTCCTGGTTATAAGCGAGGGCTTTCTCCCCATCCCCCTGCTCCACATACAAAAAACCCAGCGACTGGTAGGTCAGCCCACAGGGCGCTTCCCGGTGGGAAGCTTCCAGCAGCCGGATGCCCTTGTCCAGGTCCCCGGTCTTCCAGCTTGCCACAGCATAGTTCATCAGCAGCTGCTGCTTGCGCTCAGCATTCATGTCCGGCGCCTTCTGCGCCTTCACCATGATCTCCTTCACCTTCTCAAAAGCGCCCTCTTCCCCGCTGCGCATCAAGAGCACCGCATAGGGCAGCATGTAGCTGGCCGCCACCTCGCCCTCCCGGTAGAGCTCCTCATACATGGCCCGTGCCTGGTCAGTTTGCCCCCTCTGGTGTTTCAACAGGGCGGATCTGGCTTTCAACTTGCTTAAGAATCCCATGCTTCTGCTTTTCAACCTTTCTAACAAGCCGCAGGTAGCGGTGTTCCAGTGCCGCATAATCCTCCGCCGCCTTGGCGGAAATATGCCGGCGTTCTGCACAATATAGCATGCCCCGGCGCACAATATCAAGGGCGCGGGCGGGCTGGCGCATCCGATGTTCATAGATTTTGGCCAGCGCGGTGTACACATGGGGGCTCTCAGCCCGGGCCGCCAACAGCGCCTCATAGGCTGCAGCCGCCTCCGGGTTGTCCCACCGGCGCTTGTACATGTCAGCCAGCCGCAGGCCAGCCAGCACCTTTACATCCCGGTCCGTGCAGGCCCTGAAACAGGCCGCGGCCCTGCCCACCTGCCCATGTTTTTCATAGACCTTGCCGATGCTGAAGATATCCTGCTGGTGCCCTGCCTCAAGCGGCTTCTCGTGCAGGCGGCAGATCAGGAGCATCAGACGCGCCAGGGATGTGATATCCGTGAAATTGTGGCTGAGCACCGCGTCCATCAGCCCCTCATCCCTGCTCTTCAAGTATTCAAAGAAGCGCGCGGGAATTTCGGCCCCGGGCAGATCATCCTCCCGCGTCTGGCCAAACACCTGGGCCTCAATGGCGCCCAGGGAGCACTGCCTGATCCGCATCCTGAACACCCGCCTGGCCGCGTGGATCAGATCGAGGTGGAGCGGAACCCGGTAAGCATCCTGCAGGCGGTTCACGGTGGCCCGGCTGTCAAGCAGCGGCATGTCAAAGCTGGCACCGTTAAAGGTGACCACGCAGCCCGCGCCCTCAATGCGCGGCAGCACCTGGCGGAGCATCAGGGGCTCCTGGTGATAGTCCCGGATCAGATACTGGGTCACCTGCAGGGTGTTCCCCCTGAATTGCCCCAGCCCAATCAAAAAAGCGACGGTGCCCGCACCGCCCCTTAGGCCTGTGGTTTCGGTATCCACAAACAGGAAGTTTTCAAGGGGGATATTCTGCTGCGCGTGAACCCCCAGGTATTCAAGGGTCTCCCGGCTTATTTCCCTCTGCTCAACCGCTATCTGGGCGCAGGTCTCCTTCACCAGCAGCTCCAGCGCTGCCGGGGCCGCCTTGGGCTGGCTGCTGATGGGCTGCGCCGCGCGCAGCCTGTCAAGCATGGAGGCCATCAGCCGCCCTCAGCCTGAAAGAGGCTTGTCTCCTCATCCTCATCCACCCGGGGTGCTGAGGTGGGCCTGGGGGTGGGATAGGCATACCACACCGCCTGGTCATAGCTGGTGCCCTCCGGCAGGAAGGGCGCTGAGGCAGCGCGCATGGCGGCCTCCTGCCCCATGCCATCAGCCAGCGCAAGGGCGCTCAGGGCTTCCGGCGTATTGCCCGCGATCATCTGGCTGACCAAGCCTTGCAGAAGAAAGTTGTTGCCTTTGGCCAGCACATACTCCGGCAGATGCTGGGCATATGCCACATAGGTTTCAAGCGGGATATTCAAGTGATAAAGCGCCGTGGCATGGGCGACGCCCACATAGCGGATGTGCCAGGGCTCGTCCGACACCCCGGTGATGCTCCGCCACTCGGTTTTGTAGCGCACAATAAAGCCAAAGCGGTGGGCGTTCTCCCCCACCCAGATGCCTTCTGGCGTTTGGCCGAATTTAGGGTTCAGGTTGAGCTGAGAGGGAGACTGCACATCCATTGCCAGGCCTAGCTGGTGCTCGCTTGTGCCCGGGGCTGCCACGCGGCGGCTGGCTTTCTCCTTGCTGCCCACCTCCTCCACCTTGGCATTGAAAAGAATCTGCTGGATGCCATAGGCACGGTAGCCAGAGGTGGCATACAGGGTGTGCCCCTTTTCGTGGAGCGCCGCCTCAAACAGCCTTTCCAGGGCACGGGCGGCTTCCTCCCGCATCAGGATGTTGCTCTCCAGGCTTTTCTTGCGGGTCTGCACATCGGGCTGCACCAGGTCTTCAGGCACATGAGCCTTGCTGATGCGGTTCTGGGCGTTGACCAAAACCAGCATGCCGCCCAGCTCCATCATGGATGGAAGCTGGCTGGCAGGCGCCGGTGTCGGGGCAGGCGCGGCGTTTTCAGCCAGGGCAAAGGACAGCGCGCACACACATATTACCAGCATCACAATCAATCTTCTCATCGGATCCCTCAAGGCTTTTTGTAAAACATGGACACCTCGCTGTCGCCGCTTTCGTCTGTGTCATCCAGCTCGCGCACCGGGGGCGGGGCGTTGAGCTGGGCGCACAGCGCCAAAAAGTCGCCGCCTGCCGCCTCATAATCCTGGATGGCCCGCTGGGATTCCTGGGTGAACTCCTCCAGCGACAGGCGCTTTTCCATGATGTACCGGGCCACCTCTTTGCCCACATAGCGCAGATGCCAGGGCTCATAGATGATGCCGGTGATGTCCTGCTTTTCTTTCAGATAGCGGATAATAAAGCCGAATTCCGCGCAGTTTGCCTCCATCCACTGGGCTTCTTTGGTGTTGCCAAACTCCGGTCGCATACCATCCTGTTTGGCCCATTCCAGGTTGAGCACATCAACGCCCAGACCGGTCTGATGGTCGGAGGAGCCGGGGTAGGCCACCACGCCGTCATCCTTGCCGTATTTCTCCAGGCGGTTCTGGTACATGGTCTCCTGGGTTCTGTAGTTGCGGTAGGAGCTTTTGACATACAGCTGATGCCCTGCTTCTTCCGCCGCTCTAAACAGATCCTGCAGCGCCACCGCCGCTTCCTTTCTGAGCATGTGGAGCCCGCTCACACTGCGCAAGGCGCTGATGCTCACCAGGTTATGGGGCTCAAAGTCCTTGTCCAGCAGGGATTGGCGGTTGACCATGGTGAGGTTGCCATTGCGGTTTTCCAGCAGGTTTGCCGGAATGACATAAGCCCATTCAGGCTGTGCTGAAACTGGAACCAGCGGCATGATCAATAACACCGCCAGTACAACCAAAATAAAACGTCTGCTCATCCGCCAAATCCTTCCGTGAAATAGGCGCCAAAAGAAGCTTCGCTGAGCTGGTAGACATACTGCTCCAGCGGAATATCAAGCCGCTGCATCTCCGCCGCGTGGGGCAGCCCAACATAGCGGATATGCCAGGGCTCATCAGCGATGCCGGTCACCTCAGTCCACTCCGCTTTATACCGCACGATAAAACCGAAGCGGTGGGCATTTTCCCGCACCCACTGCCCCTCCCCGGAGCGGCCAAAGGCCTGGTTCAGGTTGGTGCTGCTGCGCCTGCCCAGATCCATCGCCAGGCCCAGCTGATGCTCACTGCTGCCCGGATCGGCCACCAGCAGGCCGGCTTTTGCAGCGCCGGTGCTGGCCACCTTGCGCCGGTAGATGATGTGCTGCTTGTCAAAGCTGCGGTATCCAGACACCGCCACCAGAATATGGCCGTCTGCCCTGGCCGCCTCAAACATCGCCTCCAGCGCCGATGCGGCTTCCTGGCGCATCAACACGCTGCCGCCCATGGACCGGACCGCTGGCTTTATCAGATCAGGGGGCACATAGTCCTGGGCCAGCTGAAAGGTGCGGTTCACCAGGTAAAGATTGCCGCCCAGTGAGGTCTGGTCCACACAGGCGTTCATGCCACCCTGGGCGATGGCAAAGGCAGCGATGAAAAGCGACAGGAGCTTAGCGATCATTGGCCTTCTCCTGGCTGAACAGCTCCTTGTACTGGGCGCGCAGCTTCATCATGGCCACGGGCTTGAGCCGTACGGTCACCCGGGTGCCGGTGTCCTCGTGTTCTTCCTTTACAATCCTGCCCTGCTTGCGCAGTTCATTCAGCGCCTCATACTGGGTGAAGGGCACGAAGAGACCATATTCCCGCTCGCTGTCCCGCAGGATTTTTGCGATCTGGTCCATCAGCAGGGGGATCCCTTCCCCTGTGCGGGCAGATACCATGATGGCGCCTGAAATCGCGATGTGGCTGTTCTCCCCGGCGATATCCGCCTTGTTGAGCACCTCGATGCGGGGCTGGCCGGTGGCGCCCAGGTCATGGAGGACCGATTCCACCACCTGGCGCTGCTGCTGTGCTTCCGGATTGGCAGCATCAGACACAATCACCAGCACATCAGCCAGCGCGGCTTCCTCAAGGGTTGATTTGAAGGCCTCGACCAGGTCAGTGGGCAGTTTGCTGATAAAGCCCACGGAGTCAACCAGCAGAAAACTGTCCCGGTCAGGCAGGGTCACCTTGCGGGATACCGCGTCAAGGGTGGCAAAGAGCAGGTTTTCCACATATACGTCAGCGCCCGATAGGCGGTTTAAAAGGCTGGACTTCCCGGTGTTGGTGTAGCCCACCAGGGCCACCACGGGAATATCGCTCTGTTGGCGGTTTTTGCGGCGGATGGCGCGCTGGCGCTCCAATTCCTTGAGCTCAGTGCTTAAGATCTGAATCCGCCGCCTGATATAGCGCCGGTCCATCTCCAGCTTGCTCTCACCCGGGCCCCGGGTGCCGATGCCGCCGGCCAGCCGGGAGAGGGCTGAGCGGGCACCGATCAGATGGCTGGCGCGGTATTTCAGCTGCGCCAGGCTCACCTGAAGTTTGCCCTCGCTGGTGGTGGCGCGCAGGGCAAAGATGTCCAGAATCAGCGTGGTGCGGTCGATCACCCGGGCGCCGGTCAATTCTTCCAATTGGTTCAGCTGCACGCTGGATAGCTCATCATCCGCGATCACCAGGTCCGCTTCCAGCGCCTGCACGTCAAGGGCTACTTCCAGGGCTTTGCCTGAGCCGATGTAGCTCTTCGGGTCCATGGCGCTTTTTGCCTGAAGCGCACGCCCCACCACCACAGCCCCGGCGCTCTCCGCCAGGGAAGCCAGTTCGTCAAGGGACCTGTCGCTGTCAATGCCAATCAGATAGACGCGCTCGGTCTGTGTGCCGGTCAGCTGCTCCTGGGGTGCCAGGGGCTGATCATTGACCCAAATGGCCTCCATCCACTTGGGGTGGCTCAACGCCCGGGCTCCGGTCACCATCACAGGCCCGGGCTTGTAGCCCATCTCCTGATCCGGCACCAGATAGCACACGCTGGCCCCTGCCACGCTGCCGTCATCATCCGCGCCAAGGGCGCAGATGGCGTCCAGCCGCAGGCTCTTGAGCGCTGAGAGATCCACATCCGACAGCATCGACTGCCCTGCCGGGTGGGTATGGATGCAGCGCACCCGGCTCAAGCGGTTTTCATTCCGGCGCTGGGACAAATCCGCCAGCGGCACATTGTCCTTCTGCCCGATGGCAATGTCCAGCACCTCCCCGCCCCGGGAGAGGTACAGCGCGATTTCCCGCCTGATCTGCGCTGTGAACCGGCACAAAGCCTGGGCCAGCTCATAGGGCAGGAACTCATCCGAGCCCACAGGAAAATCAAACAGCAGGGAGATCTCCCGCTGCACGCTGTCCTTGATTCCGGTCAGGTTTCCGCGCAGTTCTGGCATGTTACTCCTCAGTGTGTCCCGCCCGCGTTCTTGCGGTAGTCTTCAATGGCCGCCCGGATGGCCTCCTCTGCCAGCACCGAGCAGTGCAGCTTCTGGGGCGGCAGGCCGTCCAGAGCCTCTGTCACCACCTTGTTGGTGACTTTCAGCGCCTCATCCAGGCTTTTGCCACGCACCATCTCAGTGGCCATGGAGCTGGTGGCGATGGCCGCCCCGCAGCCAAAGGTCTTGAATCGCACATCCTGGATCACCTCGTCCTCCACGCGGATGTACATCTTCATGATGTCGCCGCAGGCAGCGCTGCCCACAGTGCCAATGCCGTTTGCATTGGCGAGTTCCCCCACGTTGCGGGGATTGCTGAAGTGATCCATCACTTTTTCACTGTACATGGTTGCTCCTTAACTTGCAAGCGGGGACATGGCCCGCAGCTTTTCCACGATGCCGGGAAGAAGCCCCAGCACAGCGTCAATTTCTGTTGCAGTGGTGCTCTCAGACAGGGTGAAACGGATGCTGCTGTGTGCATTCTCCGCGTCAAGGCCAGTGGCCAGGAGCACATGGGAGGGTTCCAGAGAGCCAGAGGCACAAGCGGAGCCTGAGGACGCGGCGATGCCGTTTAAGTCCAGGTGCAGCAGCAGCGCCTCGCCTTCAATAAACCGGAAGGACAGGTTGGCGTTGTTAGGCAAGCGGCATACCCGGTCGCCATTGAGGTGCACCTGGGGAATTTGTGCGATGATACCGTCAATCAGGCGGTTGCGCAGCTGGGTGATCCTGGCGGCGCTTTTGTGCAGTTCAATCCCTGCACGCTCGGCCGCCATGCCAAGCCCCACAATGCCGGCCACGTTCTCCGTACCCGCGCGGCGGCTTCGCTCCTGGGCGCCGCCGTGGAGCAGCGGCTCAATCCGGGTGCCGCTGCGCACATACAGTGCCCCCGTGCCCTTGGGTCCGTGGAATTTATGGCCGGACAGGGACAGCAGGTCCACCTGCCAGTCATCCACATTCACAGGGACTGCACCCATGGCCTGCACCGCATCGGTATGGAAGGGGATGTTGCGGGCTCTGGCGATTTCACCAATGGCGCTGATGGGCTGCAGCGTACCAATCTCGTTGTTGGCCGCCATGATAGAGATGAGGATGGTCTTTTCGGTGATGGCTTCTTGCACAGCCGCCGGGCTGAGGATGCCGGAGGCATCCACCGGAAGATAGCTCACTTCAAAGCCCTGGGTTTCAAGCCATCTGGCCGTTTCCAAAACGGCCGGATGCTCTATGGCGCTGGTGATGATGTGATTTCCTTTGTTCCGGTTGGCCAAGGCGATGCCTTTGAGCGCCCAGTTGTCGCTCTCGGTGCCGCCGCTGGTGAAGTATATCTCACCAGGTTTGCAGCCGATCAGATGCGCCATCTGCCGCCTGGCCCTGTCCACCGCCTGCCTGGCATCGCGCCCCGTGGCATAGATGCTGGAAGCGTTGCCGTACTGGGTGGTGAGGTAGGGCATCATGGCCTCCAGCACCTCAGGCGCCAGGGGCGTTGTGGCGGCATTATCCAGATAAATTCTGTTCAATGGGTCACCTTCTTTGTGTTTGGAATCAGGCTGGGGTCTGCCAGCATGTCTTTGAGGGTGATGGTGTTCATCACCGCCTCAATGCCCCGGGTCAGATGCTCCCAGGTGCCTTTGAGGGCGCAGACGCCACTATTTTCGCAGCTGTCTGCGTCAATCACGCAGCCCGAAAGGGTCAGCGGGCCCTCCACGCTTTCGATGATCTGGGCCACGGTGATATCCTCGGGGTTTTTCGCCAGCAAATAGCCCCCCTTGGTGCCGCGAACTGAACCGATCAGCCCGCTGCGTCTCAGGGCGCCAAGCAACTGCTCCGTGTATTCCCGCGGCTGCCCCTGGGTGATGATCCGGCTCAGCGGCTGCGGGCCTTTATTATGATGCTGCGCCAGATGCAGCATGGCATGCATAGCATAATGGCTCTTGGCCGATAGTCTCACAGTTCCTCCAATCCCGACAAAATCGCTCAGGATTGGGTGCAGTGTACACCCACCTGTTTGCCTTGTCAATTGCCCTCAGTGGCGCCCGGATTTGAAAACATCGCCATATGATCTTTGGGAAAGCTGCATCAGATATTGCAGGAATTCCGATTGCGCCGGTTCCTGCGCCAGTGCCTTCAGGCAGGCAGTGGTCTGCTCAATCAGCCGGATGTCGCCCACCCCATAGGCATCAGGCAGGTTTCGGCCGTGCTGGCGAGTGCCGAAGAACTCCCCCGGCCCCCGCTGCTCCAGGTCCTGCTGGGCGATAAAAAAGCCATCCTCGCTCTGGGTCATCACCCTCAGACGGTCATTGGGCTGGCCCAGCAGGAAACACCAGCTCTCCTTGCTGCCCCGACCCACACGGCCCCGCAGCTGGTGCAGCTGCGCCAGGCCAAAGCGTTCCGCGTCCTCAATCACCATCAGGGTAGCCCCGGGCACATCCACCCCCACCTCAATCACAGAGGACGCCACCAGCACATCCAGTTCTCCCGCCGCAAAGCGCCTCAGGGCCTCAGCCTTCTGTTCATCCGCCTGGTTTCCATAGGTGATGCCCAGGCGAAGGGTTTTCAGCGGGCCTTTGCGCAGGAAATCAAAGGTCTCCTTCACGCTTTTTGTGTCCTGCTCCTCATCCTCCTCCACCAGAGGGCACACATAAAAGCATTGTTCCCCCCGGCTGGCGCTGTCAAGGATATAGCGGTAAAGCTCCTTCCGCTTGCCTTCCGCCACGATGCGGGTTTTGGCCGGCAGCCGGCCCGGCGGTTTCTCCTGGATGAGGGAAACCTCAAGGTCACCATAGAGCACCAGCGCCAAAGACCTGGGGATGGGCGTGGCAGAAAGCGCCAGCATATGGGCCTGGTTCCTCGAGCCCGGCTTCTCCGCCAGGGACTGGCGCTGCTGCACACCAAAGCGGTGTTGCTCATCGGTGATCACCAGGCCCAGGTTATGGTAGGCGACGCTATCGCTGATGAGCGCCTGGGTGCCGATCACAAGCTGCCAAGCGCCGCTTGAGATGCTTTCCAGCGCTTCCCGCCTGTCCTTCGCATTCAGGGAGCCTGTCAGCAAGCCGCAGCTGATGCCCAGGGGCGCAAGCATTCTGGCTGCACTGGCATGATGCTGTTGGGCCAGGATGTCGGTGGGCGCCATCATGGCGCTCTGATATCCCGACTGTGCCGCCAAAAAGGCCGCGCCAAAGGCCACGGCGGTCTTGCCGCTGCCCACATCCCCCTGCACCAGCCGGCGCATGGCATAGCCTGTTTGCAGGTCATCAAACACATCCTCAAGGGCTTTTCGCTGCCCCTGGGTCGGCGCAAAGGGCAGAGCAGCCCAGAAGACGTCCATATCCTCTTCGGTATTTGAAAACCGGAGGCCAGCGCACCCCCGCTGCCCCACGCCCAACAGGGCAGCCTGATAGAGCAGCAAGTTTTCAAAAGCCAGCCTGCGCTTGGCCTGGTCCAGAAGCTCCTGGCTTTGGGGAAAGTGTGCCTGCTCCCAGGCAAAGCGCTTGCCGCATAAGCCCCATGTATCAAGAAACCAGGCTGGCAGCGTTTCCGCCTCATCCTCGCTTATAGCATCCAGTGCCTGGCGGGCGAGCCCGGAAAAGGTCTTTCCCGGCAGCCCTTTGAGGCTCCGGTAGATGGGCTGGATGCCCCGTTCCTGGATCTTCCGGGGATTGACCATAGCGGCCGCTCCCTGATAGAACCCCACTTTGCCATACAGCAGCAGCTCATCGCCCTTTTTCAGCTGTGTGGCCATCCAAGGCTGGTTGAACCAGGTGAGGGACAAGACCCCGGTTTCATCCTGTATTTTCGCTCGAACGGCGGATTTTCCGCCATAGAAATGCCGCCGCGGCGCTTCCATCAGCACCCCCTCTACGCAGTGAGGCTGCTCTGTCAGCTGGCCCAGAGGTGTGGGATTGATGGCATTGACATACGCTGCCGGCAGCGAAGCCAGCAGGGTTTCAAGGCTGACGATGCCGTTTCTCGCCAGAAGCTCCAGGCGCTTGGGGCCGACCCCACGAAGCTGCTCAAGCCGCATGGGGCACCTGCATCAACAAAGAAAGCTGCCCTGCGGCAGCTTGACTTGCGCTCATGGCATCACTCAACCGAGAGCAGATAATAGTACAGCGGTTGCCCGCCCCGATGCACTTCCACAGCGCAGTTGGGGTACAGCTCCGCAATTTCCTCACCCAGCGCCTCCGCCTCCTCGGGCTTGGTGTCAGCGCCGTAGTACACGGTGATCAGGCCATCATCATCGGTGACGATTTCCTTCATCAGGGCAACCGCCGCCTCGCCGGCTGATTCACAGTTCACCGTCACCCGGCCGTTGTTGAGCCCGATGATGCTGCCTTCCTTGATGTGCATGGCATCCAGGTCGGTGTCCCGCACAGAGAAGGTGATCATTCCGGTGCGCACCTTTTGCGCGGCCTCGTTCATGCGGGCCTCGTTTTCCTCGGCGCTGTCCTCCGGCAAGAAGGCGATGACCGCGGCGATGCCCATGGCCACATTCTTGGTGGGGAGCACGATGACCCGGCTTTGGGACATATGCGCCACCTGCTCCGCGGCCAGGATGATGTTGCCGTTGTTGGGGAGGATAAAGATGGTCTTGGCCTTGACGCTGTCAACCGCCTTTTGCAGATCCTCGATGCTGGGGTTCATCGTCTGCCCCCCCTCGACGATCTCGTCAACGCCCAGATCCTTGAAGATGCTGGAGAAACCATCCCCCTGGGAGACAGAGACGATGCCGTACTCCTTCTCCTCAACCGGCTCCTGCTCCTTTTCTTTCCTGGCCTGGTTGTCCCGGCGCTGCTGGAGCATGTTGTCAATCTTCAGCCCGTTGAGTTCCCCCAGCGCCAGCGCCAGCTGCAGCGCCTTGCCGGGGTCATTGGTGTGCAGATGCACCTTGATGAGGTTGTGGTCGCCCACCACCAGCACACAGTCACCCAGGCGGGTGAGCTTGCGCCGGAGGCTGTCGATGTCCTCATCGGTGACGGGGAGCTTCATCTCCTGGATAAAAAACTCAGTGCAGTAGGCGAAGGTGATCTCGCCCAGCAGGTCATGGTCATCCACAAAGCTGTCGGCCTCGCCCACCAGCTGGGTGTCAAAGACAGCATCTTCAATCCGCTCCCCATTGATGATGGCGGCATAGCCGGTATAGATCAGGTGCAGGCCCCAGCCGCCAGCGTCCACCACCCCAGCCTGGGTGAGGACCGGCAGCATCTCCTGGGTGCGTTTTACGATGGATTCACCGCTGGCCAGGATCACCTGGAACAACTCCTGGAAGTCATCAGGCGCCTTCTGGGCCTGGTTCATCGCATCATCAGCGATGACCCGGGCCACCGTCAGGATGGTGCCCTCCTTGGGCTTCATGACGGCTTTGTAGGCTGTGTCAGCGCCTGATTTCAAGGCGGCGGCAAACTGAGCCGGGGTGACGGTGTCAAGGCCTTCCAAGGCCCGGGAAAAACCCCGGTACAGCTGGGACAGGATGACGCCGGAGTTGCCCCTGGCGCCCCGCAGGGCCCCTTTGGCCATGGCCTCGGCCACATCTGAAGCCTTAACATAATCATGGCCGTTCACTTCCTTGACGGCCGTCATCATGGTCATGGACATGTTGGTGCCGGTATCGCCGTCAGGCACCGGGAAAACGTTGAGTGCGTTGACCGCCTCCCGGTTCCTCTCCAGCACCGCCGCGCCCGCGTTCACCATGTCGCGCAGCAGGCCGGCATCAATCACGGAAACTTTTATCACGCCTTCTTCCTCCGTTAGCCAGCCGTCAGACACGGATGCCTTCCACGGTGATGTTCACATTGCGCACTTTGATACCTGTCATCTGTTCCAGTTTATAGCGCACGACTTCCTTGATGGAGTTGCACACCTCGGTAACAGAGATGCCATACTCCACCACGATGTACAGATCCACATCGATCATGTCATCCACCGCGCGCAGCTGGACGCCCTTTGACAGATTCTCGCGCCCAAGCCATTCCACCAGGCCGTCCTTGGCGCGTTTTGAAGACATGGCGACGATGCCATAGCATTCAAGGGTGGCATAGCCCACCACCTTGAGCATCACTTCCTCGGAAATGTAGATCGTCCCATTGTCGTTTTTGATTTTAAATTCCATCACAAACTTTCCCCCTTCAGGAAGTGGCCTTTCCCGAAAGCATTATAGCCTCTTTTATTAGAAGACGCAATATCGCGCGCCGCTTGCTCCCCTGTTATCAGCCCTCAAAAGCCATTATCTTTGTTGATTTTATCGATTTCAGCCTTGCGGATAGGCGGGTTGCAGCTTTTGCAGGGCGTCAGCTTCTGGTAGGCGGCGTCATCCAGCTCACCATAAGTCATCACGCCTTTTAGCGGCAGGTAGCGGTCTTTGATGCTGCGGCAGTTCTGGTCAAGATGATAATACTGACCCCGGTCCGGATTGTAGTACAGCGCCAGGCTGTCCTCGGGGTATTCAAAGAACCTGCCAGGGAAATCATCCCATACCAACACCTTGGTGTTGACCTTGATGTTGTTCCACAGCCAGGTCATGTTGACGCCGTCATCGTTGTTGAGGCGCTGCACCCGGATGCAGCCGTGGCTGGCCTTCTTGCCCAACTGCGCCTCCTGGGAGGAATAATCCCAGTATCCGGTGGACTGGTTTTCGATGTAGGGCACCTCATGAATGAGGCTGCCGCCGTTGATGCGCATGGCCATGCGGCACACCAGGTTGCCGGCATTGAACTGGCCCACGCGGCTGACCATCAGGTATTCGCCGGAGGGCGTTTCGTTCCACGGCTGCTGCCGGGTGGGGATGCCGGTGGAAATAATCAGCTCGGTATACAGCTTGCCGTCCTTGAACACATAGAGGCGCTGCTTCAATTTATCGATCAGGATGCCGAAGTCATCCCGGGGCGTGATGGTTTTCAGATTTTGGGTTTGGATATAGCCGCGGATCAGGTCATCGGTATCGCCATAGCCCCGGCGGGTGCGGTTGTCCGGGCCATAGGAGGAGTTGTAGGCTTCCACCAGCGACCAGCCGTCATCAGTCTGCTCGATGACATGCACGCCCTGGGACTCATAGGTGATCTCCCCCAGGATATTCTCCCGCTTGAGGCTGGTGTCCTTGGTAGCGCGCAGCTTGTAAGTCTCCCGCTGATCGCCCCCCACCACCACGGTCAGGGGCTGCAGCATAATTTTCCAAATCGCTTCCTCATCCCAGAGGCCTATGGGCGTCGTCCAGTAGTTGGAGCCTTCCTCTTCCTTGGGCACCTTCTCCCTGGTGGGCAGGGTATAGTGCTTTTCCGGCACGGTGGTGGCTGAAGGAATCTCAAGCGGCGGCTGGGAGGCTTCCTGAGCAACCGCGGCTTCAGGCTGTGCCAGAGGGGTGGGCATGGGGGTGTTGTCCGGGGCCGGCTCAATGGTGAGCGTCACATGCTGCTGGTTGGCAGCAAAGCCATCCTCATCCAGGAACAGGATGCTCAGGGTATGCTGCCCGGATGGGGGTGCCGCACCATCCAGATAGCCATCCCAGGCCACGGTGGTCTCACCCGCCCCCACTGCACCGTTGAAGATATCGGCCACCTGATCGGCGATGTGGAACACCACCATCAACTGCCCCGGCATGTTCAGCGTCACGCTCATGCCCCAGCTCTGCCCGGGGGTGATGTGGGAATCATCGATTTTCATCTGCGTGATCCGCGGGCTTTCAGGTCCCACAGTCACGGCGGATTCTGCCCGGTCAGCATCCGCTTGCAGCACCAGCTGGTATGCCCCCTGGGGCACCAGCTGCTGCGCCTGGTCCAAGCCATTCCAGGCAATATGGTTTTCTCCTGCGCTCACAGGAATGCTGCTCCTGATATCCGTCCGGCTGCCGTCCATTCCCTCCAGGTAAAGCGAGGCGCTGCCCACGCGGGCCGCCACAAAGCTGATCCGCTCCGTGCGGCCCGGGCGCACCAGTGACGGGGCCACCGTGAGCTTTAGAGGGGGATCTTCTGCAAAAGTCGTATAGCTAAACAGCAGCAGAGCTGCCGCACACAAGGCGAGGATGCGTTTGCTCATCGAAACCTCCTTTGTCAGGGGCATAATATCAGATATGAACATCCCCGGCAACCAACTTTTTAAACACATTGTAAACAAATTCGTCACAGGTTATAATCATTGTGTAAGTTATCGGGAGGTTCTATGCAAATCAATTTGGATCAGGTGATGCTTGCCATCAAAACCATTCGCGCGCCGTTTTCCCTGCATGAGTTTGACCTGCATGCCCAGGTTGCAGGAGCCCTGGAAAATGCGGGGATTTCCTTCATCCACGAGGCGCCGGTGGCTCCCCGTTGCCGGGTGGATTTCCTGGCTGGGGAGATCGGCATAGAAATCAAGCGCGGCAAACCCCGCGCCCACGACCTGATCAACCAGGCCACCCGCTACCTGTCCTCCCCCCGGATCAGCGCCCTGATCATCCTGAGCGAACGGGAAGCAAATATACCGGAGTCTGTATTGGGAAAGCCCTGCCTTTGTCTGAGTTTCAATAAGCTCTGGGGCCTGGCGGTTCCGGAGGGAGAGGTAACCAGAAAGCAAACTTTGGTACGTTCTTCTGACACAGCAGCCACGATGCCTACCCAGATGCCTGATGTTCCGCCGTATCTGCAACCGGTGCAGCCGGATGGCAAGGTATACGGCACCCTGTCCTATCAGGCACGGGGCAAATACTGGGTTATCAGTGGTGAGCCTTATATGACGGAGATGGCCAAGCGCTTGTTTCCCGGTGCTGACAGCGGCAAGCGCGGCGTCGCCCGGTTTTCAGCCCACAGGCGGCTGGTGGGGGAGCTTAACTGGTTCATGCAGCGCTATCCTTTGGCCATCATGCCCCGGGATCAGGACCGCTGGAACAATGCCCTCAAGGAGGCCCGGGCCTATCAGGCCGGGCTGGCTGCCTTTGGGCGCAGCGCCCCTGATTATTCCAATACCACAGGCTGGTTCACCGGGTCGCTGCGCCCCTTCCAAAGCTATGGCGCGGTGTGGCTTTCCCAGGTACGCCGGGCGCTTTTGGCAGATGAAATGGGCCTTGGAAAAACCGTGCAGGCCCTGGCAGCGCTGGCTTCTACCGGGGCGCTGCCCGCCATCATCGTGGTGCCGCCCCACCTGGTGCGCAACTGGCAAAGCGAGATCAAGCGCTTTCTCACCATTGAAGGCCGGGAGCCCCGCATCTGTGTGATGAAAGGCTTGACCCCCTATCCGTTGCCCGAGGCGGATATCTATCTGGTGCATTACCTCCTGTTGCGGGGCTGGAAGGATGCGCTGCCGGAGATGCCCGTTAAAACCGTGATCTTTGACGAGATCCAGGAGCTGCGTCACCGGGGCACAGAGAAGTACAGCGCCGCCAGCCTCCTCTCAAACGCCTGTGACCGGGTATATGGCCTGTCCGGAACGCCCATTTACAACCAGGGCGGTGAGATCTGGAACGTGGTCAACATCCTGGACTTTCATTTCCTGGGCGACTGGGACTCCTTTTCCCGGGAATGGTGCTATGGCTATGGCAACGCCGTGGTGATGCACCCGGACTGGCTGGGGGATTATTTGAGGCGGGAGGGCATCATGCTCAGGCGCACCAAGAAAGAGGTGCTGCCGGAACTTCCTGACAAGCGCCGGCTGGTGCAGGAGATAGATGCTGATAACACCCTCTTCCAGAGGCTGATGGCACCGGTTGTCAAAAAACTCGGGGAGCTGGCGGAAAATGAAGCCCTCACCCCTTCCCAGCGGGCGCTTCTGGAAGGCCAGGTGTCCCAGGGCGAGCGACAGGCTTCAGGCCTGGCCAAGGCCCCCTACGTGGCCCAGTTTGTGCGGGCGATGCTGGAGTCCGGCGAGAAGGTGCTGCTGTTCGCCCATCACCACGCGGTGATGGACCTGTACAAAAAGGACCTGAAGCACTTTTCCCCCGCCTTTATCACCGGGCGGGAAACTGGTGAGCAAAAGGAGAAGAATCTCCAGCGCTTTATGGAAGGGCGGACCGATCTGTGCTGCATCTCCCTGCGGGCGGCCTCCGGCCTGAACCTGCAGCGCGCCACTTGCGTGGTGTTTGGTGAACTGGACTGGTCCCCCGCCATCCACAGCCAGGCGGAAGACCGCGCCCACCGCATCGGCCAGAAAGACTCCCTGCTATGCTATTACCTGGTGAGCCCCGGCGGCTCAGACAGCCTGATTCAGGATGTGCTGGGGCTCAAGGTCAGCCAGTTTATGGGACTGATGGGGGCAGCCGCCCCCAACCCCCAGGACGAGGCCATCGCCGCCAATTTTGCCCGCCAGCATGTGCAGGACATGATGGCGCGCTGGCTTGCGTAATTGTTTGACATTTGCCCAGGCATGCCGTAAGATTTTCAAGCAAGGAGGCGAGGAATGCGCATCATGGGCATTGACCCGGGGCTGGCCACCATGGGCTGGGGCGTGATTGATGAAAACTCAAACGCGCCCGAATTTGTGGCCTCCGGCGTCATCCAGACCCTGCCGTCTGAAACGCTGCCCCGGCGCCTCTGCCTGATTGATGAGCAGGTGGAGGAGCTGATCGCTCTTTTCCAGCCGGGCGCCATCGTGTTTGAACAGCTTTTTTTTGCCAAGAACGTAACCACCGCTTTCACCGTGGGTGCCGCCCGCGGGGTTGCCATTGCCCGCTGCGCCCGGTATACCCAGGCCTTATATGAGTACACCCCCATGCAGATCAAGCAGGCAGTGGTTGGCTACGGAAAGGCGGACAAGCACCAGGTTCAGCGGATGACGCAGCTGCTGCTGAAACTCCCTGAGATCATCCGTCCGGATGATGCGGCTGACGCTGTGGCGGCGGCTCTCACCCACTATCAATCCGGCAGGTTTGGGGCCCTGCACATCATGAAATAGAAGAGGTTGCCATGTACGCCTTTATTGAAGGACAGGTAGCAGAAAAACAGGCCAACGAGCTGGTCTTAAACGTCCAGGGCGTAGGTTATCAGATCATGTGCACCCAGGCGGCGCTTTCCATTGTGCCGGCTAAGGGAGAGTATGTGCGCGTCTACACCTGGCTGAGTGTGCGGGATGACGCGCTGGAGCTGTTCGGCTTCGCCTCAAAGGAGGAGCGCAGCATGTTCTTCCATTTGAACGCGGTCTCCGGCATCGGCCCGAGAACGGCGCTGAATGTGCTCAACAGCATGCCGCTGAAGGATTTGACCTTGGCCATCCTGACAGAGGACATCCAGATGCTCTCCCGGGCCCCTGGCATCGGCAAGAAAACTGCCCAGCGCATCGCCCTGGAACTGAAGGACCGTCTGAGCAAGGACAGCGCGGCATTCTCCGCAAACCTGCCCGGTGTGGACTATGCCCCCGCGGCCACAGACGCCATTTCAGAGGCGGTGCTTGCCCTCCAGGGCCTGGGTTACACCCAGAGTGAAGCCGCCATGGCGGTGTCAAAAGCGCATCAGCAAGGCGCTGGGGACAAGGCGGATGACCTGGTGCGCCTGGCGCTGCGCGGGATGATGAAAGGGTAAACGATGCAGGACGAGCGACTGATGATGACAGGCCAGCGGGATGAGGACCGGGAGATCGACATCTCCCTGCGTCCCCGGGTGCTGCGGGAGTATGTGGGCCAGGACAAGGTCAAGGAAAACCTGAACGTCTATATCAAAGCGGCCCTCAAACGGCGTGATGCGCTGGATCATATGCTGCTGTATGGCCCCCCCGGCCTGGGCAAGACCACCCTGGCCTGCATTGTGGCGGCCGAGATGGGGCAGAATATTCGCGTCACCTCTGGCCCTGCCATAGACCGGCCGGGGGATCTGGCCTCCATCCTCACCAACCTCAACGCCGGGGACGTCCTGTTTATCGATGAGATTCACCGCCTCTCACGCGCTGTGGAAGAGGTGCTTTACCCCGCGATGGAGGACTTTGCGCTTGACATCATGATCGGCAAGGGCCCCACTGCCAGGTCTATGCGGCTGGAGCTACCCCGTTTCACCCTGATTGGTGCCACCACTCGGGCCGGGCAGCTCTCAGCCCCCCTCAGGGACCGCTTTGGCATGACCTTCAGGCTGGAGCTGTACTCGCCGGAGCATTTGGCGCAGATCCTTCACCGATCAGCTGCCATCCTCAACATGCCGGCGGATGATGAGGGCATCATCGAAATTGCCCGGCGCAGCCGGGGCACACCGCGCATTGCCAACCGCATGCTCAAGCGCGTCAGGGACTATGCCCAGGTGAAGGCAGACGGCAAGATCACAAGGCAGGTGGCCGATGAAGGGCTGAGCCTGCTGGATGTGGACGCCCTGGGCCTTGACCGGGTGGATCGCACGGTGCTGATCACCATGATTGACAAGTTTTCAGGCGGCCCGGTGGGGCTGGATACCCTGGCCGCGGCCACTGGGGAGGACGCGCTGACGATTGAGGATGTGTACGAACCCTTCCTCCTTCAGCTTGGCTTCATCCACCGCACGCCCCGGGGCCGCGTGGCCACTGTTTCCGCCTACAGCCACTTTGGCCGCCCCTTCCCTGGGGCTGACACGCAAGGCAGTCAACAGGTCGCATTCTTTGATGAAAACCCATGATTTTTATTATGATCTGCCGGAACGCCTGATCGCCCAGACGCCGGTGGAGCCCAGGGACGCCAGCCGCATGCTGGTGTGCAATCGGAACAATCACCACAGGGCACACCGGCATTTTTTTGATTTGCCAGAATACCTGAGGCCCGGTGACGCGGTGGTGATCAACCACACCAAGGTGATCCCCGCCAGGCTGATCGGAATCAAAGTGGACAGCGGCGTGGCCTGTGAGGTGCTGCTGCTGAAGCGCTTGGAACAGGACCTGTGGGAAGCCCTGGTGCGCCCAGGCAGGCGGCTGAAAACCGGCAGCCAGGTGACATTTGGCACGGGAGAGCTGCAGGCCGAGATTCTGGAAAGCACGGAATTTGGCGGGCGAGTGGTGCACTTCAGGTATAACGGGGTGTTTGAGCAGATCCTGGACGCGCTGGGCCAGATGCCGCTGCCTCCCTATATCCATGAGAAGCTGGAGGACAAAAGCCGCTATCAGACGGTTTACGCCAGGTTTTCAGGCAGCGCCGCTGCCCCTACGGCGGGGCTGCATTTCACGCCGCAGATTATGCAAGCCATCGAGGATAAAGGCGCCCAGGTGATCCCCATCCTGCTGCATGTGGGGCTTGGCACCTTCAGGCCTGTGAAGGCCGAAAACCTGGATGAACATGTGATGCATGAGGAATACTATGAGGTGAGCGCCGGGGCAGCAGAGCGTATCAACGCCGCCCGCGCAAAGGGCGGGCGTATCCTGTGCATCGGCACCACCTCCCTGCGCACCCTGGAGACGGTGACGGATGAAAGGGGCATCGTCCATCCCGGCCAGGGGATGACCGGCATCTTCATCAAACCAGGCTACCACTTCAAAGCCTGTGACATGCTGCTGACCAATTTCCACCTGCCCGAGAGCACGCTCATGATGCTGGTATCGGCCTTCATGGGCCTGGATAACGCGCTTGACGCCTACTGGGAAGCGGTCAAGGCAGAATACCGCTTCTTCAGCTTCGGGGACTGCATGCTGATCGCTGATGGCCTGGTAAAGGGGCAGGATCATCATGAATAGCCGGAAAGCACTGGTCATCGGCGGCATGAACATCGATATTCTGGGCACGCCAACCGCAGCCTTCCATCCGGGGGATTCGCTGCCGGGCAGGGTCGGCCTGTCGGTGGGTGGTGTTGGGTATAACATCGCCGCCCGGCTGGCTGGGTTTGGCATGCGGGTAACGCTCTTCACCGCCATCGGGGAGGATTTCTTTGCCTGCATCGCGGAAAAAGCATGTGAGGAAAAAGGCATCGATATCAGCCTCTCCCTCCGGGTACCCGCCCCCTCCCCCATCTACATGGCGATCCATGGCCAGGATGGTGCCATGACAGCGGCCATCAACGACATGGCTGCCATCGCCAAACTGGCGCCTGATCATCTTGAAGCACATCGGCATGCCTTGTCCGGTCCCTTTGATGTCTGTGTGATTGACGCCAATCTGCCAGAAGAAACGCTGTCAGCTATCCCCCGGCTTGTCAAAGCGCCCATTCTGGCAGACCCGGTCAGCTGTGAAAAAGGGCGGCGCCTGCTGCCGGTGTTGTCATATCTAACGGCCATCAAGCCCAACGCCATGGAAGCGCTGGCCTTGAGCGGCCGCGAAGATATCCCGGCGGCCGCCAGATTTTTCGTCGCCCAGGGGGTTAAACAGGTGTATGTTTCCATGGGAAAGGATGGGCTTTACTGTGCTGACGCAAAGGAAGAAGTGCAGCTGCCCAGCCTGATCAGCACCACAGCGCCTTCCACAGGCGCGGGGGATGCCCTGGCCGCCGGCCTCGCCCTGGGCATTGCCGCAGGCAAATCCACCGCTGACACCGCCCGCATGGGCCTTGAGGCCGCGGCAGACTATCTTAAAACCATAGCATTGGAGAGATAACATGAACCAGCATTTGACCCTGTCTCCCGCCGTCAAGGAAGCGCTTGAATCCGGCAGGCCCGTCATCGCCCTGGAGAGCACCATCATCAGCCACGGCATGCCTTACCCGCAGAATGTGGAAACCTCCCTCATGTGTGAACAAATCGCCCGGGAAAACGGCGCTGAGCCCGCCACCATCGCGGTGATCGGCGGGCAGCTGTGCGCGGGGCTGACCCAGGAGCAGATCACTTACTTTGGGAAGAAAGGTCAGGCAGTGCGCAAAGCCAGCCGGCGGGATCTGCCGGTTATGGTCGCCAGGGGCGAGGACGGGGCCACCACGGTGGCTGCCACCATGATCATCGCTGCCATGGCAGGCATCCAAATCTTTGCCACCGGTGGAGTGGGCGGTGTGCACCGGGGCGCTGAAAAAACCATGGATATCTCTGCGGATCTTGAGGAGTTGGCCCAGACCCCGGTGGCTGTGGTCTGCGCTGGGGCCAAGAGCATCCTGGATCTGGGGCTGACGCTGGAGTATCTTGAGACCAAGGGCGTGCCCGTCATCGGCTACCAGACCGATGAGCTCCCCGCCTTTTACACCAGGCAAAGCGGCTTTAAGGTGAATGACAGGGCGGACAGCCCGGAAGAACTGGCAGCCATCATCCGCGCCCAGCGCGCGCTTGCCTTCCCCGGCAGCATGCTCATCACCAATCCCATTCCGCAGGAGCATGCCCTGCCCAAGGAAATGATTGATAGCGTGATTTCATCGGCCCTCAGGGAAGCGGAGGCCCGGGGCGTCACCGGCAAAGAGGTGACTCCCTACCTGTTGGCCAAGGTGGTGGAGATCACCCAGGGCCAGTCTCTCAAGGCCAATATTCAGCTGGTTTATAACAATGTGAAGCTGGCAGCGCAAATCGCCTGCCATCTGAAAGGTTAAGAGAAGATCCCCTCGATGACCTCATCCTGAAACAGCTGATAGATGTTCTGACCGCACAGCGCGTCAAAATGCGCCTTGATGGACAGAAAAGCCCGCCATTTATCCGCCGTCGTTCGGCTAAGCCCATGGCGCAGGCCCACATCCATCAGGCGCTTTTCCATCAGCGTCACCCCAGTGGGCAGGCTGATGGCGTCGCACAGCTGGATGAGCCGCACCTCATCATCGTACACGGCCTGATCCAGCAGATGGGTGAGTCGGGCGCATTCTTCCGCTGTGCAGTCGATCTCGCCGTTGTAGGCTGCCAGATCGCGCACCGGAAAAGAATGGGTCAGACATGCGCGGGCGGCATCAGGCCAGCTTTTTTCCATCATCAGGTCATATCCCGCTATCACATGGCGCACACCGGCCCGGCCCACAAAGCGGCCAATGTCATGCACAAGCCCCATCACCCGGCAGCGCTCAGCTGCCATCCCGCAGGCCGAAGCAATCCTGTGCGCTGCCCTGGCCACGGTTTCGCAGTGAGCTCCCCAGGGGCCTGGGTTTCTTTCAAGCGCCCAATCAAGCAGGCGCTTTGCTTCTTGTAGCTCCGGCATATCCGACAAACGCAATCACCCACTCATACAAAACTAAAAAGAAAAAGCCGCTGGTCTGCGGCATTTACGGCTCCATGTGTTAAGCCTGGGCTTTGTGCAAGGCTTTTGCCATGCGTGCTTTCTTGCGGCTTGCGGTGTTCTTGTGCAGAATTCCCTTGGACACGGCCTTGTCGAGCGCTGAGGACGCTGCGCTGAGCACCGCGGGCGCTTGGTTAAGGTCATTCTCCAGGGCGATGCTATACTTCTTAACGGCGGTTTTGACACCGGTTTTCACCATGCGGTTGCGCAGGGTCTTTTTCTTGTCAGAGCGCACGCGCTTCTGGGCAGATCTGATGTTGGCCAACTCACTTCACCTCCTGACTTCCCGGAATAGCAAAGCGGATAATACCATATCCCGCGCCGTCTTGCAAGCACAAATTATTGCCAGCTTCCTTTTCCAAGCCCCGCCAGCCCCTCTTTCTTGCGATTTTTCACCATTGCGTGTATGATAGGGTATCGGCCGAAGCGGGCAAACCGCGGGCGATTTGAAAGGAGATGTTGCACCACTTGTCAATGCCACTGGATACCTTTGACAGCTGTGTGGCCCTGTTTGGGCTCAACGACAGAAACATCCGCACCCTGGAAGAAGAGCTGGTTGTCAACGTTTTTCTCCGTGATGGTGAACTGCAGATCATCGGGGACAACGAGAACATAAAAACCGCGGAGCAGGTCATTGCCGAGATGCTCCGTATCATTGAAGCAGGCGAGCACTTGGATGCGGGCAAAATCCGCTACCTGATCCAGATGGCCCGCCAGGGCACCCTCACCGAGGTCAGGGATTCCATCGGCGAGGTGGTTGCCTACACCTACAAGGGCAAAAAAATCCAATGCAAGACCGCAGGGCAGCGCGCCTATGTGCAGGCGGTGAAAAACAGCGGGCTCACCTTTTCAGTGGGGCCTGCCGGCACCGGCAAAACCTACCTGGCCATGGCCATGGCGGCGGTTGCCCTGCGCAACAAAGAGGTGGAGCGGCTCATCCTCACCCGCCCTGCTGTCGAAGCGGGCGAGAAGCTGGGCTTCCTGCCCGGGGACATGGCCCAGAAAGTGGACCCCTACCTGCGGCCTCTGTTTGACGCCCTGTTTGAAATCCTGGGCCTTGAGGCTTACCAGCGCTACATGGAGCGCGGCGCCATCGAGGTGGCCCCCCTTGCCTTCATGCGCGGGCGAACGCTCAACGATGCCTTTGTGATTCTGGATGAGGCGCAGAACGCGACGCCTGAGCAGATGAAGATGTTCCTCACCCGCATGGGCCGCAACGCCAAAGCGGTCGTCAACGGTGACCCCTCCCAGATCGATCTTCCCTACGCCAGGCGCTCAGGCCTGCTGGTGGCGCTTGATGTCTTGAAGGATGTTGAAGGCATCCAGATTGTCCGGCTCACCCGGGATGATGTGGTGAGAAATGATCTGGTGCAGCGCATCGTGAACGCCTACGAAGTCTACGAGGCGGCAAAGGAAGACCATGTTTGAGATGCCCCTGTCCCCCAAGGCGCAAAAGCCCCCGGTTCTCAGGCTGGTGGCAGCTTATTTGCGCTCCCAGGCCTTCATGCGGCTGCTCACCATCCTGGCGGGGGGATTTCTGTGCCTGATGATTTTCCTCATCACCATCAGCCCCAAGCGTTACAACCTTCTGGTGGGCATGGTGCCGGATCAGACCATTTCCGCTAACAAAGACGTCATAGACGAGGTGACAACCCGCGTCAACCGGGACGCTGCCGCGGCGGCCGTGGCCCCCACCTATCACCATCAGGACGGCATCACCGAAGCGGTGATCCTGAACTTGGAGGCTGCCTACGCCGAGATGGTGGCGGCCCGGCAATATGCCCAGACGCTGCCTGATTATTCCAGCCGCCGCACCTATTCCAGGGATGAGTTGGCTGCTGCCCACGCCTTCATGGACCTGATCGTCCTTCAGGATTTTCAGATGGTGACCCTGCTCAACGCCTCCAACGAGCAGTTTGACGAGATGTATGCCGCCCTTGCGCCTGCGGTGCGCAACACCATGCAGGGAAACGTCATTCAGGGCCAGGAATCAAGCGGCATCAACAGCATCATGCAGCTGGTGGGCTACAAAACCAATGTAAGCCTGCTTCAAAACGTGGTGCTGCCCGTGCTCAGGGAGATCATTGAGCCCAACATGGTGGTGGATGCAGAAGCCACCGAGGCCGCGCGCAAGGCCGCCTGGGAACAGGTGGAGCCGGTGGTATTTAAGCAGGGGCAGAACATCGTGGTCAGAGGCGAGGGACGCATCAGAGAAAATCAGATAGCCATGCTGGGCAGCCTGGGATTGCTGGATGACAACGCCATCGATTATCCCATGTACCTAGGCGCCTTTATGATGGTTGCTGGCACCCTGGCCCTGGCCTTTGCTGCTCTCAAAATCATCACGCCGCAGGCGGTGCGGGATGTGAAATCCATCGCCCTCATCTACCTGGTGCTGCTGATCGCCATGTCCTTTTCCCTGCTGGCAAGGGAAATCCAGCTGATCTATCTGGCTCCGCTGGTCCTGCCCTTTATGCTGCTTGCAGGCACGGTGGGCGCTGTTCCAGCGCTGATCGCGGGAACAGCCAGCACGGCGCTTTGCGCTGTCATGATCGCCGGTTCCGGCAGCGCCAGCACGGATTGGGTGAGTCTTTTGTCCATCGGCATTTTTTCCGGCACCGTATCGGTGCTGATGCTCAAAAATAAATACCAGCGCTTCTATGTGCTGTTGACCGGCACCCTGGCGGGCCTGACCAGCTTCCTGCTGTTGCTGGCCACCGGGCTTCTGACCAGCATGAACCTGCAGGGCATCATCAACAAAGGGCTCTGGAGCGCCGTGGGGGCCGCAGTGAGCACGGTGCTGTGTATGGCAATCCAGCCGGCGCTTGAGTTTGCCTTCAACCTGCCCACGCCAACCAGGCTGCTTGACCTTACCAACCCCAACCATCCGCTGCTGCGCAGGCTGCTGCTTGAGGCACCAGGCACCTACCACCACAGCATCATCATCGCTAACCTGGCCGAGGCCAGCGCTGAGGCCATTGGCGCCAACCCCCTCCTGGCCCGGGCAGGCGCCTATTTCCATGACATCGGCAAGCTGAAACGCCCCCTTTATTTCAAGGAGAACCAGATCGGCACCAGCAATGTCCATGACAGCACGGACCCCCAGGTGTCTGCCGCTATTATCACCTCCCATGTCAGGGAGGGCATTGCCATGGCAAGGCAATACCGCCTGCCTCAGGAGATCCAGCAGATCATCGCCGAACACACCACGGCAACTCCCTGGTCGCCTTCTTCTACCACAAGGCGGTGAAAGAAAGCACAAGCGAGCAGGTGGATGATGAGGAATTCCGCTATGACGGCGTGCCGCCAAGGACAGCCGAGGGTGCCCTGGTGATGCTGTGTGACACCATCGAGGCTGCCATCAGAACGCTGAGCAACCCCAGCCAGGACGAGATCATCACCTTTATCGATGACCTGATCCAGAAGAAAATACAGGGCGGGCAGCTGGTCAACGCCCCCCTCACCCTGGCAGATTTAAGAACCATCCGGGACACCTGCGCCCTGGTGCTCCACGGCGTTTTCCATGAGCGCATTGAATACCCGGCGGCACCTGACCGACTGCCCCCCAAGGACAGGCTGCTGGCCCAGCTTCAGCAGCTGCGCAAGTCCGCCGCCCCACCTGTCAAGCTGCCAGCAAGCCCCAGAGCGCCTGAGGACAGCGGGCTGGAAACCAAGGCGGATTAGCATGCGGGTCATCATAGCGCCTGAGAGCCTGTCCTCACCGGTTTCCTCCTCATTCTTTGAGGGCATCGCTGAAAGCGCCTGCCAGCTGGAAGGGCTGGCTGCCCCGCTTTTTTTGTCCCTGACCCTCACAGATGATCCCGGTATCCAGGCCATCAACCAGGCCTGGCGCGGGATAGACAGGGCGACAGATGTGCTGAGTTTTCCTGCTGCCGCCTTCAGTCCGGGGGACACCATCAGCCAGCACCCCGCATTGCCCTCTGATATCTGGGATAGCGAAATGGGCGCTTATTATCTGGGGGATATCGTGATCTCCCTCCACCGGGTCAGGGCACAGGCTGCGGAATATGGCCACAGTTTTGAGCGGGAGCTTGCTTATTTGTTTGCCCATGGGGTATTACATCTGATGGGCTATGACCATGAAACCCCGGAGGTTAAAATAGAAATGCGAGAAAAGGAAGAAAAGGTATTGGCCGATCACGCAAAGACCATGCCGGATGACCGGGCGCTGATGGATGAAGCGCTTCAAGCCCGTGGGTATGCCTACACCCCCTATTCCAACTACAAGGTGGGAGCAGCGCTGCGCACAAAGGACGGGAAGGTCTATTCCGGCTGCAACATTGAAAACGCCTCCTTTGGCCTCACTAACTGCGCTGAGCGCACCGCGATCTTCAAAGCAATAAGCTCAGGTGACAGCCAGTTTGACGCCATCGCCATCGCAGCGGATGCCACAGCACCCTGGCCCTGCGGAGCCTGCCGGCAGGTGCTCAGTGAGTTCGCACCCAATATGCGGGTGCTGCTCACCTGGGACGGTGGGCGCAAAACTGCCCAAAGCACGCTGGATCAGCTGCTACCCCACAGCTTTCTCACCTTTCAGGAGGACGGACAATGACCCAGACTGATCCGGTAAAGGCCCCCTTTCACTCCGGCTTTATCAGCATTGTAGGCCGCCCCAACGTGGGGAAATCCACCCTGCTCAATGCCCTGGTGGGTGAAAAGGTGGCCATCGTCAGCCCCAAGCCCCAGACCACGCGCAACCGCATCATCGGTATCCTGAATGTTCCGGATGCGCAGCTGGTGTTTGTGGATACCCCTGGCATCCACAAGCCCCGGACGAAGCTTGGCGAGTTCATGGATCAAAGCATCCAGGAAGCCACCAAGGGCATTGATGGGCTGCTGGTGGTGCTGGACGCCGCCAGGATCACTGACGCGGACCAGCGTGTGGTGCAGGACATGCGGGGCATGAAGGTGCCCAAAATCCTGGTGCTCAACAAGATTGACCTGGTCCATCCCCAGGACCTGCTCAAGCCCATGGCGGATTTTTCTCAGGCCGGCTACGACGCCATTCTCCCTGTCAGCGCAAAAACCGGTGACGGGGTTGATATTCTCAAGCAGGAACTGCTGCAAAGGCTGCCTGAAGGGCCGGCTTACTTCCCTGTCAGCATGTGGACAGACCAGACAGAGCGCCAGTTTGTGGCGGAGTTGATCCGGGAGCAGGCGCTGTTCGCCCTGCAGGAAGAAATTCCCCACGGGATCGGCGTTGAGGTGCTCACCATGAAGGACATGAGCGAGGAGATGGTGGAAATCTACGCCAATATCTTCTGCGAGCGGGAAAGCCACAAGCGCATCATCATCGGCCGTCAGGGTGCCATGCTGGGCGTCATCGGCCGGAAAGCCCGGGAAGGCATGGAAAAGCTGCTGGGCAAAAAGGTCAACTTGCAGCTCTGGGTCAAGGTGCGGCCAGACTGGCGGAATTCCGCCGGTGACCTGAAAACGCTGGGATACACGGAGTGATGCCTAAGATGAAAAGAGCTTTTGCTGTTCTGATCCTGGTGTGCATCCTGCTCACTTCAAGCGGCCTGGTGGCGCAGCCGGCATACAGGAAGTACTCCTATGTGTTTTTTGGCACCTTTGATACGGTGATCACCATCCTTGGCTACGCGCAGGATAAAGCGGTCTTTGACCGCGCCGCGAAAGATGCTGAGGCCGCCTTCCAGCGCTACCACAAAATATTTGACCAGTACCACCCTTATGACGGGGTCAACAATGTCTTCACCTTGAACCGGCAGGCAGCGGATGCGCCCGTGGAGGTGCCTGATGAGCTGTTCAGCCTGCTCATGTACTGCAAGGACATGCAGCCAAAGCTCCGGGGCACGGTGAACGTGGCCATGGGAGCGGTGCTGGCGCTGTGGCATGATGCCCGGGAACTGGCCGAATCCAACCCTGAGCATGCGAAGCTGCCAGACATGGCGGCCTTGCGGGCGGCAACCAGGCACATCAACATGGATGACGTGGTCCTTGACCCAGAGAAACAGACTGTGTTCTATAATGACCCAATGCTGAAGCTTGATGTGGGGGCAGTGGCCAAGGGTTATGCCACGGAGCTTGTCGCCCAGGAAATGCTCAGGGGCGAGCTATCTCACTTTATCATCAATGCCGGCGGCAACGTGCGCACAGGCAAGCCGCCGCTGGATGGCCGCAGCAACTGGGGTGTGGGCATCCAGGACCCGGAGGCCGCCATCCTCTCCCCTACGGATTCTGATGTTATTGAGCTGATGTACATGCACGACATGTCCTCAGTGACCAGCGGTGACTACCAGCGCTTCTTCACCCTTGATGGCATCAATTATCACCACATCATCTCTGCTGAGACACTGATGCCCTCGCATTTTATGCGCTCTGTCACCGTCATCACCGAGGATTCCGGCCTGGCGGATATCCTGTCAACCGCTCTTTTCCTGATGCCCTATGAGGAAGGGCTCGCTTTCCTCAAGGATTTTGACCAGCCGGTGGAAGCGCTCTGGGTTCTCAATGATCATTCTGTCAGGATGACCGATGGCGCAAAAAAAATGGCCCATTCCCAAGGGGGAACGAGCAACTGATCCCATAGAAAAGATTTATCCGGGAAAGCGCTGCATGAGGCTACCGGCCAGGTCTATCTGTTCACCGATGAGCGCTGCGATCTGATCATCCCCCGCGGTTTTCCCTTCGATATCCATACCCCTGGCGCGCCAGCCGGAAGCCAGCACATTATCCACAGAAGCCTGCAGACAGCCGGCTTCTTTTTTGAGCGCCAGGCTGTCACCAAGCAGGGCCACCGTCGCATAGAGCGCATCAAAAAGCCCAGGGAAATAGCCAGGAACACCGCCAGCCGTGTGCACCTTGTGGTTTTCTGACACATAGACGCTATGGGCCAGGCCGGCACCGCTCAAGCCCCGGTACAGCGATATCAGCAAGCTGCCTTGAGCATCGTCAGCCATGAACACATGATGCCGGTCCGGATATTGCAGCGGTTTTGAAATGACATTCGCCAGGGGCAGCGCCTCAGGGGTTGAGAGCGCATAAGGGCTGGCTGCCCTGCTGACCGCGTCATCCCACAGGCCATTGTCGTCTGATGCCACGGCCCAGACCATGGCCTCGCCATCCCCGGCGATCTTGAGCGCGGCCTTTGCTGCCATACCAGCATGGTCAAGCCCCGGTTTCAGGGGGGACACCAGGGTGATCACCGGAAATTGGGGGATCCTCAGCAATGAAAAATCCCTTAACCCCTGGGGCAGGGTCAGGGTGGACACGCGCACCTGAGCGTCAAAGAAGGAGAGAATGGCCTCCTCCGATGCTGCTGCCAGAACAGCCTGCGCCTCCCCCGCCTCCCATCCGGCCGCCTCACCGTCCAGCTGTTGGTCCTTCATGATAAAGCTGTGACCAAAGGCCACAGCGATGTCATTAAGCGCCTGCTGGGGGGCGCGAAGCAGGTTCTTTTCTTTCATGCTGCCTGAGAGCATCAGGATCTTGGCGCGCATCGCTGCCCTACTCCCAGTCCACCGGGTAGAAATCCACGGCGTACTGCAGGTTTTTTCCGTTTGACTTAAGCATATTGATGACGTTGTCGATCAAGCGCTGGTCGGTGAAAGGGGTGGGAGCGAAGTCATTATAATCGGTTTTTGATGAAATGCGGCTTGGGATGATGCGGAAAGCATCGCTTTTCACCTGGCCGTTCTTCACATCAAAGCGCACCTGGAAGAGAAAGGTGCTCATGTCGCTGGGCTTGGTGTTGCCGGCGAAGCTGAAGTTGCCCAAAGAATACACGATGTACTTGTCCTTATACCGCTCGATGGGGTTGATGCGGTGGCTGTGGTGCCCCAGCACCAGGTCAGCGCCGGCATCAATGGTGGCCCGGCCCAGATTGATCTGGTTCTGGTTGGGCTTATAGTCCAGCTCCTGTCCCCAGTGGAAGCTGACGATGACAATGTCATGGGCGGCCTTGGCCCGGGCCACATCAAGGGGCACCTGCACCAATAGCTCGCTCACCTTGTCGCGGTACTGCTGATAGGTCAGCATGGCGATGGACACACCCTTTACCTTGTAAACGCCCATGTTTTTGGAATCGCTCCACACAATGCCGGCACTATCCAGGGTGGCCTTGGTCTCAGCAAGCCCTGCTTCTCCATGGTCCATCACATGGTTGTTCTCAAGCGCCACCGCCTCAATGCTGCCGTTTGTCAGGAGTTTGACATATTCCGGCGGCGCTGAGAAAACAAACTGGTTCTTGGTCTTGTAAACCGGCGCTGTGGTCAGGGTGCCTTCAAAGTTGACAATGGTCATGTCGTCGTGCTCAAAGATATGCTGCACGTTTCGGCAGATGAAGTTGGGGTCCATGTCCTGCTTTTTGTATTCCTTGTCAAAGATGGAGTCACCTCGCTTGGTGACGTCCCCGCCGATGGTGGTGTCACCGGCCGCTGTGATCACAATCTGCACAGTTCCGTCTGGCAGCGCATCAACAGGGGCGGGCTCCGGCGTCACAGCAGGCGAATCCGCCTGATCCGCCACCCCCATCACAGAATCCTGGCCCTCCGCGGCAGGCGGCGGGGTCATGAACTGGCTCAGGGACACCTCCTCATCCGCCTGGACAAAGGGGGTGAAGGAGAGGATCAGCGTCAGAAGAAGAAACAGAGCGATGATGCGATGTTTTCCAAACATGAATGGTCTCCCTAACAGGTCTTGAGAAAGGCTGCGATGCGCTCAAAGGCCTCCTGCAGTTTGCTGATCGCGGTGGCGTAGCAGCAGCGGATGTGCCCTTCGCCGCTGTCGCCAAAGGCGGAGCCAGGAACGCAGATGACCGCTTTTTCCTGCAGCAGCTTTTCACAGAAGGCTTCGCTTGAAAGCCCGGTCTTTTTGATCGACGGAAACATGTAGAAGGCGCCCCTTGGCTCAAAGCATTCAAGCCCCATATCCCGGAAAGCCTTGAGCATCAGCCGCCTGCGCTGGTTATAGCTCTCCCGCATGCGGATCACATCCGCGTATCCGGTCTCCCGACCGTGTTTGAGGGCATAGTAGGCGGCCACCTGGCTCTGGCGGCTGGCGCACATGATGGTGTACTGATGGATCTTGGCGGCCGCCACCACATAGGGCTGAGGAGCTGCCATATAGCCCAGACGGAACCCGGTCATGGCAAAAGCCTTGGAAAATCCACTGATAATCATGGTCCGCTCCCACATGCCGGGGAGGGAAGCCATGGATACCTGGATGAATCCGTCATAGGCCAATTCGCTGTAGATCTCATCACAGATGACAAACAGGTCATGCTTGATGGCCACTCTGGCCACCGCCTCCAGCTTCTCCCGGGGCAGCACTGCACCGGTGGGGTTGTTGGGGTAGGAAAGGATCAGCACCTTGCTTTTGGGGGTGATGCAGTCCTCCAGATCCTTCGCGTCCAGCTCAAAGTCATTGGCCGCGTGGGTATGCACCTGGACAGGCACACCGCCGGCAAAGCGGGTACAGGCCTGATAGCTGATGTAGCAGGGCTCGGGGATCAGCACCTCATCCCCGGGGCGCAGCATCGCGCGCAGGGCGATGTCTATCGCTTCGCTGGCACCCACGGTCACCAACACCTCGGTATGGGGATCATACCCAGCCTGATACCGCTCTGACAGGTAGCGGCTGATCTCCTCCCTCAGCGGCAGGATGCCGTAGTTGGTGGTGTACTGGGTTTCCCCGTCAAGGAGGCTGTCAATGGCCGAATTGCGCACGGAAAATGGCGTCACAAAGTCAGGCTCGCCCACACCCAGGGAGATGGCATTCTTCATGGTGCTGGCTGAATCGAAGAATTTCCGAATGGCGCTGGGCGGCACCGCGCTCACAGCGGGGTTGATGAAGCGTTCGCTCACGGGGAGACCACCAGGCGCTCATCCTCGCCCCCATCATCAAAGACAACGCCGTCCTGCTTATAGCGCTTCAGAACAAAGCTGGTGGCGGTCCCGGTCACCGTCTCAAGGGGGCTTAAGCGGTCGGACACAAACTGGGCCAGCTCCTTAAGGGTGGGCGCCTCAACCAGTATCAGCAGGTCATAGCCCCCGCTCATCAGGTAGAGGCTTTTCACCTCGTTGAACCGATAGATGCGCTTGGCTACGGCATCAAAGCCAAAGTCGCGCTGGGGGGTGACCTTCACCTCGATCATCGCTTCCACCCGCTGGCGCTCCGCGCGGTCCCAGTTGATGATGGGCCGGTAGCTGAGGATCACCTGCTCCTTTTCCAGCTCATCAATGTGCTGGGCCACCTCGGTCATGTCCCGGCCGAGCATGGTGGCGATCTGCTCCAGAGGGACGCGGCAATCCTTATCCAATATCTCCAGAATCTGCTGTTTGATGCCGTTCATATGTGCTCCTTAGAAGATGCCGCTGATGACGCCCTGGTCATCCACGTCGATGCTGTTGGCTGCGGGCACCTTTGGCAGCCCCGGCATGGCGATGATGTCCCCGGCAAAGGCCACCACGAACCCGGCGCCGGCAGACAGGCGCACATCCCGGATGGTGAGCTCAAAGCCTTGAGGCGCTCTTAAAAGCTTGGGGTTGTCGCTGAAGGAATACTGGGTCTTGGCGATGCACACTGGCATATTCCCATAGCCCTCCTGGGTGAGGGAATCCAGCATTTTGCCGGCCTGGGCGCTGAAAACCACGGAGCCCGCGTGATAGATTTTGGTGGCGATGGCCTTGATCTTGTCCTTCAGGGGTGTTTCGTCCGGGTAGGTGAAGGTCAGGGCTGCTCCCTTGCGCTCATCCGCCACCCGGCAGACCTCCGCCGCCAGTTCCCGGGCGCCTTCGCCACCCTTGGCCCATCCGTCGCAGAAGCGGCAAGGCACGTCTTCCTTTTCCATGGCGGCTTCCAGCGCCTGGATTTCCCTGGGCGTGTCGCTGACAAAATGGTTGATGGCCACCACCACCGGCAGGTTCCACGCCTGGCGCACATTGCGCACATGCTGAACCAGGTTTTCAATCCCCGCTTCAAGGGCTTCAACATTCTCCTTGTTCAGATCAGCCTTGAGCACCCCGCCGTGATGCTTGAGCGCGCGGATGGTGGCCACCAGCACCACGCAGTCCGGCCTGAGCCCGCTTGCGCGGCATTTGATGTCGATGAATTTCTCAGCGCCCAGATCAGCGCCAAAGCCCGCCTCGGTCACCACATAGTCCGCCAGCTTCAGCGCCAGGGTGGTGGCGGTGACAGAGTTGCAGCCGTGGGCGATATTGGCAAAGGGGCCGCCATGGATCAGGCAGGGGGTGCGGTCAATGGTCTGCACCAGGTTGGGCTTCAGAGCATCCCTGAGCAGAGCGGCCATCGCCCCCTGAGCGCCAATCTGCCCGCAGGTGACGCTCTGGCCATCATAGGTCTTGGCCACCACGATGTCGCTGAGGCGCTTCTTGAGGTCCGTGATGTCATTGGCCAGGCAGAACACCGCCATCACCTCGCTGGCGGCGGTGATGTCAAAGCCATCCTCACGGGGCATGCCGCTTTTCGAGCCACCCAAGCCGCTGACGATATTCCGCAGCTGCCGGTCATTCATGTCCATGCAGCGCCGCCAGCGCACCTGACGGGGATCAATACCCAGCTGATTGCCCTGCTGAATATGGTTATCCACCATGGCAGCCAGGAGGTTGTTGGCAGCGGTGATAGCATGCAGGTCACCGGTAAAGTGCAGGTTGATGTTCTCCATGGGCAGCACCTGGGCATAGCCGCCGCCGGTCGCCCCGCCCTTCATGCCAAACACCGGGCCCAGGGAGGGCTCCCGGAGCGCCAGCATGGCCTTTTTCCCATTTTTGGTCATGCCATCGGCCAGGCCGATGGACACGGTGGTTTTCCCCTCACCGGCTGTGGTGGGGGTGATGGCGCTTACCAGGATCAGCTTGCCCTTGATGGGCTGATCGCGAAAAGGAATCGGGTCAACCTTTGCGATGTGCCTGCCGTAAGGCTGCATCTGATCATGCTTGATGCCGAAATTCTTCGCTATATCCTCAATGGGGACCAAATGGGCCGCCTGGGCGATCTGGATATCGTTCATGTCATCCTCCTGTGCTTTATCTTAGCGCCTTCACCTAGACGCCTGCATACGTGAACAGGTGCCCGGGAGGACAGCCTCAGGAATGCTTCTGCTTTTCCCCTTTGCTGACCACTGCCAGGCAGGTTTCCATGCTTTCCTTGATATGTTTCCGGGTGAGCTCGGAGAAGGCAGCCTCGTCCTTGGCACAAAGCAGCCTGAGCATCTCGTGGTGCTCCTGATGGGCGTTTGAGCGGCGCACAATGCTGTCAATCGACATCTTGGAAAAGCGCATCACAAACTCCTCCTGGCTCTCGATCACCCGGAGGATGCGCCGCTTGTCAGACACCTGCTCAATGGTACCGTGAAATTCACGGTTGAGAACGGCCAAGGCCTCCGCGTCATGGGCATCCTGGGCTAGATCCATTTTATCAAGGATTTTCTGAAGTTTGGTCAGGTCATCTTCGGTGATGTTAGCGATGATGGAGGGCACAATCAGCATCATCAGGGCATTCCTGATGGTGTAGATTTCCTCGATATCCTCAATCGTAAAGGCACTCACCACAACACCCCGGCGGGCCACATACTCCACCAGGCCGTCCAGCTCCAGCTTCCTGAAGGCCTCCCGAAGGGGCGTGCGGCTGATGTGCATGCTCTCGGCATAGGCCGTCTCAATCAGGCGGGTACCGGCTGGGATTTCACCCAAAATGATCGCGTGCTTGAGCGTTTCATATGTTGATTCCCGGATCGGTTTATTTTGTTCAGGCTTTTCCATGCGTTTGTTTGCCAAACAAAATCCCTCCTTTTTCGCGTTGATATTACCTTTATAGCGTGAAAATGTCAAGAATCATCGCGTTTGCGCATTTGCGGCTGGTAGAGCATGGTCCTGGCTCGCAGGCTGCCATCAACGGCTTCAAACACCCCCAGAAAGGCATCGCCGGCATATAGCCGGAAGTACCCTTCGGGCATGTCGATACCCCTTAGGCGCTGATCATCAGCCGCCATGCGCACACCGCCTGCCAGCAGGTGGATCAGGCCCTCAGGCGCCTCCACACGGGGCAGAAAACCCAGCGCCGCGTCCGGCGTTAACACAAGCCGGGACAGGCCCTCCCGTCCAGCCTCCCTAAGCTCCTCAGTGGTCACCGCCCTGTCAATGGACAGCCCACCGCTCTCCTCCCGGATCAGCATGCGCATATGGGCCGGGCAGCCCAGCGCCTCCCCCATGTCATGGCACAGGGTGCGGATATAGGTGCCCTTGCCGCAGGTGATGCGCATCAGAAAGCCCTGCCGCGACATCTGGCGGATGAGATCAATGCTGTAAACCTCAGTCAACCGCGGCGCAAGCTCAGCCCGCCTGCCCGCGCGGGCCAGCTTGTAGGCTGGTATGCCGCCGGTTTTAAGCGCCGAATACTGGGGCGGAAGCTGGCTGAGGGTCCCTGTGAACCGGGGGAGCGCAGCCCTGAAGGCCTCGGCGTCCGGGATATCAAGCCCTGATGCTGTCAGCTGCCCTTGGGCATCCTGGGTGTCAGTGGCTTTGCCAAAGGCAATCTCTGCCAGGTAGACCTTGCGGCCAGCCATCAAGTAATCAGCAATCCGGGTGGCCCTGCCCAACAGGATGGGCAGCACCCCTGCCGCCTCCGGATCCAGCGTCCCGGCGTGGCCCGCCTTGGCCCCGCTTAAATGTTTGATAAAAGCAACCGCCTGCGCGCTTGACATGCCAGGCGGTTTCAGAAAATTGATCACGCCCAGCATCAGCCGAGTGCCTTTTCCAGGTGTTCGCGCATAAGGGACACGGCTTTATCAAAAGGCTGATCTATGGTGCACCCAGCAGCCAGGACATGCCCGCCGCCACCAAAATGGGCGGCTGCTTTTGACACATCATGGGGTGGCAGGCAGCGCAGGCTGAACTTCACCCCTTCAGGCGTCTGGGTGGCCAGAAAGGTCATCTCCACCCCGCGGATGTTGAGCCCAAAGTTCACAATGCCCTCAGCATATTCCATATCATCGTCGAGGCTCTCAAAATCGCTCCCGCGCAACAAGGTCGTGGTGAGCCTGCCCTGGGCATGATAGGTGAGGGAGTCAAGCGCCCTGGTCAGCAGTTTGATAAACTTGGGATGCTTCACCAGGTGCAGAATCCTGGAGGCTTCAACAATCGGGAGCCCCGCCCTCATGCAGCTGGCCATCTGGGTGAAAAACTCCTCCGTCATCTTGCCATGGCTGAAGTTGCCGGTGTCGGTTGAAAGCGCAGTATACAGATACAGCGCTGCATCCCGGGTCACCGGCTCATCAAAAGCCTCATAGAGCCGGCCGATCAGAACGCCAGAGGCAGCGACGCTCTCGTCCACATAGTTTGCCTGGGCAAACTGCTCGTTGGTGGCGTGGTGGTCGATCTTGATTGTCATGCGACAGGCCTTGAAGTACGGCCCCACATTCCCCAGCCTGGCAAAGTCGGAAGCGTCCACTGAGATGCCCAGGGCATCAGGCGCATCAAGGCCCATCTCCTCAAAATCAGCGGCTGATTTGACTTGTTCCCAGCCCGGCAGAAAGCGCAGGTTCTCAGGCACCGGGTCCTGACAGAGGACAATGGTCTCCTTCCCCAGGCGCTTGAGCAACAAGTCAAGCGCTAAAACAGAGCCGATGGCATCGCCATCGGGCTGTAAGTGGGTAAAGAGCATCACACGCTGCTGGGCCCTGATCAGGGGCAGCAGGGAGGCAATATCAACTTTCTTCATCGGGCTTTTCCCCCTGTTTTGCCATCACCTGCTTGAGCACATCGGAGATGTGGATGCCGTATTCAATGTTCTTGTCCGCCACAAACTGAAGCTCTGGCGTGTAGCGCAGGGAAAGGGCATCCCCCAGGGCACGGCGCAGGAACCCGGCAGCGCCCTTGAGGGCCTTGACCATGTCGTCCAGCTTATCGGCTTCCAGCACGCTCACATAGACCTTCGCGTAGCGCAGGTCCCGGGTGGCCTCCACCCGGGTGATGCTGAAGGTGCCGCCGGAGACACGGGGATCCCGTACTTCCTCCCGGATGACGCGGTCAAGCACGCGCTTGATTTCGTCGGATATGCGGTCAATACGATAGTGGGCCACTGCGCCCTCCTTACCTTTGGATCTCTTCCATGGTGAAGCACTCCACCACGTCGCCTGTCTTGATGTCGTTGTAGTTTTCAAGGCCGATGCCGCACTCATAGCCCTCGGCTACCTCGCGCACGTCATCCTTGAAGCGGCGCAGAGAGGACAGCTTACCCTCAAAAATCACCACGTTATCACGCAGCAGGCGCACCTGCTGGTTTCTTGACATCTTGCCGTCTGTCACATAGCAGCCGGCGATGGTGCCGGACCCTGTGATCTTGAACACGTTGCGAACCTCGGCATGGCCCAGCAGCACTTCCTTGTACTCCGGCTCAAGCATGCCCTTCATGGCCTTTTCGATATCCTCAATCGCCTGATAGATCACGCGGTAGAGGCGGATATCAATGCCTTCCTTGGCGGCGACATCCCGGGCGTTGTTGTCCGGGCGGATGTTAAAGCCGATGATGGTGGCGTTGCAGGTGGCGGCCAGGTTGACGTCATCTTTGGTGATGGCGCCCACACCGCTGTGGAGAATATGGATTTTCACCTGGTCGTTGGAGAGCTTCTCAAGCGACTGGCGCACCGCCTCCACAGAACCCTGCACGTCCGCCTTGATGAGAACGTTGAGGGTGACGGTCTCGCCTTCCTTGATGCTGGTGAACAGGTTATCAAGGGTAAGCGCTGATGAGGTGGCGATGCGCTGCTCGCGGATCTTCTCCTCGCGCTCCTTGGCCACCTGGCGGATCAGGCGGTCATCATCCACGGCGACCAGCTCATCCCCCGCCTCAGGCACCACGCTGAAGCCAGAAATCTCAACCGGCATGGAGGGACCGGCGCTTTTCACGTTCTCACCCCGGTCATTGAGCAGGGCCCGCACGCGGCCGGAGGCCAGGCCCGCGATGATGTTATCCCCCACGCTCAGGGTGCCGGTGGTGAGCAGCACCGTAGCCAGGGCACCCCGGGTTTTATCCAGTTTAGCCTCAATGATGATGCCGCGGGCCAGGCGGTCCGGGTTGGCACGCAGCTGCAAGACCTCTGCCTGCAGCAGAATCATCTCCAGCAGCTGTTCCACCCCGTCGCCTGTCAGCGCGCTGACAGGCACCATGATGGTGTCGCCGCCCCACTCCTCAGGCACCAGGTTGTAGCTGGTCAGGTCCTGCTTGATGCGCTCTGGGTTGGCGTCGGCCTTATCCATCTTGTTAATCGCAACGATGATCGGCACATTCGCCGCCTGGGCATGGCGGATGGCTTCCACAGTCTGGGGCATCACGCCGTCATCCGCAGCCACCACCAGCACCGCGATATCGGTCGCCTGGGCACCCCGGGCGCGCATGGCGGTAAAAGCCTCATGACCGGGGGTATCCAGGAAGGTGATGCGCTCACCCTCCACCTCCACGCTGTAAGCACCGATGTGCTGGGTGATGCCGCCGGCTTCGGACTTGGTGACATGGGCATCCCGGATATAGTCAAGCAGTGAGGTCTTGCCATGGTCAACATGGCCCATGATGGTGATGACCGGCGGGCGGGGCTGGAGGTCTTCCTCGGCGTCCTGAATGTCCGCGGTCTCGCTCAGTGCGTCTTCCGCGGTTTTTTCAAGCCGCATCTCCAGGGTGCAGCCGAATTCGCTGCACACAAGGGAAGCGGTGTCAAAATCCAGCTCGCTGTTGATGTTGGCAAGGTTGCCAAGCAGAAGCAGCTTTTTGAGGATCTCCCCGGCGGGCTTGCCGATGCGCTCGGTCAGGTCCTTGACCGTGATGGTATCCGCGGTCATGTAGGCGGTTTCGATCTTGATGGGCGCCATCTTCTGCTGGGCAGACACCTGACGCTTGGCCCGGGCGCGCTTGCCGCCACGGACCACATCGTCATCATACATCCCAGGCCTGGCATTTTTGGCGATTTGGCGCCTGGTCTTGCTGACCCGCTCCGGATCGCGCTGCCTGGTATAGCTCTTTTTGTTGGGGTCATAGTTGCTGACCCGCTCTTTTTCCATGGGCGGGGCCACATCCCCCATCGCGGCCCTGGGCATTGCCCCCCTGCCGCCGGCAGGTGCGGGGCGGCCAAATGGGGGCCGCTGTCCGGCGGGCCTGCCATCCGCGCCAGGTGCCGGGCGCCCATAGGGGCCCTGTCCGGGAGCGGGACGGCCATAGGGGCCCTGCGCGCCAGGTGCCGGGCGTCCATAGGGACCACCCTGTCCGGGGGCAGGACGGCCATAGGGACCCTGCGCGCCAGGCGCGGGGCGGCCATAGACAGGCCCCTGCCCTGCGGCCGGGCGGCCATAGGGGCCAGCGGCAGCAGGCTGCTGGCGCTGTATCTGGCGCACTGGCTGCTGGGGTGCTGCCTGGGCGGCGGGAGCCGGGGTCACCGGTTGTGCCGCCTGCCATTCCGCGGCAACGGTAGTCGGCGCGGGTGCCGGCTTGGAAGGCGCAGCTGGCGCCTCAGCAGGCGCTTCTTCCGCGGTCACTGGGGCAGGCTTCTCAGCAGGCTGTTCCTCCTGCTTCTCTGCCACCGCTTCCACCACAGGCGGTTCCTCATCAGGGGTGAACACCTGGGGCTGCTCAGCCGCAAGGGGCGCTTCCACCACCTGTGCCACGGCGGGGGCGGGCGCCGATTCCACCGCAGCCTGTGGCTGTGCATCATCATCAGGCATTGTCCAGGCCTTGGTCTGCTGACGGAGCATCTCCTGCTGCTGTTCATGGCGCAGGCGCTGTTTTTCCTCTTCTTCCTGCCTGAGGAACTGCGCTTCCTGCTGTCTGAGCATCTGCAGCATGATATCGGCGTTGCGTTTGACCCGCTCGGTTTCCGTCAGGATAACGCCCGCTTTCTGATTGAGTTCTTTGATTGTTTCCTTAAGCCCGACTTTAGCCATTAAGCCTTGTGCCCTCCAAGATATTGTTTGTGGCGGGTGTGATATCCCCGCCCGGGGTGATCGTGTGTAGAATGTTGTCGCTCAGCCCCCCTGGCTGAATGGCCGCCACGCACACGCCCGGCCTCCCGATGGCCTGGCCCAGAACGCCTTCAGGCAGCTCCAGGAGCGTGATGCCGCGGTAGCCGCAGCTGTCCGTCAGTTTCTTTCGGGTGTTGGCGGCAGTTGAGGCGTCAAGCAGCACCAGCGCCGCCTTGTCCTCCCGCACTTGGGCCAGCGCCTTTTCAGCGCCGGATACCAATTGTCCGGCCCGACAGGCCAGGCCCAGAAGGCCTGAGAGCTTCCTCTCATCCATCCTGCTTCACCAGCCTTGGCCCATACTTGATCTGGCGGCGCAGCAGGGCGATGACCTCTTCCCCCACCGGATTTTCCAGCGCACGCTCCAGCTGGCGCTGCTTGACCGCCCGGTCAAGGCAGGCCTCATCCCGGCAAACATAGGCGCCGCGGCCGGATTTCTTGCCAGTAAAATCGATGGCGATTTCACCCTCGGGGCTGCGCACCACGCGCAGAAGCTCCCGCTTGGGCTTCATTTCCCGGCATCCAACGCACATACGCATGGGGACTTTCTTGGTCATCGTTCCTCCGTCTTTGATGTCTGGGATTACGCTTGCTCATACCCCGGATCGGTTTCGTCGGGGATATCAGCCGTGGCGTCATAGCCCTGCTCACGCAGCAGCTCCTCCACCTGGGTCTGGGATTTGATATCGATCTTCCAGCCGGTGAGCTTGGCGGCCAGGCGGGCGTTCTGCCCCTCCTTACCAATGGCCAGGGACAGCTGCATGTCCGGCACCACCACGCGGCAGATCTTCTCCTCCTCGGAGATGAACACGCTCATCACATGGGCGGGGTTGAGCGCATTGGCCACAAACTCCGCCGGGTCAGGCGACCACTTGATGATGTCGATTTTCTCGTTCTTCAGCTCGTTGACCACCTTTTCCACCCGGGAGCCGCGGGGGCCTACGCAGGCGCCCACCGGATCGATCATCGGATCCATGGAATAGACGGCGATCTTGGTGCGGCTGCCCGGCTCCCTGGCGATGGAGCGGATCTGCACCACGCCTGTGGCGATCTCCGGCACCTCCATTTCAAACAGGCGCTTCACCAGCCCCGGATGAATGCGGCTGACATAGACCTGGGGGTTGCGGGAGAACTCTGACCCTGAGCGGCGCACCTTCAGCACATAGACCTTGATGTGGTCGCCGTCCCGGTATTCCTCCCCTGGCATAAACTCACTGCTCTCCATGATGCCCTCGGTGCGGCCCAGCTCCACATACACGGCCTTGGGCTCCACCCGCTGCACAATGGCGGTGAGGATCTCGTTTTCCTTCTCGATGTACTCATCATAGATCTTGCCCCGCTCCGCTTCCCTGATGCGCTGCACCAGCATCTGCTTGGCGGTCTGGGCGGCCACGCGCCCAAAATTCTCCGGGGTCACGTCGATCTCCACGATGTCGCCGATGTGGAAGTCCGGACGGATTTCAAGCGCGTCCTCCAGCTTGATCTGCATCTCCGGCTCATCCACCTCTTCGGCCACCACCTTGCGCAGATAGACCCGGGCGCCTTCCTTTCTGGACAAACGCACAGCCAGGTTCTGGATCGCGGCATTCCCCTGCCGGTTGCCGCGGCGGTAGGCCACCTTGAGGGCATCTTCGATGGTGTCCACAAGAATTTCTTCGTCGATGTCCTTCTCCCGCGCCAGCATGGATATGGCGTCCATCAAATCCACTTTAGGGTTGCTCATAGCCAACCTCCTGTTCCATAATCGTCTCATCCTCCAGGATGCTCAGGTCAATCACCCGGCGGGCAACCGCCACATCCTTTCTGGCAAAAAGGGCTTCACCCTCTTCGGTTTCAATCAGATATCCCGATTCATCTAGGCCTTTGAAGGTGCCGGTATAGGCTTTCCGCCCGTTTTGGGGCTTATACAGGCGGATTTCCACCTTTTCCCCCATGGCCTTCCGGGCGTCCCAGTCGGTCTTGATCGGGCGATCCAGCCCGGGAGAACATACCTCAAGAAAGTCGTAGTCAACCTTCTCAAGCCTGGGCTGCACCTCCCGGTGGAATCGCTCACAGTCCTCCAGCGTGATGCCGCCTGGCTTGTCCAGGAAAAACCGCAGGTAGAGCCCTGCCGGCTCCTTGTCCATGGCGGCGCCCACCAGCTCATATCCAAACTGGCTGGCAATCTTTTCGCCAATCACCTGCGAGGTCTCAAGGCCATCCCTGCGTTTCTTCGCCATCGTCCCTTTACATAGAAAAAGCGGGTCACCGCTGCATTTTGGCCGGCATCGCAAAGGCAGTTGCCTTGCAACACTTGGCCCTTGCAGCTCCCACTCTTCGTTAAGCCCTTCTTTCTCTGGTAAAATCCGGCTTCCCGGTGCCCAGTCATTATAGCATGAGATATCCACAGCCGCAAGCATGAAGACAAATCCCATTGCTTTTGTGCAAGACAGTCTTCCTGTTGCTGAAATTTGCCCGGTTTGATATAGTGTTTCCAACACAACAGACGGAGGAAACGGCCGATGCATGTCCTTGATATCCTGAAAGAACGCGGCTTCCTGGCACAGATCACCTATGAGGAAGCGCTGTATGAGCAGCTGGCCAAGGAACCCACCGTATTCTATATCGGCTTTGACCCCACAGCGGTCAGCCTGCACTTCGGGCACTTCATCCCCATCCTGGCCATGGCGCACATGCAGCGGGCCGGGCACATCCCCGTGGCGCTCATCGGCGGGGGCACCGCCCGCATCGGTGACCCCAGTGGCAAAACCGACCTGCGCAAAATGATGGATGATGCCACCATCGCCAGGCATATAGCGGGAATCAAGGGACAGATTGGGCGCTTTATCGACTTCTCCGATAACAAGGCCATCGCCGCCAACAACGCGGACTGGCTGATGGGCCTCAACTATGTGGACTTCATCCGGGAGATCGGCGTCCACTTCTCGGTCAACCGCATGATCGCCGCTGAGTGTTACAAGCAGCGCATGGAGCGGGGCCTCACCTTCCTGGAGTTCAACTATATGGTGATGCAGGGCTATGACTTTCTGGAGCTCTACCGCCGGCACAACTGCGTCTTGCAGATGGGCGGGGACGATCAGTGGAGCAACATGCTGGCAGGCGCTGACCTCATCCGCCGGATGGAGCGGGCCCCCGCCTACGCCTGCACCTTCAACCTGCTGATGAACGCAGAGGGCCAAAAAATGGGCAAGACCGAAAAGGGCGCCCTGTGGCTGGATGCGCAGATGTGCAGCCCCTATGAGTTTTTCCAGTATTGGCGCAACATCGCTGATGCCGATGTGAAAAAGACCCTGGCCATGCTCACCTTTTTGCCCATGGACGAGGTGAACCGCTTAAGCGCCCTGGAAGGATCCGCCATCAACGAGGCAAAGACCGTTCTGGCCTTTGAAACCACCAAGCTGGTGCATGGCGAGGCCGAGGCGGAAAAAGCCCGGGAGGCTTCCAGCGCCCTGTTTTCAGGCGGCGGCAGCATGACAGATGTCCCCACCTTTGTCATCACCCCCCAGCAACTGGAGGAGGACAGCAGACTGACCACCGTTCTCTTCCTGTGCGGTTTGTGTTCCAGCCGCTCTGATGCCCGGAAGATGGTGCAGCAGGGAGCTGTGATGATGGACGAGACAAAAATCACCGATACGGATTTTGCCATCACGGCAAATAATATCCCCAGCGAAGGGGTGCTGCTGCGCCGGGGCAAAAAACAATACTGCAGGCTTATGGTCAAGCGGTGAGTATCCGGCAGGATTTCCTCACCCTGGCAAAAGCTGCCACCGCTTTGCATATCGTGCAAAAAAGCCGCTTTATCGCCGCCGCCACCCCGGTTGCCACCGAGGAGGAGGCATTGGAGCATGTCAAAAAACAGCGGGCGGAGTATAAAGCCGCCACGCACTATTGTTATGCTTATATCATCGGTGAAAACGCCGGCATCATGCGCTACCAGGACGATGGCGAGCCCTCAGGCACAGCCGGGATGCCCATCCTTGAGGCGCTGCGCCAGAACGATGCGGTCAACGCCTGCATCGTGGTGACGCGCTACTTTGGCGGCGTCCTGCTGGGGGCAGGCGGCCTCACCCGGGCATACAGCCACGCCGCCAACGAGGCGGTCAAGGCGGCGGGGCTGGCGCTGGTGGAGCCCAGCATAACGCTTGCAATCACCGTGGATTATCCCCATTGGGACAAGCTGGAATACCTCCTCAGCCAGCGCCCGGTAGCCCGGGTGGACAAAGCCTTTTCCGACCGCGTCACCCTCACCCTCACCGTGCGGAGCAAAGATGCGGATACGCTCAGCCAGGAGGTGCTGGACAGCACCCTGGGCACAGCGGTTATCTCGTCCAGTGATCCTTTCCCCTGGCAGTGGCCGGTTCTAAGATAAACAGCAGAATTTATGAATGGCTTCCGCCACCCCGTCATCCACATTGGCGGCGGTCAGATGAATGGCGGCGTCCTTCACCGCCTGGGCGGCGTTGCCCATGGCCACGCTGATGCCTGCATAGGCCAGCATGGGCAGGTCATTGAGCTGGTCTCCCAGCGCCAGGATATTCTCCCGCCGGATTCCCATCCGCACCGCCAGGTCATGCAGCCCTGTTCCCTTTGAGATATTGGCCGGCATGATCTCGATGTTGTTGACGTTGGACTGGGTGAGGGAGTGATCCGGCACACAATCAAGGGCGGCCTGGATCACGGACAGGTCATGCCCACCTTGTGTATGATAGATATAGAACTTGTACAGCGGGTGATTCACCGCGTCAAGGCAGGCTTCCTTTCCATAGTAATAGGACACCCGGTCACGGATTTCAGCCCGGTCGATAAAATCGGTTTCGGAATGATGCCGGTTTTCCTTGAACCTGGCATAGACCGCGTTTCGTCCAAAGATGAAGTATCCCTCCCCCAGCTCCTCCAGCACCTCCACAGCGCATCGCGCAGTTTCCGGCAGCATCAGGTGTTCTGTCAGAACATTGCCAAAGGGCTTGTCATAGATCACGCAGCCGTTGAGGCTGATCACAGCGCCCTCAAGCCCCGCGTCCTTCATCACCATGGAGGCATCGTCCGGGAACCGGCCGGTGCAGGCGGCAAAGTGGACGCCTTTCTTCCGTGCCTCCCAGATAGCCCGCACCGTGCGCTCTGAAACCTGGGAATGCTGATTGAGCAGCGTCCCGTCCATATCAACGGCGATCAGGCGTACCTCTGGTGTCATGTCTGGCAACCCCCTTATCCAATCAAAATGGCGCAGGCACCCGGAAAACCCTGCCCCTGAGGGATTCTACCCCGCCTTCCTGCGGAAAAGCAAGGGACACCGCGCACAGCCTGAGCCCCGGCTGCCCCTGGGCGCGGTTGAAGGCACGGTCTCCATACAGGTCATCCCCCAGGATTGGGTGTCCCAGGTGGGCCAGGTGGGCACGGATCTGATGGGTACGCCCTGTATATAACCTCACCTCAAGGCGGGTGACATCGCCTGGCGCCAGCACCTTATACCCGGTGACAATGTCCCGGCTGCCGGGTATCCTGCTGTCGCTGACTGTCACCCGGGCCTTTCTGGCGTCCTTAGTGGACCAGGCGGTCAGCGTTGCTTCTGCTGGCTCGGGCGTTCCCCGCACCAGGCACTCATAGGTTTTGATCACTTCCCGTGCTTTGAAGGCCGCCTGTGCCGATTCCGCTGACGCCTCATCCTTGGCGATCAGGCAAAGCCCGCTGGTCTGGTTGTCCAGGCGGTGACACAGTGCCGGCTGATAGCGCCCCTCCGCCCGGGCATCCGCCCAGCTGATCAGCGTCAGCCCGCTTTGCGCATGCTGGTCGGTGTTGATGCCAGCGGGCTTGTTGGCGATCAGATACTTCTCATCCTCATAGACGATGGGGATATCCTGCATGGCATGCCTGGTGTACATCACAATCTCATCCCCAGGCTTTACCTGGACGTTGCCGGATACGCGCACCTGGTTGACCAGCACGTCCTTTTTCCTGAGGGATTCCCGCAGGGCATGCTCCGGCAGCATCGGCCAGGCCCGCCGCATGGCCTTCATCAAAGTGAAGCCCGCTGCCTGCTGTGCCACCCTTGACATATACCTGTGCACCCAGCCCGCCTTTCTGTGCAAGAAAACACAACTTTTGATCAGCACCATATTACCATACAAGCGGATGGTTATTGTGGTGCAATAACCGCTGAAAACCTCATGAAGATCGCCAAATACAAGAGAAAAACAGCCGGCAACTTGTATATAGATTCACATTTTTGTATTCTCTTCTGCAATCGCGGACATGCGATAAGATAGACAAGGAGGTCAGGATGTCATGAAAAAACGGTCTTTGTTGTCCCTGCTGCTCATGCTCGTGCTCGTTCTTTCCGCTTTTGCCCCAGCAATGGCGGAAGAGGTCATTAAGATTGGAGGCATTGGCGTCCTGTCCGGAGACTATGCCCTGTATGGCCTGGCTGTAAAGGAAGGCGTTGATCTGTATGTCAAGCAGGCCAATGAAGCCGGCGGCGTGAACGGCAAGAAAGTGGAAGTGGTCTGGGAAGACACCCAGGGTGAAGCCGCCAACGCCATCAGCGCCTATTACAAGGTCACTGAGCAGGATGGCGTAGTCGCCATCATCGGCGGCGTGCTGTCGGGCGAATCCAAGGCCCTGGCTGAGGTGTCCGCTGAAGACGGCGTGCCCCAGATCTCCCCTTCCGCCACGGCATATGATGTCACCACCGGCCGCCCCAACGTGTTCCGCACCTGCTTCCTTGATCCCTTCCAGGCGAAGGCCGTCGCCCAGTTTATGGCGAATGAGGGCATCAAGAAAGTGGCGGTCCTGTATGACAACGCGACGGAGTACTCCGCAGGCCTGTACGAATCCTTCAAGGAGAGGTGCGCGGAGCTGGGTGTTGAGATCGTCGCCGCCGAATCCGCTGCCTATGGCGACAAGGATTATAAAACCCAGCTCACCACCGTGCAGAATGCTGCGCCTGAGGCAGTCTTCCTGCCCTATTATGGCGCTGACGCGGCGATGATCCTGGCCCAGGCCAAGGAGCTGGGGCTGGATGTGAAGTTCTACGGCGCAGACGGCATCTCTGACATTGTTGACTATGTAGCTGACAAGAGCCTGCTGACCAACCTGGTGTACACCGATCACTTCTCAACCGGCGCCCAGAGCGAGATTTCCAAGAAGTTTGTTGAGGATTTTCAGGCCGAGTACGGCAAGATGCCCACCATCTCCTTCTCCGCCACCGGCTATGATGCCGCGGTTGTGTTGCTCTCAGCCATTGAGAAGGCCGGCACCCAGAAGGAAGACATTGTGGAGGCCATCAAAGCCACCAACCTGACCGCTGTCAGCGGCAACATCACCTTTGATGACCACAACGACCCCATCAAAAGCACCTTCTTCCAGACCTTTGACGCTCAGGGCAACAAGCTGTTCCTTACACAGGTTGACCCGTAAACCGCTCTCTTTGCTATATAGGGGAGGAAAACCATTCCTCCCCTTTTGCAAATGTATCCCGATGATTTCCTGATGATTGAGGTACACCATGACTTTGTTTTTAAGCCAGCTGATCAACGGTCTGCATGTGGGCATCATCTATGCCCTCATCGCCCTGGGGTATACGATGGTTTACGGCATCGTAAAGCTCATCAACTTCGCCCACGGAGACATCATCATGATTGGTGCGTACACCGCGGTGATCACGCTTTCCACCCTGGGGTGGTCAGCGCCTGTGGCGCTGCTGGCGGCCATTGCGCTGTGCGTGCTGTTTGGCATCACCATTGAGCGGATAGCCTACAAGCCCCTGCGTTCCTCACCCCGGATATCCTCCCTCATCACCGCCATCGGGGTGAGCATGCTGCTGCAAAACCTGGCGCTCCTGATTTTTGGCGCGGCGTCAAAACCCTTTCCCACGGTGCTCAATGTGCCACCCCTGCGCTTTTCCGGCATTCAGATCAGCTTTGTCACGGTGCTTACCATCGTGGTTTCGGTGTTGCTCATGGCGCTGCTTCAAGGCTTTGTCAAAACAAGCAGAGCAGGCAAAGCCATGCGCGCTGCCAGCGAGGACTATAAAACCGCCCAGCTGATGGGCATCAACGTGAACACCACCATCACCCTCACCTTTGCCATTGGCTGCGCCCTGGCCGGCATCGGCTCTTTTCTCTACTGCATGGCCTATCCCGCGGTATCGCCCACCATGGGGTCGCTGCCGGGCTTAAAAGCCTTTATCGCGGCAGTGCTGGGGGGCATTGGCATCATCCCCGGCGCCATGCTGGGGGGTGTGGTGATGGGCATCGCCGAGAGCCTGACCAAAGCCTATATCTCCACCCAGATGAGCGATGCCGTTGTCTACGGCATCCTCATCATCGTGCTGCTGGTGAAGCCCACAGGCTTGCTTGGCAAGATCACCCGGGAAAAGGTGTGAGGTAGCGCATGAACAAGAAAACAAAATCCATCCTCCTCAACATCCTTTCCATCATGGCGCTGTATCTGCTGATCACCATCCTCATCGGCACAGAGACCATGAACAACTATATCTCCAACATCCTCGTCACCATTCTCATCACCATCATCATGACCGCCAGCCTCAACGTCACCACCGGGCTTTTGGGGCAGCTGGCCCTGGGGCACGCGGGGTTCATGGCAATCGGTGCCTATACCTCTGCGATTTTTACCAAGACCGTGGCACTTCAGTTCAGCCTCAGCCTTCCCATATCCCTGGTGCTGGGCGGGCTTGTCGCCGCGCTGTTTGGCATGCTGATCGGCATTCCCGCCCTGCGGCTCCAGGGAGACTATTTGGCCATCATCACCCTGGGCTTTGGGGAGATCATCCGGGTGATCATCGAAAACCTGGAGATCACCGGCGGCGCCGCCGGCCTCACCCGCATCACCCGCATGTCCCGCGCTTTTTCTGAAGACCGCGCCCTTTCAAGCGTTATTCAGTTCTCCCTTGTGTTTTGGATCACCGTGCTCATCATCGCCAGCATCTTCACCCTGGGCAGGTCCAGGCATGGGCGCGCCATCATCTCCATCCGTGAAAATGTGATCGCGGCCGAGGCCACGGGCATCCCCACCACCCGCTATAAGCTCCTGGCCTTTACCATCGCCGCTTTTTTTGCCGGCATTGCCGGCGGTCTCTTTGCGCACCAGACCAGCATTTTAAACGCCAAGAACTTCGGCTTCAACAAGTCGATTGAGTATCTGGTGATGGTGGTGCTGGGCGGCATGGGCTCCATCACCGGCTCTATCATCGCTTCCATCGTGCTGGTGGCACTGCCTGAGATGCTGCGCGGGCTGGCTGAATACCGCCTGGTTATCTATTCGCTGCTGCTGATCGTCATGATGCTCTTCCGGCCTTCAGGCCTCCTGGGCACCCGGGAGTTTTCCATGCTTTCCTTCTGGGAATCGCTGGAGCGACTGTGGAAACGCCTGTTCAAACGAAAAGATGTGCCCACACGCATGCCTTTCCAGCCGCGCTATGATGTGTGGGAGGACAAGCCGGTGCTGGAGGTGTCCAAGTTGGGCATCTCCTTTGGCGGGCTCAGAGCGGCTGACAATGTCAACCTCTGCCTGATGAACGATGAGATCGTAGGCCTTATCGGCCCCAATGGCGCGGGGAAAACCACCATCTTCAACATGCTCACAGGCGTATATGTCCCCACGGAAGGGGAGATCTGCCTGCTGGGCAAGCGGATGAACGGCCAGCAGCCCCATGACATCACCCGGGACGGCATCGCCAGAACTTTCCAGAATATCAGACTGTTCAAGTCCATGTCGGTGCTTGATAACATCAAGGTCGCCTTTCATTCCCGCATGCTTTACTCAACCCTCAGCGGCATCCTGCGGGACAATGCCTGTCTGAGCGAGGAGCGGGGCATTGACATCAGGGCGCGGGAACTGCTGCGTGTGTTCCAGATGGAGGATGTGGCAGATGTCCAGGCGAGCGCCCTGCCCTACGGACAGCAGCGCAAGCTTGAAATCTGCCGCGCCCTGGCTTCAAACCCCAAGGTGCTGCTGCTAGATGAGCCGGCAGCCGGCATGAACCCCATGGAAACCAGCGAGCTCATGCAGACCATCAAGACCATCCGAAACCGCTTTTCCGTGGCCATCCTGCTCATTGAGCACGATATGAAGCTGGTGATGGGCATCTGCGAGCGGATCTACGTGCTCAACTACGGCAAGATCATCGCCGAGGGAACGCCCGAGCAGATTCGAAACAACCCCGAGGTGATCGCCGCCTACCTTGGCAGCGTGGATGCCCAGCCCGGAGAAGTGAGGGGAACAGCCCATGCTTAAAGTCAACCAGATCAATGTCTACTATGGCGCCATTCATGCACTGCATGACATCTCCTTTGAGGTGAAGCAGGGGGAGATCGTATCCCTGATCGGTGCCAACGGCGCCGGCAAGTCAACCACCCTCAACGCCATTTCGAACCTTCTACCCACCGCGTCGGGGGATATCCTTTTCATGAACCAGTCCATCCGGAAGATTCCCGCCTACCAACTGGTGGGGCTCGGCCTGGCCCAAGTGCCTGAAGGGCGGCGGGTGTTCTCCCGGATGACGGTGCTTGAAAACCTGGAGATGGGCGCCTACACCCGCCATGAACCCGGCCATATCAGCCAGGACCTGGAGCTGGTGTACAGCCACTTTCCCCGGCTGAAGGAACGGCGCAAGCAGGTAGCCGGCACCCTCTCCGGCGGCGAGCAGCAGATGCTGGCCATGGGCAGGGCGCTGATGAGCCGGCCCAAGCTCCTCATGATGGACGAACCTTCCATGGGCCTCTCCCCCATCCTGGTGCAGGAGATCTTCACCATCATCCAGCAAATCAACCAGGGCGGCATGACCATCCTGCTGGTTGAGCAAAACGCCCACATGGCCCTCAACATCTCCCACCGCGCCTATGTGCTGGAGACCGGAAATGTGGTGAAATCCGGCCCCAGCCAGGAGTTGCTGGTGGACGCGGATGTGCAGAAGGCTTACCTGGGAACATAAGAATACACGCAAAAATCCCCGTGCCGGCAGGGCGCGGGGATTTTTCTTTGGGTTTGCGGCTCATCCTTTTTTGTACAGCTGGTTGAGCAGCATAGTGCAGCAGGGAGGCATCCTTTCATCCTGGTCTTCCCTGTTTGTTGATATAATAGTCAATCACTTCCTGATGGGTTTGCTCTTCAATTCGGCTGTAATAGTTCTTTTTAGGATAGACATAAATGGCATCCCAGGGAATCGGATCTTCAAACTTCACCTCAACGATGTCATCAAGATTATAGTAATTTTTGGTAGGAGAGGGCAGGACGGTGATATACTGTGTGTTTTTAACGGATTCTATCAAGAAATCCCAGGACTTGCTCATCATCGCGATATGCACATTCACATCCTTTGACTTGAATTTGCTAATCAACTTGTGATGAATCATATATGTCTTGTCAAACATGATCATGGCCTCCCCCTCCAGATCCTTCCATTTGAGGGTTTTCTTGTTCGCCAGGCGGTGTGAAGCCGACATGAAAGCGCTCAGCTGGTCCGAGTTGACAAGCACTTCATGGAACAAGGCCGGGTTCAATTCACTGGGCCTGAGCAAAAACGCGCTGTCAACCTCATCCAGCAGCAGCTTACGCTTCAGATCAAAAGCCCCCGTTTCATCAACAATATATTCAGCGGATGGGTGTTTGCTGATCAGCGCGCGCAGAAACTCTGTACACAGCACGGTGACAATATACGGGGGAATACCGATTCGTATTCTGCCATTCAGAGAGGACGACTGACGCCTGAGCTCCTCCATCATCTGATCATGGTGTTTGACAACTTTCAGGGCATTATTATAAAAAGTCTCGCCCACGGATGTTAGTCCTACAATAAGCCCTTTTTTACGGTTGAGCAGCTCCACCCCTTCTTCTTTCTCAAATTTGATGATCAGCATGGATAAAGCAGGCTGCGAAATACTTAGCTTCTCGCTTGCCGCCGATAAATTGAAGTTACAATTGACGATCTCAATCAGATATTTCAGCTGTCTGACATCCAAGTGCTGCACCTGCTTTCCTGCTCATCTCTGTCTGCGTGGTCATCGGCCATGGTATAAGGCACGCTTATACCTCGATAATAGACCAATATTTGACAATGTCAATGCATGCGTATAGTTTAAAGGCAACATAGAAGACCTGAATAAAATTGTCAAGGAGGAAATCATGAAGGAAGTCGTCATTGTCGCAGCCTACCGCACCCCTAGCGGATCCTTTGGCAGCGCCTTTGTTTCAGCCAGCGCTGTGGAACTGGGTAAACAGCTTCTGTCCCAGACTTTGAGCAAAATTCAACTGGATCCCAAGGAGGTGGATGAGGTCATCTTTGGCAACGTTCTCCAGGCTGGGCTTGGGCAGAATGTGGCCAGGCAGATCGCGGTCGGCGCTGGCATTCCCATTGAAAAACCGTCCTTCATCGTCAACAAGTTGTGCGGATCAGGCCTGAAAGCGGTTCAGCTGGGCGCCCAGGCCATCATGCTGGGCGACGCGGATACCGTGGTGGCAGGCGGTGTCGAAAACATGAGCCAGGCGCCTTATCTGGACAAGGACACCCGCTGGGGAAAACGCATGGGAGACGCAAAGCTGGTTGACAGCATGATCGCTGACGGCCTGACTGATGCTTTCAGCAACGTCCATATGGGCATCACGGCTGAAAACATCGCAGACCAGTACACCATCACCCGGGAAGAGATGGATGATTTCGCCGTGGTCAGCCAGAACCGCGCTGAGGCGGCGGTTACATCCGGACGGTTCCAGGAAGAGATCCTGCCGGTCTCCATTCCCCAGCGCAAAGGCGACCCTGTGGTTGTCAGCCAGGACGAATCGCCGCGCTTTGGCGCCACCCTTGAGAGCATGACCAAACTGCGCCCCGCGTTTCAAAAGGATGGACGGGTAACCGCAGCCAATTCCTCCACCATCAATGACGGTGCCGCCCTGGTGGTGCTGATGAGCCAGGAAAAGGCCAAGGCCCATGGCTTGAAGCCGCTGGCCACCATCAGGGCTTGCGCCACTGCCGGGGTTGATCCCTCCATCATGGGCACAGGCCCCATCCCCGCGACCCGGAAAGCGCTGGAAAAAGCGGGCTGGAAGGTGGATGATCTTGACCTGATTGAAGCAAACGAAGCCTTCGCCGCCCAGGCCATCTCAGTGCTTAAAACCCTTGGGCTTGATGCTGCGAAGGTCAACGTCAACGGCGGCGCTATCGCCCTGGGGCATCCCATCGGCGCCAGTGGCGCCAGGATTCTGGTCACCCTGGTCCACGAAATGATCAAGCGCGATGCCAAAAAAGGCCTGGCTACCCTGTGCATTGGCGGTGGGCAGGGCATCGCCATGCTGATAGAAAAGGAGTAATGCATGAACAAACTCATCACAATCGAACAGGCCATGGACTTCATCAAGGACGGCGACACCATCTTTGTGGGAGGATTCCTGGCTGTGGGCAGCCCGCATTTGCTCATCAGCGCCCTGGTCAAACGCGGCACCAAAAACCTGACGCTGATATGCAACGACACCGGTTTCCCTGAGTTGGGCGTAGGAAAACTGGTGGTCAACAGGCAGCTCAAAAAGATCTACACTTCCCACATCGGGACCAACAAGGAGACCGGGCGCCAGATGATGGCGGGCGAAACCGAGGTGGTTCTGGTGCCCCAGGGCACGCTGATTGAGCAGATCCGCGCTGCCGGCTATGGGCTGGGCGGCGTTTTGACCCGCACCGGTCTTGGCACTGAAGTGGCCAAGGGCAAGGAGATCGTGAAGGTGGACGGGGTTGATTTCCTGCTTGAGAAACCTATTTTTGCGGATGTCTCCCTCATTGCCGCCCACAAAGGCGACACCTTTGGAAACCTCTTCTACCACGGCGCCACGCGCAACTTCAACAATATCACCGCCAGCGCCGGCAAAGTAACCATCGCGGAAGTCAAGGAGCTGGTTGAAGCCGGCCAGATCGACCCGGATATTGTTCATACGCCCGGCGTTTTCGTCAACTTTCTGGTGCAGGGAGGAGAGCTTCATGGATAACAAGATTTTGATCGCTCAGCGCGTTGCCCGCGAGCTGAAGGATGGTGACCTGGTCAACCTGGGCATCGGCCTGCCTACCTTGGTTGCCAACTATTTGCCCGCAGACATCAACATCCTCTTACAGTCAGAGAATGGTTTCACCGGCCTGGGCCCTGCCCCGGCAGCCGATGCGGTTGACCCTGACATTGTCAACGCGGGCGCTGCGCCTGCAACCATCGTCAAGGGCGGGGCGTTTTTTGACAGCGCCACCTCCTTTGGCATCATCCGTGGCGGCCATGTGGATGTGACTGTGCTGGGCGCCCTGCAGGTAGACGAAAAAGGGAACATCGCCAACTACATGATCCCCGGCAAGATGGTGCCCGGCATGGGCGGTGCCATGGATCTGCTCTCCGGAGCCAGGAAAGTCATCGTCGCCATGGAGCACACTGCAAAAGGCGCCGCGAAAATCCTCCCCGAATGCACACTGCCCCTGACGGCGGTGAATGCCGTTGATCTGATCATCACTGAAATGGGCGTGATTGAAGTCACTGACAAGGGGCTTGTCCTCAAGGAGCTCAACCCTGAGTACACCCTGGAACAGGTGAAGGAAGCTACGCAGGCCAACCTGATTATCTCAGACTCGCTTGCAGATATGGTGTGAAAAGGACTTCACGTCAAAGGGCAAATAGGCTTGCTGTACATCAGTGGTTAACCTCAACGGAACCGCTCTGAAGGAACACGCAATCCAATGATTGAGACAATGGCTTTATCCGGGCTTCCGCAAAAAATGTTTGTAGAAGCCCTTTCATTTTCTATAAATCAGCAGTTCGACAGGATGGCCTGAGCCTTGTCAGTCCTCTCCCAAGGCAGATCCAGATCATCACGCCCGAAATGCCCGTAGCTGGCGGTCTGGCGGTATATGGGGCGCCTGAGATCCAGCTCCTTGATGATGCCGTCCGGCCGGAAATCAAAAGCCTGGCGCACCGCCCGGGCGATGGCGCCATCATCCGCTTTGCCGGTGCCAAAGGTGTCCACGCTGAAGCTGACCGGCTCCGCCACCCCGATGGCATAGGCCAGGGCGATCTGGCACTTCCCAGCCAGGCCAGCAGCCACCACGTTCTTGGCCGCGTAACGCGCCATATAGGCGGCTGAGCGGTCCACCTTGGTGGGGTCCTTGCCTGAGAAACAGCCGCCCCCGTGGGGAGCATAGCCGCCATAGGTGTCCACAATGATTTTACGCCCCGTCAGCCCCGAGTCACCGGCTGGCCCGCCGATCACAAAGCGCCCGGTGGGGTTGATGAGATAGCGGGTGCCGGCGTGGAGCAAATGCTCCGGAATGCAGTGGGAAGCCACCTGAGTTATCATGGCCTCCCTGATTTCATCCTGGGAGACCTTCTCATCATGCTGGGTGGAGATGACCACCGTTTCCACCCCCACCGGCTTCCCGTTCTCATAGGCGATGGTCACCTGGGCCTTGCCATCCGGGCGCATGAAGGGCAGAAGGCCACTTTTGCGCACCTGGCTCATCCTGCGCGTCAGCCTGTGGGAGAGCGCCAGCGCCATGGGCATCAATTCCGGCGTCTCATCGCTGGCAAAGCCGAACATCATCCCCTGGTCCCCGGCCCCGGTCAACTGGCAGCCCTCTCCCCCATCCCTGCCCTCTATCGCGCAGGAGACGCCCTGGCTGATATCCCCTGACTGCTCATGCACAGCGGTCAGCACCGCACAGGAGTTGCCGTCAAAGCCCATCCGGGAGCTGTTATAGCCGATGTCAAGCACCACCTCCCTGGCCACATCGGCCAGGGGCACATAGGTGCTGGTGGTGATCTCACCCATGATGAGAATAAGCCCTGTGGTCATACAGGTCTCGCAGGCCACCCGCGCCATCTGGTCTTCCCTGATGATGGCGTCCAGCACCGCGTCTGAAATCTGGTCACACATTTTGTCCGGATGCCCCTCAGTGACCGATTCTGAAGTCATTAACCACTTTTTCATGTTGCCTCCTCAAAGAAGCGCCTGTCTTTCCAGACAAGCGCTTGTGTTAATCTTATCTGCCGGTGACTTCTCACCGCTGGATTTAGCACCTTGCTTCCGCAGGCTGCCGGGCTTCACAGGGCCAGTCCCTCCGCCGCTCTTGATAAGGATATTCACTTGATGGCACTATAGCCTGCCTTTCCCGCTTCGTCAAGCCCAGTTTTATCTTGACAGCATCCTGTGCTTGGGTTAGGCTTTTCCCAGAAAAGGCGGGAGGGTTGACATGTTATTTATTGGGATATGCGGTGCCAGCGGGTCGGGCAAAACCACCCTGGCAGAGGAATTGGCCCATGCCATCGGCGCCAGCAGCGCCATGCTCAAGCAGGACGCCTACTATTTTGACCATCCGGAGCTGACCTTTTCCCAGCGCGCAGCGCTAAACTATGACGAGCCCAAGATATTTGACCATGACCTGCTACTTGAAGATGTGCAGACGCTTCTTGCGGGTAAGGCAGTCACCCGCAAGGGTTACGACTTCACCCAGCATGCCCGCAGCGACAGCGAAGAGCTGATTTTTCCCGGGGAAGTGCTGATTCTGGAGGGCATCCACGCTTTTTATGACCCAAGGCTCAGGGACCTGATGTATCTGAAGCTTTTTATCAACGTGGAGCAGGACATCTGTCTGCTCCGCCGCATCAGCCGGGACATCAAGGAGCGGGAGCGCAGCATCGACAGCATAGCCGACCAGTACCTGACCACGGTGAAACCTATGTATGACAAATATATCCGCAATTATATCCAGTATGCCGATGTCATCGTCACCCGGGGCGGCAAAAACGCCAGGATCGTTGAAATCCTGGCGGGATACCTGCGGGACGCGCTGTTTGATTGATCGCCCTGGTCAAGCGCTCATGTGCTCGATCAATATCTTTAGCCCCATCAGTATCAGCACAGAGCCGCCCACCCACTGGGCCTTGGCCTGATATTTGGTGCCAAAACGGCAGCCTACCGTCGTTCCCAGGAAGGACAGGGCAAAGGTGATGATGCCAATGAGCAGAATGGCGAGCCAGATGTTCAAATCCAGCACCGCGAAGGCGATGCCCGCCGCCATGGCATCGATGCTGGTGGCGATGGCCAGCAAAAACAGCTCGCTGAGCTGCAGAGGCTTGCACACCAGGTCATCCTCATCGCCCCTGGCAGCATCCCGGATGAGCTTCAGCCCAATCAATCCCAGCAGAAAAAACGCGATAAAATGGTCATAAGCGCTGATATACTGGTGGAATGAGCTGCCCAGCGCCCAGCCGGCAAGCGGCATCAGCGCCTGAAAAGCGCCAAAAAAAAGAGCGATCAGCAGGCTATCCTTCCAGTTGCCCTGGCGCATGCAGGCCCCCTTGCAGATAGCCACCGCCAACGCGTCCATGGACAAGCCCACGGCGATAATGAAAAGCTCCAGCAGGCCCATCCCATCCCTCCTTTTTCGATGCGCATTGTAGCAAAGGCAGGATGTTGTGTCAATTTATTACAAATGATTGAACAGCACACTTTTTTGTGCTATGATTTCATTGGCATACATGTGTTCAATATGTTACAAAACCGGTAACCGAACGCATGAAAGCCAGACCTTCATCCGTTATATCATTGAACCCGCATGAACGATGAATCATGAACCATGAGTAAGGATGTGGACACACATGGAAAACAGAAACAAAAAGCGGTTGCTCGGGGTACTCTGTCTGGCCGTCATCGCCATCATTCTGGCTGGCTGCACGGCCACGCCTGATGATTCCGGTCGCAACCAGGCCGGCAGCGGCGCTACGGTGGAGGGGCCTTTCCCCATGCGCACCACCCCGCCGCCTCAGGAACCAACGGATACCGTTGCGCCCATCATCACCCCGGATCCCGGTGCCACCGCCGGCGGCACCGCATCCCTTTCGCCATGGGGCATTGCCACGCCCAACCCCAGCGGTTTTGTCACACCAACCGCCACCTGGGGCGGCGGCGTCATCAGCCTCACTGTTTCACCCAGCATCACCCCTGAGCCCACCAGCTCTGTGCTGAAGCTGGGCGCCAATGGCCCCGCTGTGCGCAGCCTGCAGCAGCGGCTAAAAGATCTGCGCTATTACACCGGCTCGGTGGACGGCGACTTTGGCAAAGGCACAGAATCTGCGCTCAAGGCATTCCAAAGCCGCAACAAGCTGACCGTGGACGGCATCGCCGGCCGCGCCACGCTCAACCGGCTTAACTCATCCAATGCCCTGCCGCCCACCCCTACCCCCAAACCCACGCCTCGCTATACCCCCACGCCCAGGCCCACCGCCACCCCCCGGGTGAACCCCAACCTGTACCTGAAGGTGGGCATGTCCGGCTCTGATGTGCGCAAGATGCAGGAGCGGCTCATCCAACTGGGCTACCTCTCCGGCAATGCTAGCGCGCGCTTTGACGCGGTAACCGAGCAGGCGGTCTATGCCTTCCAGCGGCGCAACGTCTCCTATGCTGATGGCATCGCAGGCCCCATGACCCTTGAAAAGCTCTACTCCTCTTCAGCCCGCGGCACCTCCTCTTCCGCCGGCGTCATCGGCATGACCCTGGAACGCGGTGTCAAGGATCCCGCCGCTGTGCGCAGGCTACAACAAAAACTCAAGGACCTGCGCTACTACACCGGCGCCATTGACGGCGACTTTGGTGTCAGCACCGAGGCTGCGGTGCGGGCCTTCCAGGCCGCCAATGGCCTGAGGGTGGACGGCAAGGCCGGTGACAGCACCATGCAGCGGCTCTTCAGCAGCAATGCCATCGGCGCCGGCTCAGGCACCCAGCCCACCGCGCCCGGGAACGCCACCCCCATCCCCTTCTATGTGGATGTCACCCCCAACCCCCAGGGCGGCTATGTCACCCTGAGGGAAGGCAATTCCGGCACTCTGGTGAGAAACCTGCAGCAGGCGATGAAAGACCAAGGTTACTTCAGGCTCACCGTGGACGGGCTCTATGGCGTAGGCACCACAGAGGCGGTGCGGGAGTTCCAGCGCCGCAAGGGCCTCTCCCAGGACGGCGTGGCAGGCCCCGCCACCCAGCGGATATTGTTTGAAGGCAATTACCCCGCCGGGTCGTGATGGTGTTTCGCTGGGGAATATCGTGAAAGAATTCCTCCACCCTGCTTAAAACTTCAGGAAATAGCAAACCGGGCTGTTGCCGCAAGGCAACAGCCCGGATCTCTTATTCTCACCGGTCAAAACAGCGCGTCGGCGAACTCCTTGGGATCAAAGGGCTGGAGATCGTCAATCCCCTCCCCCACGCCGATATACCACACTGGCACGTTCAATTCCCGCCTGATGGCGATAGCGATGCCGCCCTTGGCGGTGCCGTCAAGCTTGGTCACGATGATGCCGTCGATATCCACCACTTCCTTGAACAGCTTGGCCTGGATCAGGCCGTTCTGCCCGGTGGTGGCGTCCAGGATCAGCATGCAGCGCATCGCGGCTTCCGGGAATTCCCGGTCGATCACCCGGCGGATTTTGCCCAGCTCCTCCATCAGGTTTTTCTTGTTGTGGAGCCTGCCGGCCGTGTCCACAATCAGCAGATCCGTGCCCTTGGATTTGGCAGACTGCACCGCGTCAAACACCACCGCAGCCGGGTCTGCTCCCATCTGCTGCTTGATAAGGGGCACCCCGGCACGCTCCGACCATACTTGCAGCTGGTCATCAGCCGCAGCGCGGAAGGTGTCGGCTGCCGCCAGCATCACGCTGCGCCCCACCTCCTTGAATCTCAGGGCGAGCTTGCCCACGGTTGTGGTCTTGCCCACGCCGTTCACCCCCACCACCAGCATCACCATGGGCCAGGCAAGGGGCGGGCGGGGGATGTTCATCTCCTCGATGATGATGTTCTTGAGCAGCCCTTTAGCCTCTTCAGCGTCCTTCACGCGCTGGGTCTTCACCTGCTGGCGCAGGCTTTGGATGATGTGCTCCGTGGCGGCAACGCCCACGTCGCCCAGAAGGAGAATATCGGTCAACTCCTCATAAAAATCATCGTCTATCTGCTGCGTGCTGCGCGTCAGGTCATCAATTTTCCCGGTCATGTTGCCCCGGGTTTTGCTGAGTCCTGCCTTCAGCCGCGCGAAAAATCCTGCCATGGTTCCTCCTTTATGCGGGGTAGTCCTGCAAGTTTACAGAGATCATATCGGAAACGCCCTTCTCCCGCATCGTCACCCCATACAGGGCATCGCATTTGGCCATGGTGCCCTTGCGATGGGTGACCACGATAAACTGGGTTTCCTTGGCATACTCCGCCAGGTAATCCGCGAAATGGGCGATGTTGGCATCGTCCAGCGCCGCCTCAATTTCGTCCAGCACACAAAAGGGCGTGGGCTTCAGCTTCAACATCGCAAACAGAATCGCGATTGCCGTCAGCGCCCGCTCGCCGCCAGAAAGCAGGCTCAAAAGCTGCAGCTTCTTGCCTGGTGGCTGTGCCTCTATCAGTATATCACAGCTGAGGGGGTTATCCGGCTCGCTCAGGGAAAGCCGCGCCTGGCCGCCTGAAAACAGCCGCCGGAAGGTTTCGCCAAAATAGCCGTTGAGCTGATCAAAGGCCGCCACAAACTGCTTTTCCATCTCCGATTGCAGCTGTTTGATCAGCGCGCTTAAGTCCTCCTGCGCCTTGTAAGCGTCCTCCCGCTGGGCAGTGAGGTCATCATGGCGCGCCTTGGTCTGGGCATAGTCCTCAATGGCGTGGATATTGATGGGGCCCATCTCACGGATTTGCCGGCGCAGCTCTTCCGCCTCCTTCTCGCTGGCGGGCAGGTCAAAGGCCTCGGTGGTCTTCAGTTCTCCTGCAGCAGCATAGGTGAGCTCATAGCTGTTCCAGAGGGTGGCCGTCAGCGCCAGCTGCTCATCCTCAAGGCGGGCCGAGGTCAGCTCACTCCGGTGCAGCTTGGCGCTGTCATCCTGATAGCGCTTGTGCAGGGCTTCTGTTTCCTCACTGCACTGCTTCTGCGCCTGCTGGATCTGCCGGCGCTGGTTATCAAGGGCTGCCGCATCCGCCCTGGCCTGGGACAGCTGCTGCTGGTGGCAAAGGCTTATTTCCTTGTCCTGCTCCTCATGGTGCTCAAGGGTTTTGATGCTCTCCAGCAGCTGTTTCTGATCCTGGCGCGCTTTTTGTGCCTGGGCGCTGAGCCTCGTCAGCTCCTTTTCCAGGCGCTTGCGGTCATGGGCCGCAAGGCCCAGCTGATGGCCCATCTCCTGGCGGGCAATCCTGGCGGCCTCGGTTTTCTCCCGCTGGGCTTCCATTTGGAGCCTCAGCCTGGCCAGCCCCTCCTTAAGGGTCACCTCCTGCGCCGCCAGCGCCGCCTGGTCTGTCTCCATGGCCTGGGCCTGGCTGTCGCTCTGGTTCAGATCCCGGTCAAGGTCCTGCACGGTGGCGTCCAGCTGGGCGATCGCCCCCTGCACCGCCTCCAGCTTCTGCTGGGCGCTTGTCAGGGCGGTTTCGGCATTTCGCACCCGCTCTTCCTCCCGGGCCACGCCGATCTCCTCGTCCTGTGCCTGGTCCCGCAGGGCCTTCAGGGCTTCGTCCGCCTGGCGCAGTTGGCCAAAAACCGCGTCGGCCTCCCGGGCCAGCGCTGTCTCCCGCGCTTTTTGCCGGGTGATGGCTTCCGCCAGCTCCTTCATCTCCCGCTCCCGGCCCAAAAGGCTCACGGTCCTTGAGGCGCTCGCGCCGCCGGTCATGGCGCCCCCTGCCCGCATCACATCCCCCTGGAGGGTCACCACATGGAAAGCCTGGCGCCCTGCACGGGAGATGGGGATGGCATCATCCAGCGAGCGCACCACCACCGCCCGGCCCAAGAGGTTTTCCACAATCCCGCGGCAGGCGCTGTCGCACTGCACCAGATCACTGGCCACCCCCAGGCAACCCGGCATGCTGAGCACCTGGCGCTCCTGGGCGCTCAGGGAGCGCGGGCTGATGGCGGTGATGGGCAAAAAGGTGGTGCGGCCCAGCTTGTTCTCCCGCAGGTAGGTGATGAGCTGCTTGGCAGTCTCCTCATCCCGGGTGACGATGTTCTGCAGCGTATTGCCCAGTAGCATCTCAATGGCGTTTTCCAGCTCCCCGGGCACAGTGATGAGCTGGGCCAGGACACCCATCACGCCTGGCATCCCCTCCGCATACTTGAGCGCCTGGCGCACAGGCTGAAAATAGCCCTCCAGGCCCTGGGACAGCTCCTTGAGGGTCTCATGCCGGCTTTGATCCTGGCGGATTTGGTTTCCAATGGCAGCCAAATCCCGCACCATCCCCTGATGCTCCTCCCGCTGGCGGGCCAGGGTGTCTTCCTTTGCCTGAAGCGCTGCAAACAGCCCTTCCACCATCCGGGCAGTGTCATCATGCTTTTGCCTGGCTGCTTCCAGCCCCTGTGACTGGGTAGCAGCAGCTTTCTCCAGGTCGGCCAGATCGGAGCTGAGCTCATCCCGGCGCTTCATCGCCTGGGTGAGCATCATCTGCTGGCGCAGCTTGTTCTCCCTGGCACCGCTTAAAAAGTCAGCGGCCTTGAGCATCCGGGAGCGGTGGCTCTCCAGCTCCCCCTCCGCCTCTTCAAGCTGTCCCGCCTGCTGGCTGAGCAGGGCTTCTTCCTCTGCCAGCTTTTGGCTGAGCGCTTCCAGTCGCATGGCGCTGTGGCTCTCATCGGCCTGGCTCTGTCCCGCCAAGGCCTGGATCTGGGCGTATTCCTCCTCCAGCGCCTCCGCGGTCTGTGCCAGGCGCCGGGCGTCCTCCCGGGATTTCTCCAGTTCGCTTTCCCGGCGCTGGGACGTGAGCAGCAGCTCCTGGTAGGCTGCCTCCTGTTCAGCCAGGGAAGCCTTGGCGTGGTCCGCCGCCTCTTCCTGGTCCGCCAGCGCCTCATCCAGCGCCTGCCGCTTTTCTTTCAGCGCTGCCAGTTCTACCTCATGCCGGGCGATGAGCTCCCGCATGTCCGCTATATTTTCCTGCAGGCTCTTCATGCGCTCCCCCAGCCGGTCATAGCGCCGAAGAAACACATTCACATCCAGATGCTTGAGCTTTTCAGAGCAGAGCAAATACTCCTGGGCGGCCCGTGACTGCTCCTGCAGGGGGATCAGGCGGCTGGCCAGCTCCTCCACCAGGTCGCTGACCCGGGCCAGGTTGTCCTCTGTGCGCTGGAGCTTCCGGAGCGCCTCCTCCTTGCGGGAGCGGAAGGTGACGATGCCAGCAGCCTCCTCAAAGGCGGCGCGGCGCTCCTCTCCCTTTGAGGAGAGAATCTCATCGATATGCCCCTGCCCGATCAGGGAATAACCCTCCTGCCCGATGCCGGTATCCCGGAACAGCGCCACGATGTCTTTCAGCCGGCAAGGCTTTTTGTTCATGGAATACTCGCCCTCGCCGCTGCGGTACACGCGCCTGGTCACCATCACCTCGGTGTGCAGGTCATGGAGGGTGCCGTCTTCATTGTCAAAAACCAGGGACACCTCACAGTAGGGCATCATCTTGCGCTTCTGGGTGCCCGAAAAAATGACATCCTCCATCTTGGCGCCACGCAGGGCCTTAGCGCTCTGCTCACCCAACACCCAGCGCATGGCGTCAGCGATATTGCTTTTGCCCGAGCCATTGGGCCCCACAATACCGGTGATGCCATCATCAAACCTGATGATGGTGCGCTGGGGAAAGGATTTAAAGCCATAAAGTTCAAGCCGGGTCAGTTTCATTCGTCTGCTTCTTCTTTTTCAGGGCTTCAAGCCCTTTTTCTGCCGCTGATTGCTGGGCCGCCTTGATGGAGCTGCCCCAGGCGCGGGCCAGCTCCTGGCCCTGGGTGTATACCGCCGATTCAAAGCTGCGCTTGTGGGGCGGGCCATCCTGGGCGGTAAGTTCGTATTCAGGCTGGGGTTTCCCCAGGCCCTGGAGATAGGCCTGCAGCGCTCCTTTGGCGTCAAGCGCTGTGTCTGCCTCCCGCATCAGCTGTGTCCACAGCCGCTCCACCATGCCGCAGGCTTTCTCCATGCCGCCGTCAAGGTACACAGCCGCGATCACCGCCTCCATCGCGTCCGCCAGGATACCCCTGTGACTGCGCCCCCCGGCGCGCTCCATCTCCGGCTGCATGCGCAGATAGCTTCCCAGGCTGAGCCCTTGCGCCACCCGGAAGAGGGCCCCTTCACACACCAGCTGCTGGCGCCTGCGGGTGAGGCTGCCCTCGTCATCCTTTGCCTTCTGGTGATACAGCATGGCGCTCACACACAGCTCCAGCACCGCGTCCCCCAGAAATTCCAGGCGCTGGTTGCTCACCCGCTGGGTCAGAGAGGCATGGGTCAGCGCGCGCTCAAGCAGCGCGCTGTCGCGGAAGGCATAGCCCAGCTTTTCCTCAAGCGTTTTTAAGCCCGCCATGTCCGCCTCACATGAAAAAGGGCTGCCGGCCATAGGCACAGCAGCCGGCCGGAGCTCCTCTCAGCCTTTGCGGGCCTCAATGTAGCTCACCACATCACCCACGGTTTTCAGGCTGGTGATGGCACTGTCCTCCACCTGCATGTTGAACGCGTCTTCCAGGTCCATGATGAGCACCATCACATTGGCGCTGTCCGCGCCCAGGTCTTCCACCAGCTTGGATTCCATGGTCACCTTGTCGGGGGATACCTTGAGCTGATTGGCGATGAGTTGGGATACCTTGTCAAATACCATGTTCCTTTTCCTCCTGCGGGCCATTATTTGAAGTGGTCTGGGCATTGATCGCTTGTTCGATGGCTTGGGTTACCCCGCCGCGCACCATGCCCGCCGCCTGGCAGATGGCGCTTGCAAAGGCACGGGCGTTGCTGGAACCATGGGCTTTGACCACGGCACCCTGCACGCCAAGGAGCGGGGCTCCCCCCACCTCGGTATAGTCCATCCGTTTTTTCACCCGGCGGAAAGCGCCTTTGGCCAGCAGCGCGCCCAGCTTGCTGCGCGCATCTGCCATCAGCTCCCCTTTGATAAGCCCCATGAGCGTCATGGCCAGGCCCTCGGTGTATTTGAGGATGATGTTGCCATCAAAGCCGTCACACACGATCACATCCGCCTTGTCAGCGGGAATGTAGCGCCCTTCAATGTTGCCCACAAAGTTGACCGGCGTTTTCTTGAGCAGCTGGTGGGCCTGGCTGTAAAGGAGATTTCCCTTTTCCTCTTCAGCGCCGTTGTTGACCAGGCCGATGCGGGGGTTTTTGATCCCCATCACCTGGCGCATATAGGCGTCCCCCATGATGGCAAACTGGGCCAGCCACTCCGGCCGGCTGTCCACATTGGCGCCGCAGTCGATCAGCAGAAACTGGCCGTTTATGCTGGGAATCAGCGGGGCCAGGGCAGGGCGCTCAATGCCGGGAATGCGCCCCAGGCGCAGCATGCCGCCCACCAGCACCGCACCGGTTGATCCGGCGGATACAAAGGCGTCGGTGTCTCCGGCCCTTAAGGCCAGCATCCCCGTCACAATGGCGCTTTTCTTCTTCTGCCTGATGGCCATGGCGGGGGACTCGTGGTTGTCTATCACCTCGGGCGTGTCCAGCACCGACAGCCGGCTGCGCACGTCCCCCGCCGCATCCAGGTGCGGGGTGATCTGATCCACAGGCCCAGCCAGGGTGATAAGCAGTTCCGGATCCTTGCGCAGGGCATCTATCGCTCCCTGGCATGCGGCCTGGGGTGCGTTGTCTCCGCCCATGGCGTCTAGGAATAATCTGATCATCGCTCTCCTAAAGGTTTGTGCATTGGCATAAACCTGGCCCATTTTATCATACAGGCCAATTGTTGACAAGCGCCGTGCGGGCTTGAAACATGGCGCGAAAACAAGTATACTGTGGGCGACTTGAGCGAAACACCTCTGGAGCGCAACCAAAAAGGAGGTTCACGGTATGAAATTGATCATCGCTATTGTTCAGGATGAGGATGCTGCCCACCTGGTGAGCGAGTTGATGGGCGAAGGATATGGCGTTACCAAGCTGGCCACCACTGGTGGTTTCCTGCGCGCGGGCAACACCACCCTGCTGGTGGGCGTTGAGGATGACCGCTTTGACGCCTGCATGGCCATCATTGAAAAGGTCTGCAAAAGCCGCAAGCAGATTGCCACCTCCCCTGTCACCATGGGCGGGGCCACAGGCATGTATGCGCCCTATCCCATCGAGGTCACCGTCGGCGGAGCCACGGTCTTTGTGCTCAATGTTGAGCAGTTTTTGAAGATTTAACGCTTTGCCCGCCCGTTTGCCAAATGAATTGACCCGGCCAGGCCCTCAGGCGCTTATCCGCAGGTTTGGCGCAGTGTCTGCGCCTCTTGTGTCTCTGATCTCAGCGTATCAAAGCGGCTCTGTGCCCCAGGCCCTGATGCTCTCAGGGCCTTTTGGTGTGGGCAAGCGCACCCTGGCCAAGCTCCTGTGCCTGAGCCTGTTTTGTCTGGAGGCGCAGGCCGCCCCCTGCGGCAATTGCAAAGCCTGCAAACGCCTGGACAGCGAAACCCACCCCAACCTCCATGTCATCCGCCTGAACCCTGGCGAGAAATCCATCAAAATCGACCAGGTCAGGGAGATGCTATCCCAGCTTAAGCGCTACCCCCTGGAGCAAAACCGAAGGGCTGTGATCCTTGAAGATTTTGACTATTTCACCCCACCGGCCCAGAACGCGCTGCTCAAAGCCATTGAGGAGCCGGATGAGGCCACCGTGTTTGTCCTCACCGCCGTCAACGAGAAGGCGGTGCTGCCCACGATTCTCTCCCGCTGCCGCCTGCAGCGCATGCCGGCCTGGCCAGACGATGTGCTTGAGGCTTTTTTGACAGACAAAGGGCTCCCGGCACAGACCGCCCGGGACCTGATCACGCTGGCTTCCGGAAGCCCCGGCACCGCCCTGATGCTGGTGGATGATGAGGATTTCTGGCAGCTCAAATCCAAAGCGGATTCAGCCCTTTCAGGGCTTGCAGAGCTGTCCGGCCTGCCGGCAGCGTCCGATCTGCTGAAGGATTACCGGCAGGATGCTAGCCAGCTGCTGGACTATCTGGAATCCAGAGCCCATGTGGTGTTCAGCGCTGCCAGTTCCCAGACCCATGACCCAGAGGAATGGCTGACAGCCTCCCGCAAGCACCGGGAAATGCTGGAATCCCTCTTTGCCGCCCGCCGTCTGCGCGCCTCAAACGTGACCTGGCAGGGCATCACCGACCATCTTTTACTCAATATTTTGGAGGAACAACATTCATGCCATTGGTAATCGGCGTTCGTTTTACTGCGGCCGGAAAGCTGTACTACTTCAGCCCCGGCGCCCTCTCCCTGGCTGTGGGAGAATCCGTTGTCGTGGAAACCCCCCGGGGCAATGAGATCGCCCAGGTGGTGGAAACCGCCCATATGGTGGATGATCAACTGGTCAAGCCACCCCTGAGAAGCGTTCTGCGCGCGGTGACCCCGGGCGACCTCGACCAGCAGGCCCAGCGCCTGGCCAAGGAGGCAGAAGCCCTTGAGATCTGCCGAAAAAAGGTGCAGGAGCACCAGCTTGACATGAAGCTGGTGCGGGTGGAGTACAACTTGGACCAGAGCAAGCTGCTGGTGTATTTCACCTCTGGCGGCCGGGTGGATTTCCGCAAGCTGGTCAAGGACATGGCCTCTGTCTTCCGCACGCGGATCGAGCTGAAGCAAATCGGCGTCAGAGACGAAGCCCGCATGATCGGCGGCCTTGGCCCCTGTGGCCGCGCGCTGTGCTGCACCCAGCACCTGCGGGATTTTGAGCCGGTCTCCATCCGCATGGCAAAGGACCAGAGCCTTTCCCTCAACCCCACCAAGATATCCGGCGTCTGCGGCCGGCTCATGTGCTGCCTGGGGTACGAGCATGAGCAGTACCAAAAAACCCGCAAGCAGATGCCCAAAACCGGCAAGGAGGTCATCACCCCCCTGGGCCGCGGTATCGTGGTGGACCTGAACCCGCTGATGGAAACCATCAAGGTGCGCGTCCAGCAGGGAGACACCAATGAAGTGAAGGAGTTCCCCATGCAGGAGATCCAGCGCCTTCACCCCCCCGCCCCAGCCGCTGCGGAGCCCAAAGCCAGAGGCGACCGGCGCAAGCGGGAGCCAGCGGAGACGGTGCTGGGCGCCGTGGTGTCAGATGATGAGGAGTTTTTGGGCACTGACGTTGAAATGATCTGCGACATGAACAAAATCGCGGATGACTGAGAGGCATATGGATCCGGATTTGTCAAGCCGGCTGCGCCGGCATGCAGCCAGATTTGGCCCCGCGGCTTTTGAGGAGCTCCTTCTCGCCATCGCCGCATCCGACGCCAGGCACAGCGCCACAACAGATGATGAGGACGATTTGTTTGAGCTGGTTCTGGAGGATGTATTGCCCCAGGACGCCAGCGAGGAAATGGAAGGCAGCATCATGCTGCTGCTTGACGACTATTTTGATCTGAGCGACTAAGTGAAACAGCAAAAACAACCCGCCCAGCTTTTCCGGCTGGGCGGGTTGTGGCATGATGCTCCGTCAAATCACAGGTTTTGCTGCTGCCAGCAAGCTTTCAACTGACGCGCCATCCAGCACCGCCACGGCATGGCTGACCCTGCCGGCTTCATCAAACCAGCTGATCAGGCCCTCGCCGCCGGGGTTAAAGCTCAGCAGTGCCTCAGCCTGCCCCATTGGCTTGATATCCCACTGCTGCCAGCGGATATAGGTTGCAGAGGGGTTGGGTTCAAGGGCTGGCAGCGCCCAGTGGATATACGCCGTGCCCTCCAGCAGGTAGCGCACCGCCCCGCGGGGCAGGGCGCCGGGATACAGGTAAAACTTGACCTGCTCAGCCCCTGCCGGCGCCTTCAGTTCAAACCCCAGGGCGTCGGCAATTTTCTGGCTGTCGGCTTCCTCCGCAAAGCCCAGGGAGGCGACCAGCCAGCTATTGGTTGCTTCTCCGCCGGGAAGGACCGGCGGCTCCTCCTGTTCCCATTCGCTCATGTCGCCGCTCAGGGCCATGAGCTTTGTCAGCGTCACCCCATCATCCATGGACAGACAGTACAGGGCGGCCATGCGCAGATCATACCACAGGGCAACGCCCGGCCCGCCCTGCGTATACATCACCAGGCCATCATTGATGCCAATTGGCACCTGGCGTATCACCGCCCAGTCCTCATACACCCCTGATATATCCTTGATTTCGGTGGCGGAGGTGACCCGCACCACGTAGCGCACACCAGACAGCTCAAAATGAGCCTGGGCAATGACCGTGCCCTCAGGATCATCAGCGGGGGCATCGATGTAACTGTATGTGAGGTTTTCGGCCCCTTCGGGCATTGCGGGCAAAAATTGCCCAGCGGCCTTCTCCGCCTCCTCGCGGGTGGACTCGTGGATGGGGTTGGGAACGCCAGCCTGAACGGCTGGGGCCTGTTCTGCGCTGGAGGCTGACAGCATCGGCATAGAAACCCCCGCCAACAGAGCAAGCACCACAAATATGCTAAGAGCTTTCATTCTATTCCTCCTGTTTTTAACGTGATTACTGCATTTCATAGGCGACCATGCCCGCGGCGATGTAAGCGGTGGAGCCGCTGGGCAGCTGGATCTGGTACCAACCCTTCTTAGGGATCGCCACCACATCATACACCGCGCCAGGATCCACCTTGCCCACGATGGCAGCGCTCATGGAGGGTTGGGCCCTGAGATTGGCCTGACGCTCATGGGTGATGGTCACCTTGCCAAGGAAGTGATAAAAGGAATTGTACAGCCTGTAGACAGCCAGGATGGCATCCATCCTGGTCAGCGGGTGGCTGGGGAAGAAATCATGCCCCGTATCCAGGGACAGGACCGGCTTTTTGCTGGCGCCGTCCGCATGGTCCAGGATAGTGATCACCATATTAAGCATGGGAAGCCCCCGCCAGTCTGCACTCCCCGGTAGGGAGGTGACGCCGGCATACTGTTGGCAGGTTTCCACATCCGCCGCGTCAGCGAGATAGGGGTCATTGGAATGGTTCAGCATGGGATCGCTCTCCCCCATGTCGATGAGCGCGCCGTACATCTCAGCCGCCGCCACGCCGCGCAGCACGATGTTGTAGGCAGCGCCCGCGTTTGAAGCCTGGTAATCCGCAAGCGTCAGGTAGACATGGTTTCTCATGGCGGATGGATTCTTGGTCTTGAGCCTGATGGCGCTGGTCAGAAGCCCGTCAAGTTCCTGCCAGGTGCAGTTGCCCTCAGCGGTCATGCCCTGGGGCACCAGCCCCAGTTTGCGCGCCGCGGCGATTTCGCGGCTGATCAGCTCCTCAGGGCTGGGCGGCGGTGTCACCACAGGTTTTTTGGTGGGCTTGGGTGTGGGAGGCACAAAGGGCTTGGGCTTATGGCTGGACAGGTACTGGGTTCTGACATAGCCATTGTACATGCCATACTGCACATGATACCAGACCATGCCGACAAAATCTGAATACACCAGCACCTCAGCGCCATAAGGGATCTTGGCGATCACCGCGGCGTTGGCGTCCGCCTCCGCGCGCAGATTCAGTTTTTTGCCATCAGAGGTCTTCACGTACATCCGGGAAGCGCCAGGATCGTAGATTGAGGCCGACGCAGGCAGGAGGGCACACAGAAGGCAAAGGGCGGTGACGAGGCTTAACAATCTTTTCATGGTGGGTCCCCTTCTTTCTCAATGTTTTTATGGGTCCGCAGTGTTCTGGCGGTTCATGGGGCATCCTGTCACAAACAAAAAACCACCCCCACAGACAGTGTAGGGGTGATTGAAGCTTGCCGCATGGCCCAAATGGGCTATTTTTTATGATGTGTGCCGGGGCATCTGTACGCGGATGATGTCAATCGTGCCTGAGATGTCGCAATTGGCTGAAGATGGTACCCGCCAGGGGAGCAGCCGCCTGACCGCCGCCGCCTGCGTCCTCCACCACCACGCACACCGCATAGGGCAGATCGGGCTCGTCCAGGAAACCGACAAACCAGGCGTTGGTCTCTGCCTGACCTGCCACCTGGGCGGAGCCGGTCTTGCCGCTCACCTTAAGGCCTGATACGGCAGCGCGCCTGGCGGTGCCGCTGGTGACCACCGCGCGCATGGCGTCCGCGATCACATCCGCTTCATGGGCTTTCAGCGGCGTTTTATAGACCCGGGGCGTGATGCTGCCCCGGGTATTGCCGGCGGCGTTGCTGGCCTGGAGCAGGATTTTGGGCTCCATCATCACGCCGTCATTGGCGATGGCGGCGGTGATCATGGTCATATGCAGGGGCGTCAGCAGCAGCGCGCTCTGCCCCGCCCCGGTCCAGGCGATCTCCTTGTTGACCCGGTTGGTGGTAGGATAGACAGAGTTTTCAACCACCAGATCGGTAAACAGAAAATGGTCATCCATGCCAAAGGCCTGCCCTGCCTTCCTCAGCGCCTCATCCCCCACCTCAAGCGCCAACTTGGCAAAGGTGATGTTGCAGCTGACCTCCACCGCTTTTTTCAGGTTGATCGTGCCGTGGGATGCCATGCCCGCATCGGTGACCAGCGTGTCCCCCACCTGATAGGCGCCGGTGCATTCATAGGTCTTGGTCATGGCATCAGGGATGTTTTTCAGCGCCGCCGCCAGCGTTACCACCTTAAAGGTGGAGCCGGGAGCGCTCAGCCACCGGGTGGCCTTGTTCCAGAAGGGCTTCAGGGGGTCTTCCTCAATGTCCTTGGGAATATTCATGGGGTCAAACACCGGAAAGCTCTGCAAACTCAGCAACTCCCCGGTTTTGTAGTTCATCACAACAACAGCGCCCGCTTTGCCGGCGGGGAAGGCCTTTGTGATCGCCAGGGAAAGCCCTGCGTCAATGGAGATGCGCAGGTCATTGCCGCGGCGCCTGGTGCCTTGAAAAGCCTGGCTGAGCCGGTCGACAAAGGAATCGGTGAAGCCATACAGGTACTGGGCCATGAAGGACTCCACCCCATAGGCCACGTTGTTGGCGCTGTCGCCAATCACATGCACCAGGGCGCTTCTGAGCGCCGGGTCATTGTTGTAGGAGCGCTTTCCGCTCTCATCGCTGCTGGCCAGCAGCGTGCCGTTCCTGTCGTAGATGCGCCCGGGGATGACGTCCGCCTTGTGCCGCCGGGCATAGACATTGGAGGCAGAGGAGAACCAACGGTTGCCATAGACAGCCAGGCTGTACGCCCCATAGCCCACCAGAGAGCCCAAAAGGAGGAGCACAGCAAACACGATGATGCGCACGTTGCGCTTGATCAGCTTCATCAGCTTTCCTCCCCAATCAGTGCTATCATCTGGTCTTCCTTGATGTCCTCCTGGTTCACACTGGCCACCCCCTGTAGCAGCCCCATGATGCCCAGGCTGCTGATGAGGGAGGTACCGCCATAGCTCACCAGGGGCAGCGTCACCCCGGTCAGGGGGATCAGTTTGATGTTGCCGCCGATGATCACAAAGGCCTGGAGCGCGATAAAGGAGGCGCAGCCCAGCGCCAGCAAGGTATGAAACTTGGTGCGGGAGCGCATGGCAATGCTGACTCCGCGGATAAAAATCAGCGCGTACACCGCTATCACGCACAGCCCAAATAACACGCCAAACTCGTTCAAAATCACCGAGAAAATGAAGTCAGTGGAGTACTCCGGAATCACATTGGCATTGCCCAGGCCAAGCCCGGTGCCCCAGAGGCCACCATTGGCCATGGCGATCAGGGACTGGACGATCTGATACCCGCTGCCCCGGTGATCCACCCAGGGGTCCACCCAGATCGCCACCCGGCGCTTCACATGGCTGAACATGGAATAGCCCAGCACAGCGCCTGCTGCGGCCCCTGCCGTGCCCAGGCCAGATCGGGTGAGGCTGCCGGTGGCGCTGAAGATCAGGATCAGCGTGATGCCATAGTAGATAAGCGCCGTGCCCAGATCTTTTTGCAGCATGAGCAGCACCAGGCAGGCGCCTGCGAAGATCATCGCCATCATCACGCGCCGGCGGGAGAGCAGGAAGGCCAGCACCACCAGATGGGCCAGCTTGGCAATCTCACTGGGCTGAAAACTCACGCCAAACAAGGCGATCCAGGCCTTGGCCCCGTTGCGTTCCCGGCCAAAGAACACCGGCATCGCCATCAGCACGACAGCCGCCACCGCCACCAGGGGCACCGTGGCTTTCAGCCGCTGCCAGAAGCGGATATACAGGATGCCCAGAAGCATCACGCCAAGGCCCAGGGCATACATGACGATCTGGTTCATACCCCGCTCCGGGTCCATCCGGTACAGGGTGAGGATGCCCACCGCACAGAGGAAATTCGCCATGCCCAGCAGCAGCGTGTCTGCCGGGAACAACCGGGGCAGAAGCAGGGTGGTGATGTGAAGCCCAAGGGGCACCAGAATGGCCAGCACAAAGGAAAGCCAGTTGAAATCCTTCAGCCCCAGCAATAAAAAAGCCGAAAACATGAACAGCATCATGGGTTTTACCAGCCTGCGCTCTGCGGGGCGGTGCCTATCAGTATCCATCATGGCCCTCCCACTCCTGAGGCGGCTGCCAATACTCACCATCTATGGGCACATCCTCCTGCGGTGTCCGGTATTCATCCCGCGGCGGCGGAAAGCCAATGTCAACAGAAACAGGCCAACTCTGGGCAGCCTGGCTGAAATCAGACTCGCCCGGCGGCAGCGGCGGAGGGGCTGCCATCACCATCTGCCCGGACCAGACATCCTCTTGCGCCAAAGGCTCTGCCATGTATGGTGCGGCTGGCACTGTCTTGCGCTCCGGCACATCCAGCCCCTCAAACAACCGGAAGCGATAAGCCCTGCCGCCAATTTCCAGCACCGAGCCATGCAGCGCATAATCCCCGCCAGGCCGGATGCCTTCGTCATCCAGCCGCATGCTGTGCTTGCGGTGGCTCGGGATGAGTTTGATCCCATACCCAGCCCGGAAGGCAATCTCCACCGCCCGGCGCCGGATATCATCCAGACGGATGTCGCTGGCGCGCCCCGAGCCTATCATCCCCTCCCGGGGCAGGGGAAAAGCCTCGCCGGTTTCAAGGTCCACCAATTCCCCCACCAGGCCCGCATCCGGCAACTGACGCAGGGTTTTCCGATAGAGCCGGTTGTCCTTTTGCATAAGCCGCACGGCGCGCCAAATGATCAGCACGGCCAAAAAGACCAACCAATATCGCAGGCCCATGGAGACCAATTCAAACACCGGAGATGTCAGTCCGCTCACCCTACTCCCCCTTGCCGGGCCATTATACCATGTATTCACCTGCTGTGTTTAACGCGATGAATATTTAATAAATGCTTAAGAAAACAAAAAACCGCCCGATATAGGCGGTCAAACCTGGTTGGACGTCCCACGTCCCGTTTTGTTTGGAGGCGCCACCCAGATTCGAACTGGGGAATAAAGGTTTTGCAGACCTTCGCCTTACCACTTGGCTATGGCGCCGTTTGCCCGGCTGCCGGGCTTGCCCCGGCAGCAAGAGAAGCGGAATCTGTCCCGACGTGGAGCGGTAGACGAGACTCGGACTCGCGACCTCAACCTTGGCAAGGTTGCGCT
>ENA-UOOM01000119-UOOM01000119.1-fermentation-metagenome-genome-assembly--contig:-NODE-119-length-97755-cov-34.581576_pt1 | contig 97755 bp, 76 predicted proteins | sample MGYA00245781_ERZ724031 | MGnify/ENA primary metagenome ERZ724031 (study PRJEB28704, sample SAMN03018317) | fermentation metagenome | biome: anthropogenic terrestrial biome; feature: soil; material...
ATTTTTTTCCAAAGCTAGATGTAATGTGCTTCCAAACTCTTTTTTGCTTGACAACAATATTAATTTTCGTTTAATTGCAGTAGTAACATAAACGACGAGGAAGAAAGCATGATCCGGAGATTGATTTTTTTGATATTTACATTGTTGCCGCTTTACGCGGCTGCTCAGAGTACGCCTTTTGCAGTGAAATCCAGCACTCGCTACAGCGCGTCCACCATGTTTGGTAGAGTGGAAGAAGATTCGATCCGCTATACTCAATTACGCTTTATTCAGGAATTTAATTACAAAAAGTTCGGCCTGGGTCTGGATTTGGATTTCTTATTTGATAAGAACTACCATATCAAGGAAAGCGACTGGGATCATATCGGAGATGCTTTAGGGAAAATCTACTATTTTCGCTATGCAGAAATGGGTGATCCGTTCTTCTTTCACATCGGTGGTTTCCCAAAGTTTTCTACCGGTAATGGCCTGGTGATGTTGAACTATTCAAACATGACATATTATCCTGATCTAAGGCACAATGGTCTACTGATCGGAGGCAAAATACCCACTTTATTCGAACCTGAACTGGAACTCTTCAGCTCTGATATCACCAAAAATGATTTGCTGAGTTTTCGGGCTCATTTCAAACCTTTGGCAGATTCCACCGTCAAGATCCTGGATATGGCAACCCTTGGCTTTTCCATCTACAGCGATCTGAATCAATACAGCAATCTGAAACACATTTTACCGGACAGTCTGGATTATCTCCGAACCGGCAAAAAAGATGCCGCCACCATCATTTCATTCGATTACACTCAACCCATCAAACGCAGTGAAAAAGCTGAGTATGGACTATATACGGAAGTTGCCCATATGATCGACAACGGTACGGGAAGCATCTTGCCCGGTGTCTATGCCGATTTTAAGGTAGTGAAAGTAAATCTGGAATACCGCACAAACGGTGATAGATTTGCCCCCTCATATTTTGATTATCACTACGAAGAAGAGAGAGCCTTCCAAGATACACTGGCAGATGGCACTCCCATTATCATCACGAAAGAACAGGCCCTGCAAGACAGACAGTCTTCCTATGGTATATATGGCAAGATACAAGGCATAATCGGTGATCGTTTGAAGGCGATGTTTGCTTGGCAAAACATGTATGGCGATGACCTTCAAAATGGCAAATCCATGTGGTTTAGTTTAAATGTGGACACGCGCTACAAACGCTTGGAAAAAGTAGCTTTTGCTTATAGCAAAACTAATGTAAACAGCCTGAGCCTGGGCAAGGTAGCCGTGCCACGGGCCAATATGTCTGCCAGTTGTACCATTGGTTTGGATTCCAAGCGCAGGTGGTTCGTAATAGCCAAATACTCCGAAAAATACAAGGACAAAGAGGGTGGCATCAATTGGTGGAAAGATACCAAACGCTCAGTCGCGGTTGGTGTTAAAGTGAATTTCTAGCAGACTGGGGATTCAAGCTATAGACCGGGCAGGGCCGGTTTTTTTATAGTCCCCAAAAACGCCAGGATTTTTGCAGCATTAGCTCATGCGTGAGGCCGGTGTCCTTGGGCGAGTAATTCAGAGTGTAGCCCAGCCTGAATTGACGCGGCAATACCAGACGCAGGCTAATGTCGTTCGAAACCAGTATTTTAGTCTTCTGCTGCAAGTCTGTAGCTTCTTGCAATTGCAATTCATAGTCTACAAACACTCTATAGCCCAAGTATTTACTCATAGATACAGAGAGATTGTTCAGCAGAATGGAGGATGAGAAGCGCGTTATATCCGAAGAGAGATTTGCCAGATCTGTCATGTCTGCCAATTGTGAGGGATTGGCGGAGTATTCGCTGAAAATATTCTGGATGAATCCCGCATTGATAGAGAAACCGTCTAGCTTGAGAGTCCGCCGAAACCAGTTTTCCACTGGATAGAAGAAGGGTGTAAGTACGGTAGAATTCAAGTTTCCGCCGATCAAGCCCAAAGCTTCGTCTTGTAGTAGGTTTTGTTTTTGATCATCCGGGAGTTCGTCCATGCTTTGGTTGTAACGCAATCTGGATAGCACCTGTGTGATGTTTTGATCTTGGGGATTGTCGCTGGAAAGATTTATCTGCAAACGGTCGAAGAAACCCTTGTCATATTCGGGACTGGATGCTACGGATAGCGTGATGATGCTACCGTCCGGAGTACGTTTATAAAAGTCTCCATTCACACTGAGTATATTCTGTTGATCTATCATGGTGATGGCGATGTTCTCAACCTGAAACACAGTACCGAAGAAATCAATCGAACCGCGGTCCGAGATTATGTTTGCTTCTTCCACAATGAAGCGGTTTCCGTCATACAAGAGATGCAAGAATCCCCCGGGGCTAAGATATAAATTGGTGGGATAGGTTACATAACGTACGTTTTCACCTATGTTTACTTGCAAATCCAGCTTGAACGGTAAGGGGGTAGGCTCTGTATCTGTCTTTTTCCCGGTACTACGGACGGACATGATCAAATTCAACAAGTTATCCGCTCCGGGAGGATAGAGAATATCCAGATTTGCCACAGTTACCAATGCCTCTATCTTCATATCATCGAAAGGTCCGCGTATCACGGCATATCTGCCATCCTGGCCGCTGATGGCTATGTTCGTAAGCGTCTTTGGCGGTGCTACCACAGGGATGGTTGCCTGGATTCCGGGTTCTTCAATAAATATTCTAAAATAGCCCAGATCCAAAAAGCCAAGTTGGAAATGATCACTTGGTTCTGTGTCGAACAGGTTGTTGATATAGAAATTACCATTGCCCATGCTGAAGGTCCCGCGCTGGATCATTAGGCGATTATCCAGAAATTCTGCCTGAATTTGGATGTCTCGCATGGGCTCCACTTGGTCTTTCAAGTGAACAAATCCGTTGTGCAAATTGATATTGCCGCTATGTATCATAAACTGATCTTCAGAGGTGCCCAAATGCAGTTTCAGATTGGATTCTCCCGAAGATGCCAGGATATAATCCGTTAGATTCTTTAGCCAGGGGAAGAATTCGCCTTCCACTTCAATATTCAAAAGGCGATCTCCCTCGTAGTATTCGTTTTCTAGGACATTATAATCCAAGGATCCGGTGGCAGAAGCTGTGAACAGATCCCGGGAATATACATATAGGGAATCAATCACCAAAGCACGGCTTTCCTGAGCTGCCTTCACGGCGGCATAATCGATGGCAATATCCCCAAATGCGATCTCCCGGCCAATGATATCTGCAGCTATTTCCATTACCGGATTTTGTGAGAGGATATCCCTCATGTGCAATTCTGCTGTACCGCTGATGTTTGCCAGACCGGGACTTTGGATCAAGACATCCTGAATCTTGAGATCATCTATGGCAGCGGCAAGCGCTACGTCGAGATTTGGACTCAGCGAACCTGTCCCGTTAAGATCTACTAAAGTGAGGTTCTTATGCGATATCTCCCCGCTCATAGTCAGCAGTTCCGGTTTTCCCTTCAAAAAGAGGTCAACACTTAGAGGGATCACGCTTATCAGATCCACGTCGTTCAGATTTACCCAGGCATCGATGCTCTTTTGGGAATCCTTATTGTATGCAGCAAAGATATTTACACTATCAAATTCGGGAACCATATGGCTGATCTCAGGATAATATGAGATAATCCTACCAGAATCGATGTTGCGCAAACTGAGATCCAACTTTGACTGCCATAAATCGTTCATATCCACCAGGGCAGAGAGATTCAGCATGTCCTCCAGCTGCAAAGACCACAACTTCAGCTTCATGTTCCGATAGTCCATATTCAAGTTGATATCAGCGGGAAGATCGTTAAATCGAGCATTTGCTGTCTTCAGGGATGCGGATACAGAAGGTAGAGCTACATTCACATTACCCAAAAGATCGAGATTTGCCCTGTAATCATATTCCCCCATCAATTCTGTCACCAGATCCGCCTGATACCATATATCTTTACCGGTCATTATCGCTTTCAGTTTTCCGCTGACAAATGGAGCCAACATGCTTAACACTTTCTGTTCATATACTGATGCCGCATCCAATTCATTGAATTCCGCATCCAGCGAGATGTGTTGGGAAAGGACATCTCCTACCGCACTGATACGGTAGCCATCCCCGGAATTGAGGTCAGTAGAAACTAACAAGGCTTTCTCTGTCGGCACCATATTTGCTTCGCCGTTAATCGCGCGTAGATTGAGCTGACGCCAGGCCAGATCCACGTCGTTCAGACTAAGGGAGATCATGGGATAAGGCTTCAGGATGCATCCACTCACCTTCATGTTACCGCTTGCAATCAGGTCACTTGAATATGATTCCAGAGCTTGCGTATCCAGTTCGGCATCAAAAGATAGGGTTTTGGGGTAAAAAGATCCGCTCAGAGTGATTGCTTGATTTTGCCAACGTGCGTCTGATATTTCCATGTTCGCTCGCTCATCCCGATAATCCGCGTCTAGCTGTATGTCGTGAAAAGCCCAGTTTTGATACGCAAAACTGTGACTTCTGGCACTCAGTATGGCTCTGGGATCATCAAAACTACCGGAAGCGGTCAGATTCGCGTCGATTATTCCGCTCATCTGCGGCAAAATATCTGCAGCATTCAGGCTAAATGAAGCGCTGGAGCCATCGAAGCTTATATCCCCCAGATAATCCTGAACTGCAATATCTGCCACCAAACTGCTTTGCCCGATGCTGGAACGGGATAGGGATAAAGTGGCGTCTCGACCGTCCGTTTGCAGGTTTATCAAAGGTATCTGCACAGGGAAACGGTTGATCACATAGGCTCCGGTGTTCCAGATCAACGCTGTAGCGCCAAAATTCGCCGCACCAGAATCCGCAGCTTCGCTGTAGTTTGCATTGATGTTTATATCGCTTCTGAAATCCTGGATATCGGGATGCGAAACGTAAAGTGGTTTAAAGTTTGCGATTTCCGCCTCTGCCAAAGCAATGCGCCCATCATCCAGATAGCCCTTTAGACTCACGCTGCCGCCCAGAGAGGTATTTGCTATCAGGGATATCTCCGTTTCTGTCGTGTTTGTCACACGCAGTTCCATACTGTTCAAGCTTTCTTCAATGCTCAATTTACCGGTATTCAGTATTTTCAGATCGAAGGCTAGATCAGCTTCCAAAGATCCGTCTTCCAAAGTGATACGTTTGAAATATGGGACCAGATCCGGAATCTGGATTCTGCCTTTTTTGGCTTTCTTCGGCTTGTCCTGTCCAAAGACATGATGATAGCGCAAGCGTCCCTGCGGTTTTACAATTTCTATACTAGAAACCACATTTTCCAGCTTGAACCCGGACAGTATGAATTTGTATATATTGTAGCGCAGCCTCACGCTTTCAATGTTCAGATCAATCAAGCTATCACGCGTAGCGAAGCTGAAATTCTGCACATATATCTGTTTATCGCTGATATGCAGATCTCCCATCTTTACTTCAGCTTTGGCAGCTTTACCGATGATGGAAGCGATGTAGTTCCGCACAAAATCACGTCCTCCCAAGGGATACCAGATGCTGAAAAACAGCACATTGATCACCAGGAGAATGATAATCAGTGAAAGGAACTTACGGGGGCGATGCATGCTATGCCTCGAGCTGTATCAACCTTCCATCAAGAAGTTCAAAACTGCGGGTGGCTTTTACCGCAGCTTCAACATCATGAGTAACAACCACAAATGCCTGATTTAGCTCTCTATTCAGTTTACGAATCATCTCCCATACTTCATTGCTGTGAGTCGGATCCAGGTTTCCCGTGGGCTCGTCTGCCAGCACTAGTTTGGGCTCGTTTGCCAGAGCCCGGGCTAAACTAACCCTTTGTTGCTCTCCTCCGGATAGCTGATTGGGATAGCGGTTCAAGCGATCTTGTAAACCCAGCAAAACTAACAATTCCTTCGCTCTTTTTCTGGCTCCGGATTCACTATTTCCGGCTATCAATAGCGGTAAAGCCACGTTTTCAATAGCACTTAGATCCTCAATGAGATAGTGAAATTGAAACACAAATCCCAAATCTCGATTTCGCACTTCCGGAGCTGAAGGATCGTTTGAGTGAATAAGTTTGGAACATATCTCCAGTTCCCCGCTATCAGGCTCATCCAGTAAGCCCATGATGTGCAACATCGTACTTTTCCCACAACCGGATTTCCCGGTGATGCACACCAACTCACCAGCCGAAATATCCAAAGAAGCATCCTTCAATACCTCTATGGTCTGATCGCTGTCAATATATGTCTTAGTCAAGTGTTTTGCACTTAATATCATACTTCCTCGCTAGTGCTTGTTGCGAATTATATCTATGATTTGCAGCCGTTCTATATGCCTCAAAGGAATCATGATGCAGATGAAGACCAGCGCCGTTGATACCATAAAAATAATCATAAGATTTTCCAGCGTGATCTGCGCTCCCAAAGTGTCAATGAAATAAACATCACCCTTCAGTTTGTAAAAACCCTGCTTCTCCACAAACCAGGACAGCAAAGCACCAAAGATTTGCCCCGCGACAACCGAAAGAATGCCTACAATGCCCACTCTGAACGAGAACAATCTGCGTATGGAGGAAGTGCCTGCACCCAAAGTCTTCAACACGGCAATCTCGGCCCTTCTATCGATGATGATGGTGCTAACTGTGGAGATCACATTGATACCTGCAATTAGCACTAAAAAGCTGAAGACGATGAAAATCATCCACTTTTCCATGGCTACCAGACGCAAAAGGCTTTCGGCATAAAGATTCCAGGGAATAGCAATATAATTCATGCCAAGCTGGTCAATCAACTCACGCGCCAGATCAGAGGCATCATCCGCGTCATGCAAACGTAATTCTACCTTCGAGTAGCCCTGAGGCAACATCATCAGTTCACGTGCATCTTCCACAGTGGAAATCACTATGCTGCGGTCATTCTCGTAATATCCGGAGCGATATGCATCCGCGATCTGGTAATGATACATAGAACTGGGAATTCCCAAGGGACTGATGCGGTCCAGACGAGGATAATTCAAACTGAGAGTATCGCCGATACTCAAGCCCAATTCTTCCAGAAGATAGTGCCCCACTATAACTTCGCCGGCCTTTATCTTCGCATCTTTTTTACTAACATATCGGCTGTATAAAGCCGCATCGGAATCGCCGTATGCTCGCAGGTTCGCAGCACGTATCTTCGCCCCGTTTTGTGCCAATAGCGAAAACTGCAGGGTGGCCGCGCATGAGGATACTCCTTCTTTTTGCGCAGCAATTTTACAGATGCTCCGGCTTTGTTCATCACTCAGCATAGCGGAATCTGCAGAGCTGATACTGATGTGGGCAAAACTGTCCAATAAGAGCTTTTTGAGGGTGCTTTCATAGCCCTGAAAAAGGTGGAGTCCGGCAGAAAGGATGCCCACAGAAAGCACGATGCCCAAAACCATGAATACAAAACTAAAGCGAAACAGGTTTCGCTTGGGGGCTTTCAGGTAGCGCTTCAGATAGAAAAGCTCAAGGCTTTTCATCATTGGTCTCCGTCCTCACATTGATCGTGGTCTCTATGGACAGGGGTAAGCGTTGTGCCGGATTGATTCGGTTTATAATGAGTTCGGACATCAGACCCAAAGAGATAAACTGGAGACCGCCCAAGATTAACAATATACCCATCAACAAAAGCGGACGATTCGAAAGAGGCATACCCCAAAAGATTTTCATTATGGTAAGGTACAATGTTATGACGGAACCCAGTATAGTGGAGATAAGACCTATCCTGCCAAAGAGATATAGCGGACTTTTAATGTAATGTGTTACCATCCTCACCGTTAGAAGATCGAAGAAACCACGTAGGTAACGCTCTAGACCATATTTGCTCTTGCCGTGTTGTCGTGCTCGATGCTGGACAGCAATCTCCCCTATTCTATAGCCCAAAGAATTTGCCAGAGCCGGAATGTAGCGGTGCATTTCTCCATACAAATAGAGCTCTTTCACCAATTCCCGGCGGTAAGCTTTGAATCCGCAATTGTAGTCATTCAGTTTCAATTTGAAGGTGCGCGCTGTTACGCTGTTGAAAAGCCTGGAAGGTAGTTTTTTATGCCAGGGATCACGGCGTTTCTTCTTCCATCCGGATACCATATCGTAGCCTTGGTTCAGCTTTTCGAGGAAAGCGGAAATCTCGGCAGGATTGTCCTGTAGATCGGCATCCATGGTAAACACCACCTCTCCGCAAGCTATTTCGAAGCCCTTTTGTAAGGCGGCGGCTTTGCCAAAGTTGCGGCGAAACTTGATCACTCTTACCTGCTTATCTTGCGCTGCCAGATCTGTCATCACCCCAAAACTGCCATCCTTGGAACCGTCGTCTACAAAAATTATCTCATAGCTGTGTTCACCAAGGTTTCCCAGGATTTCTTTATACAGTTGCTGAAGGGATTCTGCTTCGTTCAAGACGGGTATTACGAAGGATAATAGCATATGAACCTCACTATATGAACAGGCTGACCAGAGTCATCGCCAAAGCGGAAGCCAGAGGTATCTTGATGTTGTCGTCCAAAGCTACATTGCTCAATTCCGCAGCAGTTGCTGCCAAGGCTCCAACAATGGCTTGCCAGGGATTTGCTTGCCACCAAAGTCCAAAGATGGCACAAGAGACAAAACAGGCAAGACTTCCTTCCATACTTTTATGGTTGTGCAAAAACTTACGTTTGCCAAAGTTCATACCGATCAGAGCGGCAAATGTATCACCGATGCTGAGATACGCTATCGAAACAGCCGCGATCGGCTCATCGAAGAAAGCAACACAGAGCAAACTGGCAACCAATAAATAAGTAGCTCCCGTAAAATCCTTTAGCTCATGCTTTCTGAGGATCAAGCCAAATATACGATGGAATGTTTTGCGGAAACTGCGCTGCCAGAAGCGGTTGAATTCTATTACCAGACTGATCACCAATGCAGCCAATAGCATTACAAAAGCTACGCGTCTGTTGTATCCCAATATGTATCGGTAGCCGAAGGGAATCAACAATGAGCTGAGATGTATAGACTTTCTGAGAGTCTCGTTAAGCCTTCCCATAGTGCTCTATTCTAAAATTCTCTGAATGCGTAATTGATTGGCAGAGCGCCAGGTAGCTATGCAGTCGCGCTCTTGATCCCGCGAGAGAAGCAGGCCACCGTTGTCCACACTCCAATTCCCGGTCAAATCACCGGCTTTCAACCCCCTGATCTTCAAAGTTGGTTCTGGATTTTTCTGTCCCCAGGGTAGCATTATCTCCAGTTTCTGCCAAAGCTCAGGACTCATCTCTTCAATCCGGCATTCAGTGTCATAGTGGATAACATCTTCTTCATTCGGTGCCTTGAAGTTTGCACTCAAATAGTCGGCAAAGCACTCCAGGAAACTGTCGTAGGAGCTCGTCTGCATAGAGAATCCGGCCGCTTTGGCATGACCCCCAAATTGGATAAGGTGATCCTTGCAGTGTGTAAATGCTTCCACCATATTGAACCCTTCACCGCAACGCCCCTCACATACGGTACTGCCATTGTGATGTTTCAACATGATCGTTGGGATACCCAAACGATTCACGATGAACGTAGATGCTGTGCCCAAAAGCGAATATGGGATCACACCTTCATCGTCGAAATAGACAAAGAAATTGCCCACAAAGTCTTCAGAGAGAGTCTCCAAAAAGTTGAATACCCTATTTAATTCGCTTTCCCATCTATTCTTTTGCTCTTCCAAACTTTCAAACAAACGGGCTTTGGCATCGGAAAGCTGCAATATGAAACGCAGGGCAGTGTGCTGTCCGCCTTCTTCCCTGCCATTGGCGATAAGGCGGGATGTGTAGGTGAGAAAATTAAAGACATCAGTAGGACTGCTTACACGGCTGTAATTGCGCAAGAGAAACTGCACAGTCTGATCGCTCACGGCATCGAGATTCAACAATACATGTCTTACCAGAATCCGGTTTATCCCAATCATGGGAACTTTATCTGCCAAGGAGCCTATGGCAGTCCAAAAATATGCGGCTGGATCCAGAGGGTGTTCCCATACTCTGGACAGATAACGGATCAGCATCAGAGCTACCCCTACACCTGCCAAAGCTTTGAAAGGATATTCACTGGCAGGTAATAGTGGATTCAGAATGGCATAAGCATTGGGCAGCATATCGGGCTGAATGAGATGATGATCTGTAATGATCACATCGCAACCCATTTCATTTAATTTTTCCACTCCATCAAAAGCAGATATACCGTTATCTACGGTTATCACCAGCTTGTAGCCACCATTTCTCACGTGTTCTATGAAGCCGGCTTGAATACCATGGGATTCTATGTTCCGATTCGGTATATAGTAGCTGTGTCTCTGGTAGCCGCAGCTATTCAAAAATTCGTACAATATATAGGTACTGGTTATTCCGTCGGGATCATCGTGCCCGAAGATGATCATGGATTCGTTGTTGTAGATGGCTTCCCGTATTCTTTCGGCTACCTTATCGATGTTAGCCAGCAACCGTTCGTCCGGTAAATCCTCCAACGAGCTTTCCAAATCTTCTTGTTTCAGGTTGCGAGCATGAAAGATACGCTCAAATAAACTGCCATCAGCTACCATTCGCGCAACTCCTCCGCCTCGGGGATATCCCTGGGGGCAGTGCGGTCTATGGCTTTGCTGATAATATCGAATCCCGTAAATCCAATTAGCATCATATAGCTGCTATCCTGAAGATTATTTGTTTCCAGAGAACCTCGAGTCTGATACATAAAGCCAAGATCAAGGCGATTAATCTCACCTTTCAGCGGAAAGCTAAGGCCGGCACTGATGGTATTTTCGTCCACATACTCACCGTTAGACTTGAATGGCAGAGCACGTCTGGAAAATCCCGCACGCAGCGGTATTTTATTGTACCAATAGCGTTTACGCTCTGTATCTGGTTCATATGCTATGCCCACACCCATTTTCCAGCCATTCCTGAGGCTGTCGTCGGTCTCGGAAAATGCTTCATAGCTGTAGTCAGCGGCTACTTTCAATTCCGGCAGGATAAGCCCCGTATAGCCAAAGCTTATTGTCAATGGGATATCATAAGAACAGTCTTCAGTTTCCCCGCTGCTGTGGAAGCTGCTCCACTTTTTGTCTCCCTTCAGAGTAGCAGGCAGGGTTACGAATGACCCGACGGCATGATCATGATAGTTTTGCACAAAACCAAAGCTGACACTTGGATTTTTGTAGTTTTGCTCCAGGTGTTCCGAAGTAGGCACGGTATTGCTGGAAGAGCTTTGTTCAAAACTCCGGTTGTCGTGCCCCAAAAAGTAGTTTCCGCTAATACCCAGACTGAGGTTTTTGTATCTGTAGCTGTAGATAAGATCTGCTCTGTACAGGTATCTGTCCACTTCCTGGCGCTCTATGGTAAGACTGTCGATCATGGTCTGATTACTTACCATGCCGTTGGCATAGGAAGCAAATTGAAAAGCAAAACGATGTTTTTTGACAGGAATTGATATGCTGAAATAAGGGAAATCAGCCGAATTGTCACGAAAGCTATTTTCGCTATCATTAAATCTCGATTTGTAACCGGTATATCCAAATACCAATCCTGTACCGAACAGGGTTTGATTGCCAAGATTGCTCTGGGCGGGATTGGCATAGGCAGTGTTATTGCGGAACACATCGCTGGAACCGGTATCTCCCATACCCAGGCTGTATATGTCTCGACCATAATATTGTACCGGATATCCATCAAAAGAAAAGATGGAATTCCCTGCCCACAGCGATATCGCTGTAAGACAAGATAATATTAAAAAGATTCTCTTCATTTTTTATGTCCTGCTTTGTGGTGTTTCACCGGATCGGGGGGTACGCGGAAGAACTTCATAGCGTTGTTATATGCTGTTTCCGCCACTTCATTGGGTGTGATTTCTTTGATCTGAGCTATTTTTTCCGCAACCAGATGCAGCAAAAGGGGAGAGTTACGCTGACCTCTGTGCGGATGTGGGGGCAGGTAGGGACAGTCTGTCTCGATCATAAATCTATCCATCGGCACCAAACGCACCACGTCATCCAGATGAGAGTTGTTGTAAGTGATGCTGCCGGTGAAACTCATCATCCAGCCTGCATCAAGCACTTGTTGGGCAAAAACTATATCGCCGGAGAAACAATGAAACATTGCTTCTTTTACTTTTTCCTGCTTCAGAATGTTGTAGCATTCTTGATGTGCCTGCCTGTCGTGAACAACTACCGGCAGATCGTATTCGACAGCCAGATGTGCCTGATTTGCAAACACTTCCCGCTGCACTGGATAGGGTGAGAGATTACGAAAGAAATCCAGACCAATCTCTCCGATGGCCAGCACTTTCTTCTCTCGGGCGTGTTTCTTCACGATCTCAGCGTCAAACTCCTGCGCGTCGTGGGGATGAAAGCCCACTGTAGCAAAGATGTGCAGATGTTTTTTGGCAAGCTGCAGGGAAGAAAGAGCCGTGTCCTTGTTGTAAGATACATTGATGATATATTCGATTCCACTGTTAAAGCATTTATTGATAAGGCTCTCCCGGTCAGAATCAAAATCCGGAAGGTCCAGGTGCGCGTGAGTCTCAAACAGCTTCATATTCCTATGCGAGTCCCCTTATTTTCGTTTGAGTCAAACTATATCAGCATCTTTATCCTGTCAAAGAGAATTTTGGGCAATCTGACTTCGCAGGCAGTTAGCTGTGGAGGATTATCACAGTAGGATACTCAGATCTGATGCGTTTGAACAAATAGCTGGTATTGCGAAGCGATGCATATTGCAGCCGTTTCCGCCCTTAGAATCAACTTACTGATGCTGATGGACGCCAAGCTTTGCATCAAAGCCATCTCGGATGAAGAAAAGCCACCTTCCGGTCCCACAATAAAGCAAGGTCTATCGATTCTTCCAAGGTCGTGCAGCCACTTGTCCCGTTCAATTTCGGAACAAACTACGGGCAGATAACCCCGCTCTTCGATATAAGCAATTGCTTTGGCAAGATTGTGGATGGGGTGAATCGCCGGCAAATATGGATTGTCACATTGTTTGATTGCCGCTAGGGCAATCTTTTCAAAACGAGATACTGTATTACGATTTTCATCTCTCACCGTGAATTCGGTTTGCAGGGGGAAGAAATCACTGGCCCCCATTTCCGTGCATTTTTCCACCGCCAACTCATCGTGCTTGTTTTTTAACAGCGCAAAGGCTATGGCGAATGCTTTCTCTGCTACAGGATGCTCTTTGATGTGAAAGGCTTCCAATACAGCCCTGCGTTTTTCGATGCTTGTCACCCTGCACTCTGCTATAATGCCATTCCCACCGTTGATCTTGACGATGCTGCCGCTACTAACCCGTTTCACTTTGCAGAGATGATGAAATTCCTCATCTTGAAGGATGATTTCACGGCTGTCGGCTGTTAAAAGTGGATAATAGTATGAAGGCATATTCAGCTAAAATAATCCCGTAATTTCGAGAAGAATCCTTTCCCTGGTTTAAAGTCTCGCTTGGCATCGTATTCTTTCAGCTTTGTAAACATTTCGGTCTCTTCTTTTGATATCTTGGTAGGAATCACCACCACCACACGCACAATCTCATCTCCTTTGCTGTATGAATTCAGGCTTTGAATGCCCTGACCTTTCAATCGGAACAATCTTCCGCTTTGAGTACCGGAAGGGATCTTCATCTTCACTTTCCCGCTCAGGGTAGGGACCAGTATCTCATCGCCCAATACAGCTTGCGATATCGATATGGGGTATTCCATTACAATATCGTTGCCATGGCGTTCAAAAAGATCATCTTGCTTTTCATGAATCAACACCAGAATATCGCCGCGAGTGCCGCCTCTGGGGCCCACGTTGCCTTGCCCACGCAAGCGGATATATTGGTTTTCTTCCACTCCCGCGGGGATTTTTACGCTGATTTCCTTCACTTTGGCCATGCGCCCTTCACCATAGCATTTAGAGCATTTATTTTTGATGATCTTACCTTCTCCCCGGCACGAAGGGCACTCCGAAACGGTCTGCATTTGTCCGAAGAGGGATTGGCGTACCTGGCGAATCTGGCCCGAACCGCGACATTGAGAGCAGGTTTCCACCTGTCCGTCGGCACTACCGGTTCCATTACATTTGTCGCAAGCTTCTTTGGTGCTGATCTTGATCTTCTTTTCTGCGCCGACTGCTATCTCTTTAAGGCTAAGGGATAGTTCTATTTGCAGATCTTCTCCGTGATTGCTGCTTCTACCGGAAGATCGCGAACCAAAACCTCCTCCAAAGATACTATCAAAGATGGAAGAGAAGCCATCTCCAAAGATGTCGTTCAGATCACTACGATGAGTGAAATTATCCCAAGAGAATCCACCGGCGCCAAATTGTCCTTCTACTCCGGCATGGCCGTATTGATCGTAAATCTGCCTTTTTTCTTTATCACTAAGGACTTCATAGGCTTCACTGGCTTCTTTGAATTTCTCTTCTGCTGCCTTATTGTCCGGGTTTTTATCCGGATGATACTGCATAGCCAGCTTACGGTATGCTTTTTTTATGCTTGCTTCATCGGCGTTCTTGTCAACACCCAATACTTCGTAATAATCGCGTTTCGCCATCTATTCTCCTAAAAATTGAAATCGTCTGCCATGTCATCAGCAGAACCATAAATCGAAAACAAAGCCCGGGATAGCCTTGTTCAGGCTATCCCAAGGATGTCTATGTTAATGTTTTATTTATCGTCCACTACCTCAAAATCAGCGTCTATGGGGCCATCTTCTTTTTGTTGTCCTTCGTTCTGCGTTCCGGCAAAATCCTCCGGATTGAAGCCCTGTGCATTGGGATCAAATCCTCCTCCGCCACCTTGTTGCTGTTGTTGTTGCATATTGGCGTAGATTATCTCACCCAGTTTTTGTGCTTTTTTGGATAGGCTTTCTTTGATCTGCTCAATCTGATCTTTATCACTTGCTCTCTCAAGCTGTTCCTTGGCGTTCTTCAGCTCTGCTTCCAATTCGCTTTTTTCGCTTTCAGATAGCTTGTCGCCATATTCGGAAAGGCTCTTCTCGGTGCTGAAGATCAAAGTATCCAGTTCATTTTTTGCGCTTACAAATTCCTGGCGCTTTTTATCCTCTTCAGCGTGCAATTCAGCATCCTTCACCATACGATCGATATCTTCCTTGTCGATGCTGCCGGCGCGATCTATCTTGATGGATTGCTCTTTGCCTGTGCCCTTATCTTTTGCAGACACATGCAAAATGCCATTGGCATCTATATCGAAAGTAACTTCTATCTGTGGTATTCCGCGAGGAGCTGAGGGTATACCCACGAGGTCGAATCTGCCCAAACTCTTGTTATCCGGAGCCATGGGGCGTTCACCCTGCAATACATGGATGGTAACAGCAGTCTGATTGTCTGCAGCGGTTGAAAACACCTGACTCTTCTTCGTGGGGATGGTGGTATTACGGGGAATAAGGGTAGTCATCATACTTCCCAGAGTCTCGATACCCAAAGACAGCGGAGTTACATCCAGCAAGAGTACATCGGAAACCTTGTCGTCACCGGAAAGGATAGCTCCCTGAATCGCAGCGCCGATGGCTACCACTTCATCCGGATTGAGGCTTCGATTCACCTTCTTTCCAAAGAACTTCTCCACAGCTTCTCCCACCGCCGGGATACGAGTGCTACCACCTACCATCAGCACTTCCTGGATATCGGATGTGCTCAGTTTTGCGTCAGCCAAAGCCTTCTTGCATGGACCTAGGGATCGTTCCACCAAATCTCCGGTTAAACGATTGAATTCTGATAAACTGAGGTCCAGATTCAAGTGTTTGGGCCCAGTGGCGTCTGCGGTGATGAAGGGCAAATTGATGTTTGTGGTCTGAGTTCCGGATAGCTCGATCTTGGCCTTTTCGGCTGCTTCACGCAAGCGCTGCAATGCCATAGCATCTTTACTGAGATCGATGCCTTCTTGTTTTTTAAATTGCTCCAGGATCCAGTCCATTACCCGTTTGTCAAAATCATCTCCGCCCAGATGAGTATCCCCATTGGTAGATAGCACTTCCACCACTCCGGACGAAATATCGAGAATGGAGATATCGAAAGTGCCGCCACCCAGATCGTACACAGCTACTTTTTGTTCTTTCTTGTTTTCCATTCCATAGGCCAAAGCTGCGGCAGTGGGTTCGTTGATGATGCGTTTCACTTCCAGACCCGCCACTTTACCGGCATCCTTGGTTGCCTGACGCTGATCATCGTTGAAATATGCGGGGACAGTGATCACAGCTTCAGTTACCGTGGTACCAAGATACGCCTCCGCTGTTTCCTTCATGCGGGTTAGCACCATAGCAGATATCTCTTGAGGAGTGAAGTCCTTGTTTTCGCTGTCTATATGCACTGCGGCTTGATTTTTGATGCCGGATTTTACTTTGAAAGGCACTTGTTTGATCTCTTCGCTCACTTCGCCGTAAGCACGTCCCATAAAGCGTTTTATCGAAAATACCGTGTTGATCGGATTTGTGACTGCTTGTCGCTTTGCCAATTGACCAACCAGTCTTTGACCGTCCTTGGTAAATGCAACTACAGACGGAGTGGTGCGTCCACCTTCTGCGTTTGTGATTACAACAGGTTTACCACCTTCAACCACTGCAACGCAGGAGTTTGTGGTTCCCAGATCGATTCCAATTATCTTTCCCATTTATTCCTCCAGGGTATTCATTTTATTTCCGTTTGAGACTGCTACTCGAACCGGACGGATAACCTTTTCATGCATTGTATATCCGTTCTGTATGATAGCGGCCACAGTGTTTTCTTCATATTCGCTGGCAATGTGCGCCAATGCTTCATGATACTCGGGGTTGAATTCACTACCCAAAGCCTCAATCCTTTTTACGCCTTCATTTTCCAGGGCTTTCACCAATTGCTTTTCGATGAGGATTACACCCTTACCAAAAGGAGTATCAAGATCCTCACTTTTTGCCTGACTGAGGGCGCGTTCGAAGTTATCGACCACATCGCATATATGTAATGCCAATTCCTTGGTCGCATGACGTATCCAATCCGCCTTTTCGCTATTACTGCGTTTACGGAAATTCTCAAACTCCGCCATGGTCCTGAGATACTTATCCTTATACTCTGCCAGATTCATTTTCAGATTCTCCATCTCGTCCGGCTCGCTGTCTGCCTCAGTAGTGACTTCTGCAATTTTTTTATTCTGAATATCCATTTCCACTGTAGTTTCTTCCTGGCTTTCAGCTTGTTCGGTATTACGCTGCATCTTTATATCCTTTTCCGGCGTGGATGCTCCCGCCTTCTTCTTATTTTTTGTCATGAATTCTCCTCTTGGGTACCACCATCCCCCGCTTAGTAGTCTGAGTAATTGTATTTGTAACGTCTCTCACCAGCGGAATCAAACGCCTGTAATCCGTTCGTATCGGCGTAAGCACACCCAGATATCCGGGTATACCAAAGACTTCATATTTCCCAAATATCAGAGCATAATCGCTGTATCTCGTGTCCGCAAATTCTTCTCCCATAAGCACTTCAACGGCATTTGACGATTTGTTTCGCATGGAATTCAGCAGGAAATCTTGCCGCTGGATCAGGTTCATGAAGCTCAAAATAGCTTCCTTGGAATCAAATTCCGGTTGCTCCAAAAACTTGATGCTGCCATCGTAGTGGATAAAGAAATCGCTGATCTCGATAAAAGCTTTGTGCAATTCACTGAGAAATTGGCTGAGGATATCGTTGTCACCCATGCTGCGTTCACGCATGTCCACCAATACTTTGTTGGCAATATCGTAGATCCTGAGACCCACCAATTCATCGTTCAGATATCGCACCAGTTTCTTCAATTGAGCATCGTTGATCTCATAATTGCATTTCAGAATAACGGTTTTGTCCAGGCCGCTATCCAGGCTCATTACAAACAACAATTTCCCATCACTGATGGAAAAAACTTCCAGACATGATAGATATCCGCTGGATACTTCCGGCTCGGCTACAAAGGATAGCTGGTCCGTCTCGTGAGCCAGCATCTGCATCACAAAATGCAATGCCCGGGGGGTATCCTTATAATTCTGTATCAATAGCTCGCGCAATGTATCCATGCGCGCATAGCTTACTTTCTTATGTTCAGGTTCGATATATTCCAGATACCTGCGATATCCGCTGATGGTAGGTACTCTGCCTGCCGAAGTGTGCGGCTGAGAGATCAAATTCTGCTCTTCCAGCTTCAAAAGATCTAGTCGCAAGGTGGCCGAAGATACATCACAGAGATATTTCTCGCTCAAAACCCGCGAAGAGACGGGCTCACATGTCTGGATGTATTCATCAACCAGAGCACTAAGTGTATGTACTAATCGAGCTTGATTCTTTTTCATGATTTCCGCCTCTTTTTTATTTTAGCAGTCTAATCATTGAACTGCTAAGCTGAAGACAAATTAATCAAGACCAGAAAATTGTCAATCGAAAAGTGAGACTGCTAATTTCTTTCTCGTTTATGTGCAGGTTCAGCTAGAGTGGGCGCGGCCTTTAACCGCAGTTTTATCTGCAAATGCATCTGCTATATGCTTTTGTCCGGCGGATGAAAACCGCTGCTACTCTCTCTCAGCTCAAAACCGCTGCTACGGTGTCTCTTGTCATACAAAAGCTCTTAGTTATGATTCCTGACGTATCTGAATAACTTATGGAGCTGTTTTTCACTTCTCCCTATAGAGACTTTACTTGTAATATATTTGGGCTTGTATATTCGTTGTTACCAATCCCACGCGCTACCCTATGCTTCAAGCAGTGCCGATGCTGACGCAAAGGCGTGATAATGTAGTGATCACTGGATGATAACGGGATGATATCAGCTTCGGCACAGCTTAGTATATGGGGGGAGGAGTTGGAAGATATGTTTTCCGGCAGGAGAGCTGGCTATCTGATATGGGCTATTTTTGTCCGGTAAGCCGCCACTGCCAGTTCCCCAGTGCTGTACCGGGTATGTTCATGCGAGATTTGGCATCCAGATTCAAGATATCTTGCATAGGAAATATCACGCGCTCACAACCTGATTGTGTGGCTATGTCCATCATGATGGTTGCGATGTTTTCTGAATTTGGAAAAATACCTTCCATCCGGGTCTGGCAATATTCCAACAGATTCGAACGTGACGGAGAATCAAGGGGCAACGCATCCCACCAGCCCCGGGTGGTGTTATTGTCATGTGTGCCAGTGTAAATCAGACGATCAGAGGGGTAATCCTGCACATGGGGGACGCTTTCTTCGAAACAGAATTGCAGGATAATCATCCCCGGCAAAGCCATGTCATCTCTAAAACGACATACCTGTTCGTTCAATATACCTAAGTCCTCGGCAACAAAGTGTTCACTGGCGAATCTCTGCTTTAATGCGGAGAAAAAATCACCCGGCAGGGCTTGAATCCATTCACCATCAATCGCTGTTTGTGGAATAACGCCATTGGGACATGGTACTTTCCAGTAATTCACATAGCCGATGAAGTGATCGAGACGCAATAGGTCCAGGTGTTTCAGAGCTTGCTCGATGCGATCAAAAAAGAGGCTAAAACCTGCTTCCTTCATCCGATCCCATCTGTAGGTAGGATTACCCCACAGCTGCCCATCTTCGGCATAAGCATCTGGAGGTACGCCAGCCACGCTGAGGCGTTCACCATCGTCGTTCAGATCAAACAAATGTTGATTTGCCCACACTTCAGCACTTTCATAGCTCAGGTACAGGGGCATATCTCCAAACAAAGTGATACCCATGTTTTGCAGATGATGTTTTAAGCGGGTTATTTGATCCACAAATATGGCTTGCATTGCCGCTGCATGTAGCACAATGCGTTCATTTTTGCAATGTTCATAGAGCTCTCTGGAATAGCTGCGATGAACTTTATTCCAGGTGTACCATGCCGAATTGCCATATTTTTCGCAGAGCCATATAAAAGACAGATATGGTTTTATGTGAGTGGCATGCTGGTCGATAAAAGCATCAATATCGCAGGTTTGCAGATATCTTTCAGCAGCTAAGCTGTGCATGGCCTGTTTTGCTGTGCGCACAGCAACAAAATCCACCATATCCGTAATGGGGACCGGGATCAATTCGTCTTCGAAGAGAAGGCCATCATGCAGCATCATTTCGGGACTGATCAGATATTCATTGTAAGCAAAGGCAGAAATGGGATTGTAGGGCGAATTACCATAGCCCGGATAGTTCAGAGGCAGGATTTGCCAGATCGAATGTCCATTGGCGCGCAGATAGTCGGCAAAAGCATAGGCAGCCGGGCCCAGATCTCCGATGCCGAAAGCTGTGGGCAGGCTGGATATATGCAGAAGAATGCCACTTTGTTTCATTTTGTGTCGCAAGCTTGAATAATGCAGAGTTCGATTTGCAGAGTTTTATCCGTCAGGCTGCTCTTGAGCAGGGAGTCTGTTTCCAAGAGTACGCCAAAGATGCTTTCCAAAGCTTTTAAACTGTAGTTTTTGGCAAATACCAGATACTCTTTACGCTGGCTGTAAAAAACATCATTCATGTGTTTTTGCGCTATTTCGTTGTCGGTCAAATGCTTTTCCCGCATCAAATTGACACGATACAGGTTCAAATAGAAGCGGTAGAGCCCAAAGAATATTTGCAGTGGTTCCACATCAGCTTGCAGCATCAAAGTGCAGGATTCCAAAGCGATTTTTATGTTTCTGCGGCCAAGGGCGCGGAAGAAATCGATCTGTGTACCCGCTCTGTTTCCACTGAGGCTAAGATTCAGATCTTGCTGAGTGATCTGCTTGCGGTCTCCCACCAAAAGCAATAGCTTTGTCAGTTCATTTGCAGCACTGAAATAATCCATTTCGATGCGGTCGGAAAATTCGTTGATAGCGGCGGGATTCATGCTTTTCCCCTCTTTGCTCAGCTCCGCCAATAGCCAATTTCGAATCTCACTAACAAATTTTGGAGGGTCGCATTGCACTTTCTGCGATCCGGATATAATCTTTTTCCAGGCATTATACTTTGCATCCGTTTTTTCTGTGACTACTATGAGGCATTGTATATCCGAGGGAGATTCAAAGTAATCTGCCACAACCTCCAGCTCTTTCTTCAACATCTTTTCCGCGTTTTTTACTATCACCAGTTTGGCGCTGGAAAAAATGGTAAAGGTATCCAGATATTCTCCCAATTCACCGGCTTTGACCTCGTCGCCATACACTGTGCTTACATCTATGTCCTCCTTCTTTTTCAGGACCAATGTAATCTGTTTGATTACGCTGTCGATCAGATAAGCGTCGCTACCCACCAGAAGATAGTTTGTACCCAGCTTCACTTTGGAAGCATCGAAAGCCAGGGCCTTGTTATCTTGCTCTGCCATTATCCTATCAAAATCAGCGTAATGGCCAATAGTGAGATCAGCCAGACGTAGTAAGCAAAATACTTCAGAGAACCGGATTGGATAAGCCGGATAAGAAAGGCAATCACCATATACCCGCTTACGAAAGACGCTACTAAGCCGGCCAGATATATATGCAATACAGACATATCCAAAGCCATGAGGGATTCCAATTCTCCGATGTTTGCGGCCAAGATGGCAGGAATTGATAGCAAGAAAGAGAAATGAGCCGCGTCTTTGCGTTTCACACCACAAAACAGAGAAGCCGAGATGGTGGAGCCGGAGCGACTGATGCCGGGAAGGATGGCTATGCCCTGAGCTAGGCCGATCAAAACTGATTTGATGATTCCGATGTTTGATGAAGGGGTTGAAGTGTTTTTCACGAAATCCGAAACAAAGATAAGGATCCCGGTAAAAAGCAACATGAACGCCACAAACAATGGTTTATCATAGGCACCTTTCAGCAAATCGCCGAAGATTAGATAAAAGAAACCGGTGGCTAAGGTAGCGATGATCATGTAAGCCATGATGGAACGGTTTTTACGGTGATTCTCACCATCCAGGCCGGATTTCCAGGAAAACAAAGACATTATGAGATCCCAGATTTGCCGATGGAAGAAGATTATGACCGCCACTAGGGTACCCAGATGCATAAAGATCTCGAAGCTGATGTCGCCCCCACCTTCAATGCCCAAGAAGTGCTGCGCCAGGACCAAGTGTCCGGAAGAGCTTACGGGAATGAATTCCGTGAGTCCCTGGATCAAACCCAGAAAGATAGCTTGAAAAAAGTTCATAAAATCTCCGGTATATTACGTTCTCCGATTTGAGAGAGCGGTACTAGGGTGTATCCGGCTTTCTTTAGCCGTTGCACTATACTCTTCAGATAATCCAGTTTATCTTTGTTGTGACAATGGGTAATTGCAATCACATGGTTTTGCACACTGGAAAGCTCGAGAATGCGGTTCAGTTTTGCTTCCATGGTAGATTGACTGATGTTTGGACTATCCAAGAAGATGTCGTTTCTAAAGGTTTTCAGATGAGATTTCTGCGCTGTTTGATAGGCAATGGATACATTGGTAGTACGGCTGTCCAGAAAGAGCAAATCCTGCTTCTTCAGAGCGTTCATCACAGCCTGCATGACGTCGGGATCAGTAGTTGCAAGACTTCCCATATGGTTGTTTATGCCGATGCAATCCGGCAGCTTCTTCTGAAACTGATCCAGTGTTCTGGCAATCTTTGCTTCATCATGTTGTACCAGGATCGCGTTTGGTCCGGGATTTACTCTTGGGTAGCCAATGGGTTCCATCGGTACGTGAATAATGCTCTCTCTGCCCTGAGCTGTGGCGCGTTGCATGGTAGTTACGCTATTCTCCTCGTCCGGGAATATGGCAAAGCAGATTTGTGGATCAAGCTCGAAAAAACCGTCTAGCAGGCTGCCGTCGATGGAACCGAAATCATCGATGACAATAGTGATAGTCTTGGGATTTGTCTTGTTTTGATAGATGGAAGAATCGTAGTAAAGATCCAGTTCATATGTGTCGCTGATGTTTTTTCGCCCAAAGCTAAGACTCTGTTTGTTTCTATTGTCTTTGCCTTCCAGGAACTTGGCACCTGCCTGTTCTATGGCCCCCTTGAAGATCATGTTGGCATATGTAAGGTCCATCTTATTTCTGTCGATGGGGACGCTATAACTCACCAGACTGTCCACTTTTTTGCGCCGGAGAGCGCTATCGGGAACACCTAACTTTTCTGCGGAGTTCCGGATCACAAGATCCAGATCGCTTTCGCCGGGTCTTGGCCGGGATTGCCCTACTTTTTGGGCTTCTTTGGCAGATATGGCATCTTGCACGTCCACCCTATCAGAGCCGGTGGGCTCATCATCTTTCCCTACATCGCTTTGTGCTTTTTTTTCAGCGGCGGCGGGTTTTGCGGTACGTTCATGAATCTCTTGCACGACCATCTGTTCCAGATCTTGGGGAGCGGATACAGGTTCGCGTATCAGAGCCCACATTATCAGAACTGTAGATAATCCGGCCAGGAGAAACAGTCCCAGACGCGGATGTCTACGTTTTATCTTTTTTACTTTAGGTTTTTTTCTGGTTTTACTTTTCGCTTTTGGCATGGTTCACCTGCTTGATTGAGATCGGATGCATTGCCATCAGCAAGCTCTGACCCAGTTTTATGATAGGATAGAAAAATAGATTGGATAGCATGAAGGCTGCAAAGAGCATGAAGACATTGTAAAAAATGCTACCCATGCTAAACACCGGAATCAGCTCGATGATCAATTTCTGCCCGATCAACGAGCCCAGGACAGACAATACGGGAGAGATAATCACCACGATCACGATCAGATACAAGCGAATCGCGACCAGCACAAGCAACAGCATCACTGCTGTGTATTTCATGGTAGCCCAGAAATGCCGTGACATCCAGGCCAAACAGTGTCGTTCGCTGCGCCGGAGACTGAATTCCCGCTGCTTGAAAGGCCTGATCCACATGGATCGAATATAGTAGAACAGGATCAATAAAATGGTGAAAGCGCGGAAAAATAGCCATACTCCCTGCCTGAGAGGTAGATCGATACCATAATAGTAGGATACAAATTTGCTGAGTACAAAGAAGACCATGAGAACAATCACAGTAAGGAAAAGATAGAGATGCAGATTGATCACGTGATCCCAGAAATCCGAAAGTCGCTTGGGATAAATACGGTGCGGTCCATCAAAAATAGTAGTGTATATCTTTAGCACCATAAAGGCTACATATGCAAGCAATACGGTGAAAAATACCAAGGGCAGAAAGTGCATTCGCATAGACATCAAAGAGCTGAAGGAATCCAGCAAACCACTTCCGGACAGCCAGTAAAATAGTGTTCCGGGATACAAGAAAACTTGAATACCATTGTATTCGGAACACATGGCTTTGAGCAGGTAACGCAGAGATTGCTGAATCCTATTCAAAAACACCGCCTAAAACCTGTGATAGATTCCGGCTTGAATGGATACACCCTGTCGTGGCAAGCTGTTAAACTGCCTGATATTCGAATTCAACACATTCGCGCAACGCAAATATACTTTGCTGAAGCGCTCCAATTCGTAAGCTCCCTCAAAGCTGAGATCAAACACTTCCTTCATATCCTGATTCATGTGATCGACCATAAAGTATTGCTGATCAAGCGAAGCTTTAAAGGTATATGGGTAAGTATTGTAGCAGAAGCTGGATGTCGTCTGCAGGATGGGGTTGTAGGGCTTTCTGTGCCAGTCCTGATTTGCGAGATATGCCAAACTAAGCGCAAGGTCCTGATCAAAACTTACCCTGCCATGTCCGAAACTTGCTTGAATGGTGCTGGTGTTTGTAAAGACATCATCGAAATAAGTCTTGGGGATAAAAGGATTGTTGCTGTCTGTCATCAAGACGTCGTTGATGCGATACTGGCTGTCGTTTGCGATGGCAAAACCACGCAGGAATGATTCCTTACTTACGGGCAGAAAGTCCTCCAGGCGGATACAAAAATTCAGCGGAATCAAAGTGTGCTTTGGCTTTGCGGGCAGATAAACCCAACGGTAATCCCTAAGGGAGTTTGCGTAGGGGTTGATCTGTACTGCAGGGGCATTTACAATGCTGAATTGCTGGTCGTAATCGGTGATATAGCGCCAGTTAAAGCCGGGAGCAGGTATGAAATGATGTCCATCATACATCAGGTGCATCGAAGCCTTGTCAAAAGCTGGCACATCAAACTCCGCGAAGCTGTGCCAACTGCTGCGACCGGCATGGAAGTGGATCCTGTTTCCCCAATCGAAATCCTTGAAATCCAATATGCTCCGATGAGTGAAATTCACACTGCTATGTTCACGTTCCAGAGCCTTATTCCTTTGATCCAGTAGATCGATGGCAATGGCATGAGATACTTGCTTCAGATCAAAATGCTTGAAGCTGAATCTGTCTTTGAATGTATAGAGCTCCGCCGCGGAATACTCACTATTCATGTTCTTGCCCTCCGTGTTGAAAAAAATGAGGTCAAGAGCCACGTCCTCGTCTGAAATCATATGGAAATTGCCTGAGCCCCGAAAGTGGTTTGAGATGAAATTGCCTTTGGGAGCATACAAAGACATCGCCAGAGCCAGAGAGCTGATGCTTTCATGATCCGGGCTATATTTGTATTCTGCATCCAGCTTCAATCTGCTATTGGCTTCGGCAAATATATATTGATGCGGTACCGGGTCAGCACCGGGCACGGAAACCGAAGACCTCACAGGCAATGATTCAGGTAGATACACTCGGAGGCTGTCTCTCAACAGACTATCTTTGCTGTAGGGCAGAGCTTTTTTGTATAAGAATATTTTTACCCGGCTTTCACCGCTTACTTCGATATCCGGTAGCACCTGGATCTGAGCGGAGAGGATCGCGGCCACGCAAAGTAGCAAGAAGAGGATAAGCTTCTTCATTCTTGTTCCTCCTCATGCTCTTGCAACAGTCTGTTGAGTTCTTCCAAATGCTGCTCAGACAGTAGATGAGAGTAATCCCATAAATGCATTTGAGCTTCCTCGCGAGCTCCGTTTTTTTGGTATGAAAGCACAGTGTAGTATGCCGCAAGGTCCTGGATATCCGTAAAATCGGCAAACAGTATCATGATCTTCTTTAATTCATATATAGCATTTTCGTAATCTTCGCCCTTATGTAGTATCAGCGCTTTGTTCAAAAACCCCATAGCATGATCATGAGTGTTGGGACTATTGTTTATGATGTCTTCCGCCAACGCATCCGCTTCCTCATAGCGCTGATTGTGCATCAAGTATTCCAGATACACTATTCGTGCCGCGGGAACTTCCTGCTCATAATCTACTCCAATATGCCACAGGGATTCAAAATCCACGTATCCGGCAGCTACCGACGCAGACAGAGCTTTGAACCAGAGCTCCGGACTCGGTTCTTGCTGAAGAGCATCATGAAACTTGAGGATGGCGTCCTGATAGTTTCCCATCAGAACATCCACTTCGGCCCAGCTGATGAGGGCCTGTAAATCCCGAGTGTCCGAATAGAGGTTGCTGAGTAAGGAATCTGCCTCCTGGTATTCATTAAGGTTTACCAGGCTTTGGGCCATCAACATTTCCACATCATTGCGTCTGTAATCCGGGAATTCACTGCGAAGATCCTGGGCCTGTTCCAGCACTTCGTTCCATTTATCCTGACCGGCGTAGAGTTTTGTGAGGAGATAAGACAGCTCAAAACGGATGTACTCACTCTCGAAGGTATCTATCATTCCCATCAATTCCATACTCTGGGCCGGATCACTAATGCGGGAAAGCGAAAAGTCAAGTCCGGTAAATACTTCCCGCAGAAGGGCTTGATCTACATCATTGAACACTTTCGTATTTCGGAAACGACGCAGGATAGAGATGTAATCCGTGGTCGCTTGAGCGTAATTGCCCAGATTGAAATAGCTGTTGGCTACATCTGCAAGCACTGGCAAGTAGTATGGTGAATTCGGATAGGTTTGCATGAATTGATCGAATAGTTCTAGGGCCAGATGGTAGTCACCTGCCGCGTAGGCAGATTTTGCGCCAAGATACAGATAAGTATCCGGGCTTTCCTGACCCTCAAAGAGCTCCATATAGAGACGGGAAGCCTCATTATAGCGTTTTAATTGATAGAGACAGAGTGCCCTGTAGCTTTTTGCTTCGCTTATTCTCAGCTTGTCGTTGGAACTTCCTTCCGCCTTTTGGAAACTGAGCAGGGCCTGTTCGTATTCTTTGCGGATAAACTGTATATGCCCCTCGAGGATCAAGGAGTCATAGGTGGGTGCCAGTTTATTCACCCAAGTCTCAGCATTATCGTAACTACCGGTGTAGTAATAGATCTGGGCCAATCTCAAGATGGCATCAGAGTTTTCCGGCTCGGCTTTCACGATCTGAAGAAATGCATCCAGGGCCATATTGTAATTTGCCAGATAGTAGTCTATTTCTGCCAGATAGAACTTGGCAGAGGGAACGTATTCTGAGCCGGAGTGGCCATCTATCAAACTCTGAAACGCTGATGTGGCCATCTGGTAATCCTTGGTTTCGTGATACAAATAGCCCAGATAATAGAGTGCAGCATCCCTGTCTTTGCCCGTGGGATAAAGATTCAGATAACGGTTGAAGCTGGTAAGTGCCTGGTAATTATCTTTTGCCCTCAGCCATGTCTGAGCGATGAAGATGTCGATATCGGCCAGAAGCAAGCGTTTGTCACTTTCTCTTCTAGCCTGAGCCAAGTATTTTAAAGCTTCGGGATAATCTCCGTTCATATAGGCGAAATAGCCCATAGTAAAAAGCTGTTCAGCTTTCATGACATCATTGTCCGGCCTGGCGATAAAACCGCCCAGCTGCACCATGGCTGCCACCGGATCGGTTTTATACAATATCTTCAGGCGCTCCAGATAGCTGAGAATCTGGATTTCGGGATCAGATTCCTTTACCAGGCTGGCAAGGATACTGTCTGCTACCGCTGTATTTCCTGCATGAATGAGGGTTAAAGCACGCATATAGTCAAAATGAGGGCTTTTGGATTTGCTCTGGGAGACTAGATCTGAGGCTACAGCATAATCTTCCACTGCAATAGCCTTGCGAATACGTAAGAGCTCGATATCCGGATCATCAAGAATCGTAGCTATGTTTGACAAGTGTGCATCGAATTCTTCGAAGCGGTTGTTGTCCAACAAGTATTTGCCCCATAAAACGTTACTTCTGGTATAAATGTGGCTTTGGGCATTGATATTGCTCAGGAGCGCTTTGGCTTCATCTTCTTTCTGCAACTCTACCAAAACCTCGAAATATTCGTATTCCACCTCGGGTTCGGGCTGCTCATTCAATGTGTATTGATAAGATTGCATGGCGCTATAGTACTGCCCCAGTTTACGGTACAATCTCGCCCGGTATAGGTTTGCCCTAGACAACAGTGCTGTGTCTTTGGTCTCGGATTCCAGGGTTTGGATCTGGTCCATGGCCGCAGCGTAGTTTTCCTGAACGATCATGGTCATAGCCCTGTATAGATAGATGTTGTGCCTTAGGGCAAGATCCAGATCTTCGGTCAACAATTCATCATAGATCCTCAAGGCATCGTCGGAATTGCCCTGTTCCAAGTCCAGATTTGCCCGAATAAAGAGTAGCTGATTTGTGAATTGGCTTTGAGGATATCGTGCCATAAAACCGTGAATCTCGCGATTCAGCCTATCCCCTGCTCCACGTTCGTAAAGTTCCACTATGTATTGATATGCATAACGTTCCAGATTGCTGGGTTTTACAGTTTGCGCCGAGAATTTGGGAGCAAACAGGATCCCCAGAATCAGGATTGTCACTAGCAGCTTATATTTTGGCATCCAAATTCTCCATATTCTGTTTGTGCCAGAAGAGCGGATTGAGCTTATCCTGTCAATGGCTTTATTTAAACACTTCCTCAGCACTGAAATCACGCAGGGGATCAAAACTCTTTAAAACACGCAGATCGTCCTTGCTCAGTTCATCCAGACACATTCTTGATACCAGCTCTCCCATGCCCGGTCCCAGCATGAATCCCTGACCGCACATCCCCACGGCATGAATCATGTTTTGCTGGTGCTCGCTACTGCCCACAATCGGGAATCCATCAGGAGTCATGGGATACTGCCCACGCCAGGTACGGCGAACTTTCAGATTACGTAAACGAGGATAGATCTCGATCATTCGCTTGCTGCACATCGGCAAAAAACGTGAAGTTGAACGGTTATCTATTCCCAAAATGGGGGGATCGGGAGTAATGCAAAACACCACCTGTCCCTCATTGTTTTGATAGAAATAGAAATTCGCGCTGCCGGGAGCTTTGCGCATATCGATCACCATAGGGCCAAAGAATCGTTTAACAGGTTCGGTGATTCCGGCTTCATGGTTGTCCGGAAACACTTTCAGATCATCGCCGGCCAGAGCTCCGATCATGCGAGCATGATTACCGGCAGCGTTTATCACCTGTCCTGCTTTATATCTTCCTTTATTTGTGATTACTTCGAGTACTTTGCCGCCTTCGCATTTCAAGGAATTTACCAGCTCCCCAAATTGGAATTGAACTCCGGCCTGTTTGGCTTGGAAGAAATACGCATTTGTAGTTTGAAGTGGTGAGCAACTACCGTCTTCCGGGGAGTATGTGCTACCCAGCAAGCCATCCATCAAAATACCGGGAACCAGTTCATTATATTCCGCGGCACTCAGCCATTTGATATTCAAGCCATAACTATGTTGAACCTGCAAAAGATCCTTTAGAGCTTTGGCATCTTGCTCTCTATAGGCGGGATATGAGTAACCATTACTCATCCAACCGATATCATCTCCCCGCGTTTCTTTCCAATCCCGCAGAATCTCGATTGAGCGCAGGCACACAGATATTTTTCCAAAGTCCGAGTGTGTGGCGCGAATACCACCGATCGCCTTTTTGTTGTTTTGCTGACCGGGCCCGTGTTCGCCATCGATAACCAGTACTTTCTGCTTTTTTTCTGCCAGGTTCAAAGCTGTGGGGATCCCGATTGATCCCGCTCCGATTACTATTACGTCATATATCATTTGTCGCCTCCACCGGGAAAAGTGCCCAGGGGTACTTCCACAAATATGGGTCGTTTTGTATTGGGAACCACATCTGAGACCGGTACGCCCTCTTCTCGCAATAGAGATTTTATCAGTACTTCGCAGGTTTTAGCACCACAAGGCCCCATTCCTGCTCTGGTGATTGCCTTAATCTGATTTAAGTCGTTGATCCCCTTTCTGATGAGAGATCTTACTTCACCCACAGTAACACGCTCACACAAGCAGACCATTGCATCATCATTCAGTATCTGAGGAACAATAGCTTCAGGAAGTGCTGCCGAAACAGCCATATCCTGTACTCTGAAACCCGCTACCCTTCGTGCTATGGCTGATGGCACCTTAAAGCGCACCAGGGAAGTATGTTGCTTCTTGTATTCGGTGACGGATTCCACGGTATACTCTCCCAGCTCTTCGGCATCTATATCGCAAAGCACGCGCGTGTCGCCTTCTTTTACTTCAATATTTGAAATCTCATAAGCTATCGTAACTATCGGGTTTTTAGCGTCCTTTCTATAATCCACCAGAGTGATAGCCAATCCCGGGCAGATAAGCAAGCATTTGCCGCATCCGATGCAGGATCCTGTGTAACGAGGAAGAGACAGCAAGCTTCCATCCTCGGTTTGGATGGAATTTGTGGGGCACACTGTGGTGCATGGATTACAGGGAATCTCTTGCAAGCAATGGATCACGGGCATCACTCCGCTTTCGGAACCAAGCTGTTGGTATTTTTTGATCGCGCCGGGATGTGCTTTCAATACCTCAGCCTTAGAGTACCATGCGTCCGGAATATCTTCCACTGTGTTTCCTTTCACAGCTTTGGCGATTTTCAATCCGGCGATCTTACCATTGAACATGGCAGAGCTGGCTTCGGCTATTTCCAATGCGTCTCCGGCAGAATCAACCGGAATACCCGCCATCTCGGCTTCTTGGGTAAATTCGGAGAGTGAATCCAAACCGACTGCAATCAAGATGGTATCGCAGGCAAAGGTCTTTTCACTACCCTTAATAGCCTTGAAATGTTCGTCCACTTGCGTGATTGTGATGCTTTCTACGGTTTCATCTCCATTAGCACAAAGGATTGAGTGAGAGGTATATATGGGAACTCCAAAACGGCGTAATTTGTCGGCATGAACCTTATATCCTCCACAAGCGGGCATTGCTTCAGCCAGACCAACCACTTCGATTCCGGCTTGTAGCGCGTGATATCCGGCGATAAGTCCCACATTTCCACCACCTATGATGAAGAGTCGTTGTGTGGGGCGGACAAGATCTCGGTTTACCAGGGTTTGAAAGGCCCCAGCACCATATATACGGGCAAGCTTATTGCCCGGAAAACGCAAAAACTTTTCTCGCGCGCCCGCAGCGTTTAGAATTCTTTGCGGAGACACCAGCTTGTATACTCCTTCTTTGAGAACACCTACTTTTTTATCGCTGAAAACAAAGAGCGCGGTGCTGTTTACCCATGTCCTTACACTGGAATATTGAGCCAGTTCTTCTGCCAATATCTTTCCGATATGATGGCCTCTGGTACCCGCACGGCTATCTTCTTCTGAACCGAAGAATTTGTGGGTCTGCAATACCAGCTTTCCGCCCAGGGCATTTTTATCGTCGATCAAAAGGGTATCCACATTGTGTTTGCCTAGCTCGGTGGCTGCCGACAACCCCGCCGGTCCTCCCCCGATTATCAAAACATCGCAAGATACTTCTTCGATGGGATGAAACTCTTGTGCTTCCACATCTTCGGCAAGCTTTGCCAGACCTTCGGCACTTTGAACAATCATGTTTTCGCACACCGGAGTCATGCACGATTTTACTGCGATCCCATTTGCGATAACCGTACACTTTGCGCATTGTCCGTTGGCGCAAAATATGCCTTGCGCGCTTCCATCCTTGTGGTGATGGCCAAATACATTGATGCCGTTTGCGATTAATGCAGAGGATATCATCTCCCCTTTACGGGCCTTTAGTTTCTCATTGTTAAAATAGAAGCTTACAAGGTCCAACAAAGGAACATCCAGAATCGGGTGCTCCTCAATACGGAATTGCCTCATGTGTCAAACTCCTTGTTTGAGATAATATTAGACATTCGAAATCCACAAAATGCCGATTCCGGATATAAAGTTTATGGATGCCCGCAGATGTCAAGAAAAAGAGTGTATATATAGATAACGAATAGTCAAATCCGGATGGATTGTATGCTTCCTTGATTCAGCTTCAATGCGGGTTCACCGTGAATTATCCTCACTATACCCAATTCACTGGCGCAGTTGGGGCACAGAGGACGGCTGAATGTCTGCACGTTTTGCAGTCCTACATTATCTTCACTGAGTCTGGATATGATCAGCTTTATCAATCTACCCTTACCGGCTTTAAAATAGCGAAATAGCAAAAAGCCACAGCGACAATGAATATCTACTGTTTTTCCTGTTCTCATCGTGGGATGTTGCAGCCCTTATTTAGCCGGTAAAAGGATTCTGACTCTGGTACCTTTATCCGGTTCGCTATCTATCTTGATGCTACCTTTCATACGTTTCAGCGAATCCCGGCACAATACCAATCCCAAACCCAGGCTGCCGTCGCTCTTGCTGCGAGCAATTCCCTGCCCCTTGCGTAAATCGCTCAAGGCTGATTCATGCATACCGATCCCATTGTCTTCCACTACAATCTCCACCTTGTTTTGCAATACTCTGGCTTTAATGGTTACGGCACCATTTTCGGCAGTGAATTTCATTGCATTGTTCAGTAGATTTCGCACCAAAATCTTCAAAAGATCCGCATCTACTCTGGCATTGATCTCTTTGGTCTGGGCATTAAAGCTGAGTCTTATTTTCTTTTGCATGGCCATGGGCTGGTAGATCTCCATCACCGAGTAGAGAATGGGTACGATGTTTTGTACCTCGATAGTAGTATGAAAGCTCATATTCTGTCGTTGCAAGCGTATCCCATCCAGCATTTCGTTGATCAGTTTCACGATACTGTCACTGCTGTGTTTCATGCTGGTAAGCACTTCGTCATGTTCTTCCCGGGGAAACTCGCCGCTGATCATCATAGTGAGCATTCTGCCAAAATTGCTGAGTGGAGCCCGAACATCGTGACTGATCACAGATATCAGCCAGTTCATCACTTCCACATTTTCTGCCAGACTCTTATTGATCTCTTTTAACTCTTTTGTGGAGGCACTGATGATGCGGTTTTTGGCTTTTAGCTCTGTATTTTGCTCTTTATACTGACGCGCCTGATCTTCAATCTTGCCCCGGTAGTAATCAGCTTCTTTGATGCTGATCGTGGTTTTACGCAGATTGTTCAGGTTGTCTTCCAGTATTCTATTGTTCTTTTCCGAATACTCAAATGCTTTCTGATAGTCTCCCAGAGCCGCGTAGACTTTGGCATACATAGCTGTGATCTGAGAGTTGTTTTGCATCACAATCAGGGCATTTTCGATCTCTGATGCCTCGTTCAGCTTTATTAAGCTTTTGGACAAGTCTCCCATTTTTAGATAGAGGGATGCCTGATTGAGATAGCAATGTGCCAGGGCTGAATTACGGCGAAGCTTCTGGTACCATTGCTCACCCATTTTGTAGTATTTAAGTGCATTCTCCATATCTCCGGCGTTTTCGTAGACAAAGCCGATATTGTTGTAACTGATGCCCAGGCTTTCTTCGGGAAGATGCTTTTTGCGCAATTTCAGAGCATCAAACGCATAGGATAGCGCTTTTTTATACTCTTTTAATTGTACATAGGCCAGAGAGATGTTTCCCAAAGACTCAAACTCTCGCCTCACACTTTTATACTTTCGGCTCAGGTCCAATGTTTCCAGCCAGTACTTCATGGCTTTTTGGGGTTCGCCCATCTTTTCGTATGCCGCGCCAAGGTTTTGCAGAGGATCCATCCGGCGTTCCGGAAGACCATGTTTGTCTGCCAGTTCCAGGGCTTGATAGGCATTGTGGATCGAATCGTGATACTCACCAATGATACCATGAGCCACACAGATATTGCTCAATAGGTTCAGTTTCAGATCTACATCCTTTTCATCTTTGAGCAATGTGTACCATATATCAAGTGCCTCTCGATACAGATCCTGCAAAGCATAGGTGATTGCCAGGTTGGCAGAAGCTTTCCGGATCAATATAGTAAAAGCCTGCGCGTCCGGGGAATTGAGAATCGTTTTAAAATACTCGGCAGAATCTTCTACTTCTGAGTTGCGACCATGTATTTCACCCAGCTTCATCATCAGAGAGTATTTGAGCTCAAGGGCAGAGGAAAAATCGTATTCTTTCAGATATTCCTTTATCTTTACGATAGCCGCTTCAGCCTCATCATGCGGCATCTCCACAATGCTTTCCCGCAATTGCCGTAGCTGGTATATATCCTGATCATTTAGTTGTTTATCATCTATACTCTTCATGAATACATTGTTAATCTTGTTTCGTTTTTTGTCAATGCTTTTATGCAACATATTTTTTCTTGATTTTGTGTAAACAATAAAAAAGCAAGTAATGCCATCAATCCTAAAGTAGTGTTGCAATATATCCACAACCCCAACATGCTTCATAAACCGGGTGCTATGAGTGTTCGTGAGTAATTTATAATGTATCTTTGGCTTTAGTAGGGAATCATGAATTTCCCGGCAAACCCCGATATAAGGACATTAGAAGAGCAGCGACCATGGACAGGCAATTTATCTCGCCTTCAGATTGAAAAGTCTTTTTGTGCTAATGATATCAGATTAATTCTTTTTGTTATTATTGTATTTTCACACATCCCTAAATGTCATATATCTCATAACCTTACAAGGATATTTTGTGCTTGACATCATCTGTCAATTGATCATATTAACTCACAAAATCTAGGAGGAATTATGAAACGTTTGAAGAGCTTTTTGAATTTTGGGATACTGCTGGCAACTATGCTGAGTACTATGCCGCTCTACGCACAAATAGGCCCTCAATGGGCATGGATTACTAATGCCACAGGAGAAAACACCCAACGCGCACGGGGCATTGCCTGTGATGAAGATGATAACATATATGTTTGCGGACATTTTTTGGGTGACACTACATTTGGACCCGGCTTATTGAGTAGCAATGGAGATACAGATGCCGATATTGCAAAGATGAACCCTGATGGTGAGTGGTTGTGGGCTCAGAAAGCAGGAGGCACCGGTTCCGATGATGCTTGGAGCATCGCAGTAGACAATGCCGGCAATGTGTATCTGACAGGCATTTTTGAATCAACTGCATCTTTTGGCACCCATTCTTTGGTTAGTGCAGGGGATTATGACATATTTGTGGCAAAGCTGGATAGTGACGGCAACTGGCTTTGGGTACGCAGCGCCGGCAGTAGCGGAGAAGATCATGGCTATGATATTGCCATGAATCCCGATGGGGGATGTTACCTGACCGGTTACATATATGATACTGCTGTTTTCGGTGACTTTGAGGTAAGTCCATATGGATACAAGGACATCTTTGTCGCAAAGATGAGCGCAGATGGAAATTGGCAGTGGGTAAATCATGCCGGAGGCACAAACGTTGATGAAGGCAAAGCGCTCTCAATAGACAACGACGGAAACATTTATCTCAGCGGTCATTTCAGGAATTTAGCAGCATTCGGTGAATTCTCTTTGGAGAGTTACGGGGCCAACGACGTTTTTGTAGCTAAACTGGATAGTGACGGCATTTGGCTATGGGCGGAAGCATGTGGCGGATTCAGCTATTACGATGATGTGTGGGATATTGCAGTGAATTCGAACAATATCTGTTGTATCACAGGAGAATTCTATAGTGATGGACATTTTGGTGATTTTACCGTCGAGGGCGGCGGAGCGAAAGACATTTATATCGCAGCTATCGACTCCGGTGGTGTATGGCGGTGGGCAAATAGTGCAGGAGCAGGGGGTACAGACACAGGCAATTCCGTTGCAATTGATGAGAATGGAGAGGTGTTTGTGTGTGGTAGTTTCCAGAATACAATCGGCTTTGGGGACACTCAGATCACCTCAGCAGGTATCTGGGATATCTTTATAGCTAAAAGTGATGCCAATGGAAACTGGGTATGGGCTACATCTGTAGGGAGTAGCACCAATGATTTCGCCGGAGGAATAGCTCTCAATAGCAGTTCGGATCTTTACGTACACGGAAGTATCTCCGGTACTGCATGGTTTGGCGATGTCTCGCTTGATTCCAGCGGTGGTTTTGACGTTTTTGTGGCACTGTTAAATACTCAAGGCATTGCTGTGGATGATCCATTATGCCCACAGATAAGTGAGGATTATGCTCTCATGAACCCGATGCCAAATCCTGTTTTCAAAGGTTCTCCCATCAGCCTCGACACGCACTTGGCCCAAAAAAATGATGGCGAATTGGAGCTATACAATATTCGAGGACAGCTGCTGCAGTCACGTCCGGTGAATCCCGGTACTCAGAGATTCATCTTTGACAGCGAGTCACTGGCCACAGGTGTATATCTGTTTCGCTTAAAAAGCAAACATGGTTTTAGCACAAAAAAGATCACAGTGATACGGTGAAAATCTGCCGGCATAGTATTTACTGATTGGAAGATTATTTCCTCTTAGCTTGATCTAGGGGGAAATTCCGTTATACTGTATCAAGCGAACTAATCCGCCTGATGTATGGCGTGGGCGGACATGAGATAAAACCATCGAGAGTTCCCCCAAGCAACAAATGTATTACTAGTTCTATACAAAGATGTAGTTGGTAGATTTAGTTGGATTGTTGTTGCGTTTTGTAGTTATGTGTTGTACAAGAGATTATGTATCTGATATTGCTATTTTTCATCACAATTTATCCCTGTATTCACGGCGTACATCATCTCTTTATCAAGCCTTAATCAAGCGTTAATAATTAACGCTTGATTAAGGCTTGATGAACACATGATTAACGCTGTCAATAGAGCTGAAACAGTGATTAGAAACACCCTCATTAAACCACCCAAACCACTCAAACCAACAATCATTCCCCAAATATCCCCCAAACAGCAGCCTCTGTATAAAAATAAGCCTGTTCAGATAGCCCTGAACGCGATCACAGAATATAGCCAAACATTCCGCAAAGGCCGGGTAGAGTCCAAATCAATAGAAGCCGGGATAAGGAAAGTCGAATGCCGGGCAGCAAATGTCTTGACAGATACTTACCAGCAAAATGCTTAGTACAGATGATGATGAATTACAAATCCCAATACGCGGCTATCGCCCTTTTCTCCGGGGGATTGGATAGCCTTCTGGTTATAAAATGGATGCAAAAATCCGGCTACATTGTGTATCCGGTTTACTTCCTCACACCCTACATGCCCATCGAACGCGCTCTGGAATCTGCCGCCGCAAACAATATTGACCTAATCGTTCGCGACATCAGCAAAGAACACATGGAAATGATGCAGGATCCTCAAATTGTATTTGGGAAGCATATGAATCCCTGTATAGACTGCCATGCCTTGATGTTTAAGATGGCCGGAGATATGCTTGAAGAGCTGGGCGCGCATTATTTGGTCTCCGGAGAAGTGGTGGGACAACGTCCCATGAGCCAACGAAAAGATGCCATGAATCGCGTGGGCAAACTCAGCGGTTATCGAGATCTCTTGGTGCGCCCGCTATCCCAGAAATTGTTACGAGACACAAAACCAATCTTAGAAAACTGGGTGGATAAAGCCGATATGCTGGACATCTCGGGACGGGGTAGATACCGCCAATTGGCTTTAGCACAAGAGCTTGGGATCAAGAATTTCCCCGCTCCGGCTGGAGGCTGTCTCTTGACGGATCGCAACTATTCACTGCGCTTGAAGGATCTGATGCAACATAAGCAGACAGATTTGCTAAACATGGAGCTTTTGAAATATGGACGCCATTTTCGGCTAAGCCACAGCTGCAAATTGATCATCGGCAGAGATGAAAGTGAAAATCGCAAAATGGAAGACTTGCACGCGGGCACCTATGTTAAAGCTCTTGACATCGCGGGGCCACTGGGAATATTGAGTGGCAAATGTGATGATCCTGACGTGCATAAATTGGCTTTGGACATTTTTTGGTACTACCATCCCAAAGCTCCTGCCGAAGGAAAGACAGTCATCACTACTGATGGTGATAGTGCCGAACATTACTGTCTGAAAGCGGATCCCGAGACCATAAAGAAACACCGACTGTCATTTGACTAGATAAAAGGATGAAAAATGCTAAAAATCGAAGCTTATGAATTGTTGCCTACATACCAGACCAATACCTGGCTTTTGTGGGATGATGTATCCAAAGATGCCATTCTGGTAGATCCCTCTGCCCCATCTCCGGTATTGCTGGCAGACATTGAGAACCAGAAACTTTGTGTTCATACCATAGTGATAACGCACGGCCATGGAGATCACATCGGTGGCATCCCCTATTTCAAGAACAATTTGCACTGCCCGGTAGCTATCCATGAAGCGGACGCAGCGATGCTGGTAGACAACAAAAAGAACATGAGTGAATATATGGGTACTCCTCTGGAACCGGCTCCTGCGGATATATTGTTACAAGACGGTGATATTGTGAAGATGGGTAAAGCACAGATCAGTGTGATCCATACACCCGGTCATACTCCCGGATGTATATGCCTGCTGGCAGAGAAATATCTGATCTCCGGAGACACTCTCTTTGAGCAGAGCATCGGACGCACAGATTTTCCGGGAGGAAGCCATGAGCAGATCATACATTCCATCAAGCATAAACTATTTGTATTGCCGGACGATACGCTGATATTTCCTGGACACGGACCCCGCAGCTCCATCGGTCTGGAAAAACATAATAATCCCTTTGTAAGGTAGACAAAGATGCAGAATATGGTTCTTATTCTGGACTTTGGATCTCAATACACTCAGCTGATCGCGCGGAAAATACGAGAAGCCGGTGTGTATTCAGAGATTCATCCATTCAATACTCCGCTGACAAAAATGGAAGAGCTGAAACCAAAGGCTCTGATTCTCTCTGGCAGCCCCTATTCCATTACCAATGAAAAAGCCCCAAAACCGGATCCCGGTATCTGGAATCTGGGCATCCCCATCCTGGGCATATGTTATGGGATGCAACTGGTTGGAGAGCACTATGGAGCCAAAGTAGCTGCAGCAGCCAAACGTGAATATGGCAAAGCGCAGATCCGCATTGTATCCGAAGATATTCTGTTTCGTAGGGTGGAAAACGACAGCCAGGTGTGGATGAGTCATGCGGACAAGATTGACAGTATTCCGGATTGTTTTCAGGTGATCGCTGCCACAGCCAATTCCGATCATGCAGCTTTTAGACATAAGACTTTGTCAATTTATGCCTTGCAGTTTCATCCCGAAGTTCATCACAGCTTGTGTGGAAAACAGATTCTGCACAATTTCCTGTTTGAGATATCCGGTCTGAAAGTCTCTTGGAACGCAGGTTCTTTTGTAAACGATGCCATCAGCAAGATCCGGTCTATGGTAAAGAACGATAAGGTGATCCTGGGTCTCAGCGGTGGTGTGGATTCATCCGTGGCAGCAGCATTATTGCATCGGGCAATCGGCGAAAGATTGATTCCGATCTTTGTGGATACGGGGCTGATGCGTTATCAGGAAGCCCGTAAAGTGAAAGATATGTTTCGAGCCTACCCTTCGCTTAAGATCGATTTTGTGGACGCTTCGGAGCTGTTTCTGGGCAGGTTGCAAGGCATCACAGACCCCGAACAAAAGCGTAAGATAATCGGCGCATCATTCATCGAAGTGTTTGAAGCGGAAGCTGCTAAACATCCGGAAGCCAAATGGTTGGCTCAGGGTACTTTGTATCCGGATGTGATCGAGAGTGTTTCATTTGCCGGTCCTTCGGTTACGATTAAAAGTCATCATAACGTGGGAGGCTTGCCCGAAAAGATGAATCTGAAGCTGGTGGAGCCGTTGCGGGAACTTTTTAAAGACGAGGTACGGGCAGCAGGCAAAGAGCTTGATCTGCCGGAAGAGCTGGTGCAAAGACATCCTTTCCCGGGTCCGGGACTGGCAGTTCGCATATTGGGTGATATCACGGCAGATAAGGTGAAATTGCTGCAATTGGCAGACGAAATCTTTATCGATGAGCTGCACCAATGGAAGCTATACAATGAAACATGGCAGGCATTCGCGGTATTGCTCCCCATTCATAGTGTGGGCGTTATGGGTGATGAACGTACCTACGAGCAAGTCTGCGCGCTGCGCGCCGTAAACAGCGTCGATGGCATGACGGCTGAGGTAACAAACTTTCCTTTCGCCTTTCTGATGCATGTTTCCAATCGAATTTGCAACGAAGTAAAAGGGATCTCACGCGTAGTTTACGACATCAGTTCAAAGCCACCTGCGACCATAGAATGGGAGTAAACAGCCATTGATGGGAATGCCAGATGATTTCAGGCAGTGGTATCGCAGATAAAGCCGGCACCCAATACCAGATCACCATCATAAAATGCAACAACCTGACCGGGTGTGATAGCACTTACTGGCTCTTTGAATTTCACCAAGTATCTGTTATCCGATATTCTTTCAACCCGGCATTCTTGAGCCTTGTGGGCCAGGCGGATTTTGGCTTCGCAGACTAATGTAGTTTTTGGCTCATTTATGGACAGCCATTTCAAATCTCTTGCGTATAGAGTATCGCTGTAAGTATCTTCCTCTTCTCCGACAATGATCCGGTTGTTTTCGTAATCCATGGCTATCACGTATTGCGGGTGAGCAAAACCAGCCAAACCCAAGCCCTTGCGCTGTCCAACCGTATAATGAATCAAAGCTCGGTGACGACCGAGTACTTTGCCCTGTTTATCAACAAATACTCCGGGGCTGAAACCACCATCTTTGAATAGCGGGCTATTGTCAAAACTCTCCAGAAAATCCTGACTTTCCTTCTTTTTGATCAGATATTCAAAACCACGAGCTGTAGCAAAAGCTTTTATCTCATCCTTTCGTAAATTTCCCAGAGGAAACATCGTGATAGCAAGCTGCTCCTGGGATAGCATACTGAGAAAATAGGATTGATCTTTTCGCTTGTCCAGCGCTGAGAACAGTTGATATCTACCGGATTGCTCATTGAAGCTTATACGCGCATAATGACCTGTGGCAAAGCGGTCAAATTCTATGCCAAGTTCGCGAGTCTTGCGGATCAACTCGCCAAACTTGATCTTTCGGTTGCACACCACACAGGGATTTGGGGTTTGCCCATGAATGTAACTATCCACATAGTATTGCAATACACATTCCTTGAATTCACTTTCCAGATCAATGATGTGATGCTCTATTCCCAGCTTTTGTGCAGCTCTACGGGCAGCATCCAGTGCTCGGGGCTCGGAGGGGCCAAAACAACCTCGTTTATCTGCTTGCACAATCCCGCTGTTCGGGCTCCACTTTGCCATTGTGACCCCAATGACTTCATGACCTTGCTCCTTCAGCATCAAGGCACACATACTGCTGTCTATGCCGCCACTCATTCCTAAGGCTATTTTCATGAATGAACCTCGAAAAAACTCTCCAGACGTAAAATAGTGCGGGGATCGAGGGCTTCCGGCAATTCACCTTCCAGATTCAGGAATGGCAGGTCAATGTGTTTCTTCAACAGTAGATTATCAATTTGCAGATGGCAGAAAGCTTGAGTATAACCGATGATGGCATCCAACTTACGCTCAGCGATTTGTTCCCGGATGTCCTTCAGCCTGCCCAATACACTGTAAGGATATGTATATACCAAGTATTGCTCCACAATGTCTTTGCAGAGATAAGGCATGGAAAATTGGCGCTGCACTTCGTTGAAGATAACGTCTCCCCCCAGTTCGGAAATGCTGTCGTAGAGATTGCGAAAGATGGGTGGTACACCCACATAGCCGAGGCGGATACGTGTGGGTAAGGGATCGCTGTGTTCGGCATTGTACAAGAATTCATCCAATTCTGCTTCAAAGATCCGGGGATCCCCTTTAAAATCTGATGAATTCACCAGCCAGAGATGGTTGTCTCTACCGCATACCTTGCGATCCACATAGCTCAAGCGATCCAATCGATTGAGTTTGAGCCGGATGGAATCCAACCAGGACTTTGCTTCCATGCTTTGTTTGCGGCTTACTCCATAATGCTGTTCCATACGGGATATTTCCCTGTCCATAGCTTTGTACTCACGCTCTGGAGGATATGAGAAGCGCCAGATTGGCATAGATTCTTCTGCTATCATCTCCAGTAAAGAATTGGAATTTGAACAATCACCCTGTACAATGCCAACTACTTCATCCAGATCAGAACTAAGAGCGGCCGAGAAATTTCCTTTGATCCAGGAACACAGACTGCGGGGGAATCCCCTCAATTCTGCATCATGAATGTGTTTTGCGGAGTCCTGGCTAAGAAAGATATTGTTCAAATCCACCGGAACGTGTCCTGCCGCGTATAGAACCTCTACCGGTAATGAGGTAGTGAAACCAATTCTCTTAGTCTTCATAAGCAAGCTCCAGATACTTATCTTCAAGCGCGGATATCTCTTTTTTCATGATTTCTTCACTTAATTCCAATTCTTTGTCTTCGTCGGTCAGTTCTTTCACTTTTCGGGCGTCGTTATAAGTAGCAGAATCCGCCAGCAATCCATGGATGTGTTCTCTGCGCAGCCATATTTCTTTTTGACTGTGTTGTTTGGCCTCGATCGTTTTTTGCAATTGCTCAAGATGCCATGGATTTATCTTTTTCTTGCGTTCTCTGGGGCTGGGAACATCTTTGCTAAGTTCAGGTTCGCTAAAGGCGGATTCGATAGCTGCATCTGCTGGCCCCTCTGCATCTTGGATGGAATTGTAAATCTTGCCGGATTCCACAAACTTGCGGAAAACCCAGAATTTATTTGCCAAAGAGCTGATGAAATGGCGGTCGTGGGATACAAATATTATGGTGCCGTTAAACTCACTCAAGGCCTCCAATAGGGCATCCCTCATCGGTATATCCAGATGGTTTGTAGGTTCGTCCAGAATCAGCAGGTTTGGCTTTTGATGGATCAAAACACTCAGATAAAGCCTGGATTTCTCGCCACCGGACAGCACACTTACATATTTGTCCACATCATCTGCCAGAAATGAGAATCGGGCCAGCCAACTGAGCACATAACCCCTGGGTGCTTCAGGCACTATGCTCCACAAGGTTTCCATCACTGTTTTATCCGGATTCAGAGCGTTCTGATGTTGATCATAATATGCTGTTTTCAAACTGGCTCCGATCTTCAGTTTTCCCTCGAGCACTTCGTGTCTACCCAAAAGTATCTTTAAGAGAGTGGATTTGCCGCAGCCATTGGGTCCGATCAAAGCGATGCGATCCTGCCAGTGAGCCTCAATGTTTACCTTACGGGCCAGCACCAGATCAGGATTAATGCCGATGATGGCATCTTTCAAGGAAAACACATCGTTTCCACTGCGATCAGCTGAAGCCAAGTGCAGATGTGACTGTCTGGATCTTTGAGGTGCTTTCACTACATCCAGCTTTTCCAACATCTTCAATCTGCTCTTTGCCTGAGATGTTTTCTGACTGCCCATGTTTCGGCGGATAAAATCCTGAGTTTCCGCGATGAATTTTTGCTGTCTCTCAAACTGACGTTCGCGGCTTTTACGCTCTATCTGTCCTGCTTCAAACCAACTGCTGTAATTCCCCTTGGTAATGCTAAGACTGGCACTTTCCAAGCTATAAATGCTGCGGCAGACATTATCGAGGAACACTCTATCGTGAGATACCACCATGTAAGGGCATTCATGCGTAATAAGATAGCGCTCCAACCAGCGAGTCATAGCTATATCCAGATGATTTGTAGGCTCGTCCATAATCAAGAGATCAAACTCTGCCAAAAGCAAATATGCCAAGCAGATGCGAGTCTGCTCACCACCACTGAAATCTCTGATCAGCTTATCTGTATCCAGATCTGTAAAACCAAGGGAACTTAGGACATATTTAATCTCGTTTTCATGCTCAAAGGCACCACACTGATGCATCTTTTCTACCACCGCGTCCAATTCGGCATGAATCTCTGAATCTTCTTTGATACTGAGCCGTTCGGACAAATCTGTCATTCGAAAATGCAGGTCGCGGATATCACTGCGAGCAGAGCTAATGTATTCCTTCAGACTGGTATCAGGATTCAAAATCGCGTTTTGCGCCAAATATGCTATCCGGCAATTACGGGCTTTTATCACCTGACCGTCAGAAGGACGCAATTCACCCAGTATCAGCTTTATCAATGTGCTTTTGCCGGAGCCGTTAGGGCCAATCAAACCGATTCTGCTATTGTGTTCGATGCTGCAATTGATCCCTTTCAGGACATATGTGCCGGCAAACTCGATCCCAAGATCAATGCATTGAATTAGGCTCATTTATCATTCTCTCTTCTTTGTTCTGTGTACATCTGTGCAATGTCCTGATAAGCTTTATGTTGTCAAATACATTTTACGCCGACATACCTTGCAGCTACACACAAAGCCTCTTTTCAGACATGATAAAGTGGGTTTTGGGAAGCACATATTCTGTATCATGCCCCTCGTAGGGGGTTTTAACCTATGGTATCAAGTAAAGCCGGCAGCTATTCGCTAAAAGTCGCAATAAAAACACTTGGTCTGGAGTCAAATCCTTGCAAGTGAGCTTATTGAAATCCTTGCAGACCGGCCATAGACAAACATAGCGGGCAAACAAAAAAGCCACCGTACGAAACGATGGCTTTCTATATCATGTTCTATTTCAGTTTGATTGCAGTTCTTTCAGGTGTTCAATATACGCTTCAGCTCCGTTGGGCTGATATCCGGTTCTTGCGATTTCTTTTCCTTCCTGATCAACCAGTAGGATAGTAGGAAAACCGCGTACTCCAAATTGACGCATCAAGCTCTCATTTTGTTGCTTCAGAGCGTCACTTTGGGGAATCTGCTGGGGGAAATCCAATTTCAATAGTACCAGAGTATCTTCAGCGTAATTTTTAAAGGCTTGTTGAGTAAACACTTCAGAACTAAGCCGTTTGCACCATATGCACCAGTCTGAACCGGTGAAATTGACCAGTACCGGACGGTTCTGTGCTTTTGCTGATGCAAGCGCAAGATCCCAGTCTTCGATCCAGGTTCCGGGTAGGTATTCAGAATTGGCTTGTGAGTCGCCGGCTTCCTGTTCGATCACAGAAGCTTTGTCTTTTGCGGCAGGACTGCATGCTGTCAATAATAGCATCGAAGCCAACACTATCATCAAGATGAATCTCATGATTTCACCTCAGAACCGTTTACCGTAATCCGGGTAATTACTTTCGCGGATTGCTGCAACATTGCATTTACGCCACAATACTTCTCCGTAGACAGGCTTACAGCTTTCACGATCTTGTCCACAGGTAGATTCTCTCCGGAAAACTTGTATGTCACGGTTATAGTATGATATACTACAGGATGTTCCTCAGTGGATTCTCCATCAGCTTCCATCTCGAAATCATATTCTTTAACCTGCATTTTTTTCAAGATTGACACAACATCCATTCCTGAACAACCAGTTAAAGCAGCCAACAGCAGAGGCTTGGGGCGAGGTCCCGTATCGTTCCCGCCAAACTCACTGTCTCCATCCATGACGACATGATGACCTGTGACCAGCGAGTCAAAACCGAGCTCACCGGTCCATTTGGTTATTACCTTACCAGCCATCACTAAACCTCGATGTAAGAATCCTTCAGTACTTCCTCGTACTTCTCCACGTAAGTCTTAAAGCCTTTATAAACATCAGCGATATCTTTCTGGGACAGTTTGTCAAGCAGACTCTTTTGCTGGTCAAGAACGGTCTTCTGGCTGTTTTCAGCAAGCTTCATACCCTTTTCAGTAATGATAGCAAACCAGCAGCGGCGGTCTTCTTCACTGGGTCTGCGAGTAACTAATTTCTTGTTTACCAGATTGTCCATAATACGAGTAACCCTGCTGTGTGAAACGTTTAAAACCTTTGCCAGTTCATTCATATTGGCAGGGGTTTTGGTATTGAAGAGGTGGTTCAGAAGCATGCATTCCATGCGTCCTGCTTGCAGGCAAGCCTTCTGTGTGTAATCAATGTCACTGAGTACAACTTGAAGGCGGGTTACCAGATCGTGGAATTTTTCAGGATAATTTGTCATTTTTTTCTCCATTTTATGTTGTTGTTATTTGATCCCAAGTAGTTTATCTATCTTGGCCTTGTCGAAACCTATAACAGCTTGATTGTTGATCCAGGATTGCGGAACTCCCTGTTGACCGGTTTTACGTATCATGTCCGCCAGAGCTTTGCTATCTCTGGATACATCTATATCTTTATATGTGAAGCCATTTGATTTCAAATAGCTCTTTAACTTTTTACACCATGAGCATGTTGGTGTGCTAAATACAATAATATTCGGCATTGTTATTATCTCCCTAAATCATATTATAGAGCAATCATTAAAAAAGCCAAAACTTTTTTTTGTGTTTTGATAATCGTATTTAATAACATCCAATCCAGGATACAAGATTTATTGTTAATCACTAGAAATGTGTTCATTCATCTTCTTGTATGTCATACAATAAGACACCCATATCCTTGTATCTGAGCAAAACTTAATGATGCCCTATTCAGTGTCAAGTAGTTCCTTTTTCACCATTGTGGTCAAGAGGCGTTTTTTCTTGTCTGTAAATTTGGATTGGATAATATATTTTGCTGATATCCATGTTCCAATCAGTTTTAAGCGTAGGATATAACGTTTGATGAACCACAATCTGTATAGATTCAGCGCCATTGTGCATGACAAAAGGATAAATAATGCTTGCCACAAAAGAGCTGTTTTGGGATGATGGACTTTGTAAACTATGAGAAAAGGAAGCCAATATGCCATCATCATTTGTATGTACAGATTGTGGGTTTGAAACCGGTAAATGGAGCGGGAAATGTCCAAATTGCGGTAGCTGGAGCACTCTAAAGGAAAGCAGTAGATTAATCGGTAAAAACAAACAGGGTACTCACATTCTTCATAGGAACAAACCTGAAAAAATCGTGAAGATCAGCGGTGTTTCTGATGCCAGGATGAACACCGGCAATGCGGAATTAGATCTGGTTTTGGGAGGCGGAATCGTATCTGGAATGCTGATCCTGATAGGCGGAGAACCTGGCATCGGGAAATCTACACTGATGCTACAATTGGCGGAATGGCTGGGAAAAAGCGGGAAGAAAGTGCTATATTGTTCCGGGGAAGAGAGCGCTGCCCAAATCCATATGCGTAGTAAACGACTGCAAGTTTCTAGTGAGAATATCCTGCTGCTTTGCACAAACGATACAGAGCACATCATCGATAGCATCGAAGATGAAGAACCTGCGCTGGCTATAGTTGACAGTATCCAATCCATTAGTTTGAGTAGTATAGACAGTATTCCCGGGAGCATAACGCAATTGCGAGAAAGCACCAACAGACTTTTGAAATGCGGCAAACATCTTGGGATACCAATATTTATGGTGGGACATGTTACAAAAGAAGGTTATGTGGCTGGGCCCAAGATATTGGAACACATGGTTGATACAGTATTATATTTTGAAGGTGAGCTACGTAATCAATATAAAATTTTACGAGCAGTAAAGAACCGCTTTGGATCCACAAATGAGATCGGCTTGTTCCAGATGACCAATCTGGGGCTGATGCAGGTGGACAGTCCCAATTCGGTATTTCTTAGTAACGAATTGGCGCAGATAGGGACCTCAATAGGTTGCATTATTGAAGGAACCCGTAGCTTCATAGTGGAAGTGCAGTCTCTGGCCACCGGCTCAAACTATGGTACTCCGCAAAGAGTGGTCGTAGGTCTGGAGCAGAAGAAACTGGCAATACTGCTGGCAATACTTGAAAAAAACCTGGCTCTGTATCTGCGCAGTAACGATGTCTTTATAAACCTTGCCGGGGGGATACGTTCTGCGGATCCTTCTCTGGACCTGGCCATAATCGCTGCCATCATCAGTAGCTTGAAAGACAGCCCCCTGCCGCAGAATTCTGTTTATATCGGAGAAGTAGGCCTGAACGGAGAAGTGAGACCTGTATCTCAGCTGGAAGCCAGGATATCCGAAGCTGCCAAGCTGGGATACACAAATATCTTTGTCTCCGGTTTTGCCCGTTTGAAGACAAACACCAAAGTTCACAAGGTGAAAGACATCAAGGCATTATTCGCAGCGATTACCTAGATCCTTACCCTGCCCACGAGGTCCTGTATGGCTTTTTGCTCGGTGAGCAAGTATTCACCCAAGCCGATGATGAGTTCCGGAGCGGCCAGGGGATTGATGAAGTTCGCCGTTCCCAGCGCTATGGCTGAAGCACCGGCCCAAATGAATTCCAAGGCATCCTGCCAGTCGTATATACCACCCATCGCCAATATGGGAATATCTATAGCTTGAGCTACTTTGTAAGTGAGTGCTAATGCCACAGGTTTGATACCTATCCCGGTGTATCCGCCGATTCCTTTCTTGATGCGCGATTGCCCGGAACGATAGTCTATCGCCATCCCCCACAGGCTGTTTATCAAAGCCAGAGAAGTGGCCCCAGCGGCTTCGGTCGCCCGGGCTATTTCAACGATGTCACTTACATTGGGGCTCAGCTTCACACATAGCTCTTTTTGGCTGATCTTTGCCAGATTTTGCACCAGATTGTATAGTACTAAGGGGTCTGTGCCAAAAGCTATACCTTCATTTTCCACATTGGGGCAGGATACGTTGATCTCATAACCGGCTATTCCAGCACAGTTCTCAAGAGCTTCCATCATCGCACAGAATTCTGAGATGCTGGAACCAGAAAAGCTAACGATTAGCGGCATACTGAGCTTATCCCGATACATGGGTAGCTTTTCATTGATAAAGACTTCCAAACCGGGGTTTTGCAGACCGATGGAGTTTATCAACCCAGCTTCGGTTTCATATAGCCTGGGAGGAGGATTTCCTTTTTTGGGCTCTTTGGTAATAGTCTTACTTACAAATGCGCCCAAACAAGCGGGATCAAAGAATTCCAGGCTTTCCAAATCGAAGGTTCCTGAGGCTACGGCTAGCGGGCTATTCATTTCCAATTTGCCCAGCTTTGTTTTCAGTAATTTCCCGACATCAGGACGTTCTGTACAAAGATTGTTCATATCAGTTCCCACATTACCTCCGCTGAATTGAATACAGGACCCTCTTTGCATACCCTGCGGTAGTTCCAGTCTTCTTTGCTGCCGATCGGAACCGCACATCCGTGGCATACACCGATCCCACAGGCCATGTAGGCTTCAAGTGAGCAATAGTGCAAAATCTGCATCTCCGCACTGATCTGTGAAGCGTTTTTGAGCAGACCTTGAGGTCCGCAGCTATACATGGTATCTATGTTGTATTCTAGGATGTTCTGCCTTAGGTTGTCGCATACTCTGCCTTTGCGACCGATAGAGCCATCTTCCGTCCAGATCTCATCACAGGGAAACACATCCCCCCCTGTCGCTCCACCATGCATCCAGTATATCTGATTGTGATTGATAAGTTCCTTTTGCAAATACCATAGTGGTGGATACCCTATCCCGCCACTGAGCAGCAGAATGCGTTTGCCGGTAACCAGGGGAAATCCATTACCACAGGGACCGATTAGTTCCAGCGTATCCCCCGCTCTCAATCTGGAGAGAGCTTTGGTGCCGGGACCTACTTTTTTGATCATGAATCCGATTCTCCCCCCTTGATTGTCATAAATGCTAATCGGTTTGAAAAGTTTGGGTATGGCGTGAACTGTCTGAGGATTCGCCATGCTGGACAGTGCTCTTATCTCGTAGAACTGTCCCGGTTTACCCGTCGCGCCTAAAGCTTCATCCCAGATCCAGAGTATAAAATAGTCGGATACTAATTCTTCACGAAGCTGAATCGCTCGTTGGCGATATAGTGGATTGTCCATTTATTCATCCTGATAGCTTATTTTTCCGTTCATAAATGTGTATTTAACTCTCGTTGCTAGTGTTTTATCCAGCCATGGTGTGTTTTTGCTTTTGGACACTATGCTATCTCTATCAAAAGTAGTATGGCCCTTCAGATCAATGATGCAAAGGTCTGCAGGTGCACCTTCCTTCAGTGTTCCTCCGGGAAGATTCAATACTTTAGCAGGATTTTTGCTGAGGTCATCAACCAGATTGGCAAGGCTGATCTGCTTTGTGAGGACAAGATTCTCATATAAGACAGCAAAGGCGGTTTCGAAGCCGATGATGCCAAAAGGTGCATGATCAAACTCTCGTTCTTTTTCGAAATCCGCGTGAGGCGCGTGATCCGTGGCAATACAATCTATCAGCCCATTCTTCAGAGCAGCAACGCATGCCAGACGGTCACTTTCGCTTCTGAGCGGGGGTTTCATTTTGGTGTTTGTGTCGAATGTCTCACAAGCCTCCTCGTTTAGAACCAGGTGGTGGGGAGTTACTTCACAAGTAACTCGCAATCCCCGCTCTTTCGCGCTGCGCACCAATTCCAGGGATCTGGCAGTGGAGATATGGGCTATATGCAGGCGAGCTCCCGCGCTTTCTGCAAGCATAATATCGCGAGCAATCATCACTTCTTCGGCCAATGCCGTGATGCCGGAGAGTCCGATCTTAGTTGATATCCTACCGGAGTGAATCTGTCCTTTGCCGGCCAGGGCATAGTCCTCAGGATGAACGATCACCGGAATATCAAAATTGGCCGCATAACGCAAACAGGATAGCATCAAGCGAGCGTTTTGCACACATTTACCATCGTCACTTACTCCTACGATGCCTCCGGATTTCATGGTTGCCATTTCACTGATCTCCTCGCCCATACTCTGTTTGGTGAGAGCTCCGATCACATACACCTTGGCACTTCCATGTTCTTTGGCGCGCAGTTGGATGTATTCCACAGATGCGATATTATCCGTTACCGGCTCTGTGTTTGGCATTGCGCAGACAGCTGTGAATCCGCCTTTGGCTGCGCTTTTCGTAGCGCTTACTATGTCTTCTTTGTAGGTCTGGCCCGGGTCCCTCAAATGAGCATGTAAATCGATGAATCCGGGAAAAACAGCTGCTCCGGCGGCATCGATCGTTTTATCCGCTTTGTCCTTAATCTTTTCAGCGATCAGGGCAATCTTTTTACCATCTATCAATAGCTCTCTTTTCAGAAGCTTTCCGTCCATGTAAACGCGAGCATTTTTTATTATAGTTTTCATCTTTGTTTCTCCTTGTTCTTCAAGCTTTGCCGCCCAGGATCAGGAACATGAGGGCCATGCGTACTGCTACCCCGTTTGCTACCTGTTCCACAATCACACTTTGTTTGCTATCAGCTATCTCAGGAAGAATCTCGACGCCGCGATTCATTGGGCCGGGGTGCATGATCAATGCATTTGCTTTTGCATATTTCAGAGTATCTTTGGACAACACATAGTGTTTGCTATATTCTTCCAAACTGGGGAATAGACCTTCGGTCATGCGCTCCAATTGCATACGGAGGCCCATAACCACGTCCGCCTTGTAAAGTGCCCGCCCCAGATCGTATTCCACGATGCAATCATATACATTTTCCATGTTTCCGGGCATCAGGGTCTTGGGGCCACATACTGTCACTTTTGCGCCCAGTTTACGCATTCCGATGAGATTGGAGCGAACTACACGGCTATGAAGAATATCTCCCACGATCGTAATATTCAATCCCTTCAAATTCCCCAGCTTTTCCCAGATCGAGAAGATATCTAGCAAGGCTTGAGTGGGATGAGCGTGACGTCCATCTCCTCCGTTTATAACCGGTTTTTGAGAATATTTGTGCACTAATTGAGGACTACCCGGCGAGCTGTGGCGTATGCAATAGAGATCTATCCCCATTGCGTTCAGAGTGTATACAGTGTCTTGCAGGCTTTCACCTTTTTGTAGTGCGGAAACACTAGCTTGAAAACTGACAACATCGGCGGAAAGCCGATTTGCGGCAAGCTCGAAACTCATGCGGGTACGAGTGCTGTTTTCCACGAATAGTGTGCAGATAGTTTTACCGCGAAGTGTGGGGATTTTTTTGTATTCACGCGTATTGATTTCTTTCATGCCCTTGGCAGCTTCTAGAATGTACATGATCTCTTCACGTGAGTAATCGTCCAAATCGTAAACGTTGCGACCTAAGAATTGAGGGTTCATCTGTTGCTCCTTTCAAGCTCACTGGCGTTGATTAAAGGTTATTTTTGTGTCAATCTAGAGACTCCGTAGCATTCGTCAAGGATAAAAATGCATGGCCATACCGAGTTCTGATTATCTTGTTGCAATGCTTGAAGATATGAATTCATCAATAATAACCTCGATATAGTTTGTGAAAAAGGTCTTGACTTAATCTGCCTTGCATTTTTTATTGAAAGAAAAGAATAGCACAGGAGATTCCTTATGAGAAAACTCATTATAGTCTTGCTGGCTCTGGCAATAGGTCTGGGCGCATGCAGTGGTGCCAGGCAGAAACTGAGCCCCCAGGCAAATGTGAATGCCAAAACCGCAGGTGTATATTACGCGCAGCAGAATGTGGAGAAAGCTGAAGAATTTTATCGTAAAGTTTTGGCAGAACACCCTGATCATGCACTATCCTTGCGCCGTGTGGCAGATATCAGTCTGCATAAAGGTGAGAACTTCCCAGACAAGGCAGTACAATACAATGAAGAAGCTTATGAGTACTACAACAAAGCTCTGGCAATATATGCTGGTTATGAAGAACTCAGCAATGAAGAAAAGCTTGATATCAGAGACATGACCCGCCGTCGTGATGGGGCTTGGACCAGGATATACCGGGCCGGTGACGCTGCTGTTACAGCTGGTAACACTCAGGAAGCCATGGAAATATTTGAACTTGCTCACGAACTCAATCCTGAACGATATGAACCTATGATCCGCCTCAAAGATATTTATCAGAAGGAATTGAAGGATGATGCCAAAGCCGAAGAGATTCTCTTGAGCCTCATCGAACAGGATCCTGATAATCTGGATTACTTTCTGGAGACTGGAGCTTTCTATTTCAATATGAAAAACTATAGTGAAGCTGTAAAGTTTTTTGAAAAAGCCAGAGTGAAAGCTCCCGCAAATACGGACAACCTCATGAACCTCTCCTACGCTTATTATGAGATGGAAAACTACACGAAAGCACTCGAGAGTATTCAAGCCGCGTTAGATCTAAAACCCGGTGATGAGGATATCATTCAGAATGCCAAAGATATCGCTTTCCGTACAGACAATAAAGAACTCACAGTGAGATATCTGAAACAGCTTATCAATCTCAGATCCAATCAAAACGACTACGCTCAGCTCTGCATGATACTCAATGATCTTGAACAGTATGAAGACATGGTAAGCTATGCACAAGCATGGTATCAATGGGACAACACCAGTGAGGATGCGGTCCAATTCATCATTCTCGGTGCTGCTAAAACAGAGAACACTTCTTTGCAGCAAACCTTTACCAGGATCTTACAGTCCATGAGAGAATAGCTTTTCACAGGCTTAGATAGGGGTGCTTATCACCCCTTTTTTTTGTACCATGAAAAACCATACAAAGAGTTATATCTACGCGGGATTTGCCATTCTGGCATGGAGTAGTGTATCCACGGCATTCAAGCTGGCCTTAGTGCATTTGAGCCCTGTAGGTTTGTTGCTGCTATCTTCAATAGTCGCCACTGCATTTCTGGCTCTATACAATGCTGTTGTACAACAGGATTGTTTTCGATCTTTCAGTAGAAATATCTATCGATCGATCCCGGCGGGTTTTTTGAATCCCTATCTATACTATGTGATTCTCTTCACTGCATATTCGCGTCTTCGTGCTCAGGAAGCACAATCTCTAAACTACACTTGGGCATTGGTTCTTCCCCTATTCTCAATGATCTTATGTGGGGAACGTTTCAGACGGAAAGATCTTGTAGCACTACTGATCAGCTTCACTGGCGTATTGCTGATATCCACCAAAGGAAGAATACTATCTCTGGATTTCAGCGATCCGATTGGAACTTCTTTAGCTCTTGGTTCATCGATTATATGGGCTTTATATTGGATAGTAAGCTTGAAAGACACTCGCACAAATACAGTTAAGCTCTTCTACAATTTCTATGTGGGCACCTTGTTCATAATGCTTCATGTGATCATTGGCAGAATTTCTCTCTTCCATGCAGATTTTATCTTGGGTCCAGCATTATTGCTGGCAGTATGGATAGGAATCTTTGAAATGGGTCTCACTTTCATACTATGGCTCAAGGCATTACAGCTTACCAAGAACACTGCGGCGATATCGAACCTGATATTCCTCAGTCCCTTTCTATCCATGTTCTTGATCTCCGGAATCTTGAAGGAGAGCATTCATATGGCTACGATCATCGGGCTGGTGCTGATAGTGGGCTCAAACCTGTTGCAGAAAAGCGGTTCCTAGGCTTGTTCCTCCAGCTTCTGTTTACAGATTTCCACAGCATTCCTGCTCCGTTCGATCTCCTGGCGGTTTCCCAAAAGTTCTTTCAAAGCCAAACTGCGCTCATAATATGATAGAGCTGAAGCATAATCGCGCTCTTCATAAAACACGTTTCCCAGATTTCCCAATGCCTTGATTATCTCCAGCTTGTCGTTCATCCTGGTAGACAGATCCAGCTTTTGATTTAACCAATCCTTAGCCTCGTCCAGTTTATCCAGATTCAGGCAAGTCCAGCCCAGGTTTCCCAAAGCGATGGATTCATCCTTCATGAGCTGGTTTGTCCGGCTGAGTTCAAGGCTGTTTTGAAAAGCGGAATACGCTTTGTCTCCTTCTCCTTGTACCAGATAGATCAAACCCAGATTTGAATGTGTTTTTGCTTCTCTTTGAATCTCCCCCAATTTGCGGGCAAGCTCCAGACTACGGAAATGATAACTTAGTGCCTCACTATACTTTTCATGATGTTGATGCCATATTCCCAAGTTGCTTTGCGCGATGCATATTTGCAGCATATCATCTATCTTTGTAGCCAGATTGTCCCCAGCCTTAAACTGCTGTAAGGCTTCTTCAAAGTCGCCGCTGTAGAATGCGGCTACACCCTTGAAGCGATGAATCTCGCACATCAGAGAGCTCTGAGGGGAAGCCATCTCAAATGCACTGTCTATATATTCCGCAGCATCAGCCCATTTCCCGGTCAACCATAGAATATCTGCTAACTTGACCATCAAAGCAGCTTTCTGACTATCATCATCCAGATAATCCAAAAGCCTTCGACCAAGCTTCAGTGCCAACTTATTATCATACACATCGGCAGCCTTATCCACGGCTAGTTTCAAATATGGGATGGCCTTTTGTGGCATCTCGGCTTTCACAAAATGATCTGCCAGGCTAAATATGAAATCGTCAAGGTTATCCTTGAACAGGCTTTCAATCGCCGTCGCCGTCAGCTCGTGCAGCATTTTCCTGTTTTGATGCAATAGGGTCTGATATGCCACCTCACGGGTTGTGATATGTTTAAAGAAATATGTGGAGAAGTCAAAGCCCAAAAGCTTCATGATCAGAGAATGCTCTTCCAATTGACCCAAAGTGCTTTCCAAGTTTACAGAGTCACGCAGCATGGATTCCACTTCCCGCAAAATTTCCACGAAAAACTCGTTGCCGATTACTGCGGCTTTATGCAAGAGCAGGCGCATGTTTTGCGGGAGATTGTCCAAGCGGGATAGGATCAAAGCATGAAGGTTTCCGGGAACGGGATATTCATCCAGATCGGCTTTGGGCAAATTGCCGATGTAATTGCACCATTCTTCCAGATAGAAGGGATTTCCCGCGGATAGATCAATCACCAATTTTAAAGTTTCATCGCTTAGTTTTGTGCTTCCCATATAAGAATGCAGTAGCTGCGTAATCTTATCCCGGCTGAATGCTTTTAACTCCATTTCCGAGAAACCCGGATGCCCGGTGATGGACTCGAGTATAGTGTAATCCAGCCTGTAGAGAGCAAATATCAGTATGGGAATCTGCTCCTGCTGGAATCGGTCCAGAAGGAAGTCTATGGCTTGGGCACTGGCTTCATCTGCAAGGTGAACATCATCAAGAATCAGTATAATCCCATGCTCGTTCTTTCGTGCTTGTCGGATGATTGCCAGCAACACTATATCGAGCGCTCGCAATACATGGTTCAGCAGGTCTTTTCCTTTTTGTTCTAGGCGGGGATCTGGAATGCGGATCTCCATCAACAAAGCTATCAGGGGTAGACAATCCATTATCTCTGCTGCATTTTCAGAGTTTTTTCCCAATAGCTCCAATCCTGCTATTAGTAGCTCTTTCTTCTGATTCCTGGTAGCACTCGGTTTGATATGAAAGTAGTTTTCCAGAATTCTGGTAAAGAGATTAAAGGGACTGGGGCTGATAGTAGAGCAAACACCCTTCAGAATCAGGGTATCGGGTTTCCCCTCGCAAAACTCATCCAGCAATCTACTTTTACCGATTCCTGCATCACCCTTCAAACCCACTACTCGTACAGCCCCTTGAGATTGCCTGAAAGCATCTTCCAACTGCTCCAATTCGTCTTCCCGGCCGATAAAAGTAGTACTTACTGACGTGTGACTTTCAGACTTCTGACCAATCACCAGCCAGCAATCGATGGCTTCATCCATTCCTTTGACCATCACGGGACCACGGCTTTCAAATTCGAAGATCTGTTCCACCATCTTCATGGTTCTGGCTGGCATCATGATCCTGTTTACGGGAGCATTGCTTTCCATGCGACTGGCAAGATTCACCTGTGGACCATACACGGTAAAATCACCTTCCCTGGATTCTCCTACCTTCCCGACAGACACCAACCCGGTATTGACACCGATGCGCAAACCGAGTTCCACTGTCTCAAAACCCGCTTCTCTATTGAGCAGCTTATTATACAGCCTCAATTGTTCTTGCATCTTTATTGCTGCCAGAATGCAGCGTTGGGTATCCTGTTCGGAAGCTTTCTTAGCACCAAAAAGTGCCATTATGCCATCACCCATGTATTTATCCACAAAACCGCCATAGAATGTTATACAGCGGCTAAAGATCTTCATGATCTCATCCATCTTGCCATGAATCACTTCAGGTTCGAAGAGATTGGATATATTGGTAAAACCCTTGATATCGGCAAAAAGAACCGCTACTTCGCGCAGTTCGCCTTCCCGCAGACTCTTTTTTTGCTCCTCAGCATCTTCGCTAAGGAAATCCGGGCCAAAGAACAGTTCTTCATCCATTATGCTATCCTATCAATTTTTCTACTAATGGTGGTACCAAATCTCCGGATTTTCCCTGCAAAAATTCGTCGATGAAACCCAAATTATCCGGTCGGTCCAGATTCACCGCTATGGTCTTTGCGCCAAAAAGCTTTGCTGTCATTACAAATCCCGCAGCCGGATAAACTGTGCCACTAGTACCTACAACGATGAATACATCGCAATTCTTTAGTTTATCTTCTATTTCATACAGATAATATGGGATTTCGCCAAACCACACTATATCGGGTCTTAGAAGAGCTTTGCACTTCATACAAAGAGGTACATCCTGGCTCAGATCAATCTCATCGAGTTCATATCTGGTTCGGCAGGACACACAAAAGCAGTTCTTCAAGCTACCGTGCATTTCATATACTCTTCTGTTACCTGCTTTTATGTGCAAGCCGTCCACATTTTGGGTAATAAGGTGAAAGTTCTCTCCCAGAGCATCTTCCATCCTTTTCAAGGCTTGATGAGCCGAATTGGGATTTACGCTAAGACTGTTCTTGAAGCGTTCTTTATAAAAATCCCAAACCAGTTTGGGATTCTTTTGGAATCCTTGAGGGCTGGCAACATCTTCCACACGATGTTCTTCCCACAAACCTCCGGAATCCCGAAAAGTCCGGATGCCGGATTCAGCACTGATTCCGGCACCGGTTAAAACTAGGTATCTCTTCATTTCATAAGTATCATTTTTTTAGTTAACGTTGTATTCTCACATTTCAATCTGTAACTATAGATACCGCTGGCTACAAGCTTTCCATTGCTATCTCTGCCGTCCCATGTGATCACATTTTCTCCCGCAGGGACTTCGTGGTTCACCAGCTCGGTTACCAATTGGCCTTTCAGGTTGTAAATGCTCAAACGGGCTTTCGTAGCTTTGGGTGTATAGAAGCTGATATTGGTGTCAGGATTAAAGGGATTTGGATAGTTTTGCTTCAAACTGACGGTCGCAGGGGTCACGAAGACGTCTTCCGCAGCACTGGTCGATTCTACCATCACTTCATCAATGTACCAACCTTCACCGGCAACATATCCATCGCTGCCAAACACAAAGCGAAACTGAGCTACTCCGGTGATATCCCCTAATTCAAACACAGCTTCAGTCCAGTCGAAATTGCCGGAAAATACAGGTGTTCCAGAGGCAAAGGGAGAAGCGGGATTGTTATAAATAGTTTTGGGATAACCCCCAACCGGTTCGATCGAGCTCCATCCCCCTCCATTGAGTGACATTTCCACCAATCCGCCATCCCATGCCTGGCTTTGATAATCGTCATGATCTTCTGCGTCCATCCAGTGCCAAAACTTCAACGCACTTCCCGGATTTACAGCCAATTCAGGGGATACCAAAGCGCCATAGCCGGTCGATGTGTATTGAGCTGAACCGGTACCACCAAACTTCATGGACCAACCACCTTCAGGGGTGTGGTTTCTTTGAGAACTGCGGTGCCACTGATTGGTAAATCCCGGTTGCAATTGTTCCGATACCCACTCTTGCGAATCGGGTTCAAATCCATAGTTGATAGCACCGATGCTCACTTGGAACCTGCCATCGATTGCGTTTCCATTTTCTGCGGATATAATGTAGCTGAGCGATAATGATGTTCCTATTTCTGCATTCTCAGATACATGGACATCGAAGACCTGATAGTAGGTGGTCGTGCTGCCACCGATAATCGGATCCAGAGTAAGTTCGAAAATATCGGTACTCAAAAGAGGATCATCGGCAAAGACAAGCAGGAATGGATTTAGCGCGTCCCCACTACCGGTGTTTTTTACTGCAAAGCTTATGGATGCAGTATCTCCGGGCAGCACATACATTTCACTGCCTGTTACGCTATAACTGCTGAGGCTCAGCACCGGAGCTGCGAGGTGGATTCGGTGATAAGATTCTGTCTCGTACCCGTCGTAATCCGAGGTAAATACCAAAGTTGCTTGAGAGTTGTCAGCAAAGGATCCTATAACCCGAATCTGGAAAGCAGAATCCACGATAAGACTATCTCCCGCGCTGATGCTGTCGAACTCATAGCTTCCCTGCATCACCTCGATGTTTGGAGAGGCACTGCTCAGAGTAATGGTTCCCGAATCCAGCTGATCCACCAATCCCATGTTTTTGATAGTAGTGGAGATATGCAATATATCTCCGGTATGGATCCGGCCATCTTCGTCTGAATCTGTCACCTGATCGCATATTATGTAAGGCATATTGGTCGCTGTTACATACACGGTTTGATTGTAGGGATAGTAATTGGGGGCATTAATGTAGATCTGATAATTCCCGGGAACGAGATTTTCTTCCAATTCTACAAAGAAAACTCCAGTATCATCACTTACACCCTCATACACCAAATCTTCACCAAGCTTGATTCTGATGGTCCCGTTTGGGGCATCGCTTACTATTACGTATGAATTGAGTCCCACCACCCAGTCACTGGACATATTAATAGTCATATTCTGGGGTGTATCGCTCCATATACGGGTAACCGGACAGCCGAAGAGATTTGTTTCGTAGCTGACCCAATACATCACCGGGTTATCGTAAATAAAGGGTATGTTATCAATTTTGGAATCTACCAGCGTGTAACCCAATTCGTGGATATTTTCTCCAAAGATTGCATCAATGTATTCGCGATGGAAATACTGACTGGCACCATTGGTGGAACCCTGCATACCCCAACCATAGCGAGAATGCGAGATCATACCGGCTGCGGATGTGGCTATGGATGTGTATTTTTCGCTGATGCAATCCGCTGTATAGCTCCCGGCTGATGTCTCACGATTGTCAAAACTGCCGGCATAGCAACCTTGACTGAAGTATATGGAGTAGTTCTCGGTTTGACCATTGTTTGTAATGCCGGATTCAGTTACATTGTTGTTTGATAGTCTCATGCAATAAGTTGTGTTGGAATGACCCAGATGATTCACCAAATTAGCACCCTCGGATAGGAAAGGTTTGATTTCAGAGCTTCCCCAAGCATCAGAATAGCCATAAGTTCTGTCATACAGCGTAGTGATATCCCAATCTGCGGGGACACCAACGGTTGTGTATCCATGCGCGCTTGATCCTCCGATCATCTCGTCCATATAGTCACCGCCCCAGGTGGGGCCGTCCCAAAGCCATTCTCCCGCAAAGGCGGCAGTGGTTATCTGATCTTCCACCGGCAATAGCTGATAGAGGAATATTTTGTTGATCTGATTGGATATTTCAATGTCGTTGTTGTAGCATATCCTGCCGACAGCCAATTCCGGAGCCAGGTCAGCTTCCATTTCTTCGCCCCAATATTGATCATTATCCGTATTCCAGTTTCCGTCCAAGCTGGAATAGTACATATCTGCCGGAATGTCATAATCCCTTTCTCCACCGGAGCCCATGTCCACTGTAAATCCCCGATGAGGAATCAGATCAGTATCGCCTCCCAGCAAAACATAGCGCAGCGGATTTGTCTCGTATATACTGATAATGTAATTGCGGATTTTTTCCTGCAAATCGCTACCATTCTGTGATTCCTCGATATCGGATACCGCTGTCATTTGTACTTGCAATCCCTGATTGCTGTAAAGGTCTGCCAGGGGTTGCCAATTCGTAAACTTGGCTTCATCCACGATCATAAGGTATTCAATTCCATTGGTGCGAACTGAGCGGTATGTCGGAACGGCACTTTGATTGTCCACGCTTTGTTTCAAGCGACGAGCTGTAAAAGCGTCATTCTTCAGCAGTTTTGTGGCCTCCATAGCCCTCAGGCCCGGCTCATGATCAAGCTCTACTACTATACTCTTGTAAAAAACCAGTTCATTGCTTTGAGGGTAGTATTCAAATGGAGTGAATGCGCCAAAGGCAATTGGGTGTCCACTCAGAAACTCGGTTGTTAAACCCTTTGCCGGGCTTTTAGGATAAACTTCATGAGAAGAGTATATTTCAGGATTAGGTTTATCCTTTTCTTCGATAATATCATGAGAGAAAGGATACTGCCTTTGTGCGGGAGCTACTATAGCTTTCAGTTGATATACTACCGGCCCTTCTCTGCGAATGTTTACAGAGACTGCTTCATGCGATTCCGGGAGTAATAGACTGTAACCAAAATATGGCAAATCCGGTTCTCCAGGTTTTGAATAGCTTTGTGTTCCATTCAACCTGATTACAGTACCCAATTCTTTTTCCAGGAGCACCGGCTGCTCCATTTGATAGTGATAAGTAATGCCTGCAGCCAGAACAACTGAAAGCATCAACAAAGCAATTGTCAAAAACACTGATTTCATAATACTACCTTCTCAATTCTGATTATTTTCTCTGCTATATGTAACAAGCAAGCTGTGTTCCAAAAATGCAATTATAGCAGAAAGGACCCCCGTTTGGAGGTCCTTTTTTTGCCAGATATCTTATCTTACTGACCCAGAGTGGCCACCATAACTGCTTTAATGGTATGCATACGGTTTTCGGCTTCATCGAAGACCACGGAATTGGGCCCTTCAAACACTTCGTCTGTCACTTCCATGGAGCTAAGGCCAAACTTGGCATGAATTTCCTTGCCAACCTTGGTGTTCAGATCGTGGAATGCGGGAAGACAATGCATGAATAAAGTCTTGTCTTTTCCGGTTTTCTTCATCATGGCAGAATTTACTTGATAAGGTTTCAGTAATTTTATGCGTTTCTCCCAGACACTATCCGGTTCTCCCATCGATACCCAAACGTCTGTGTAGATCACATCGGCACCTTTAACACCTTTGGCGATGTCGTCTGTGATAGTGATCTTCGCGCCGCTTTCTTTTGCCGCTTCTTTGCATTTGTTCAACAGCGTTTTTTCTGGAAACAGAGATTTGGGGCTCACGATTCTGAAATCCATACCGGTCTTGGACGCGCCTATCATCAGGGCATTGGCAACGTTGTTACGACCATCGCCGGCATATACAAATACCATCTCATGCAGGGGTTTATTCAAGTGTTCTATTGCAGTCATGAAATCTGCTAAGACCTGAGTGGGGTGATCCTGGTCTGTGAGACCGTTCCAAACAGGGACTCCTGCATATTTAGCCAATTCTTCCACGATCTCCTGACCATAACCGCGATATTCAATTCCATCGTACATTCTGCCCAACACGCGAGCAGTATCGGCAATGGATTCTTTCTTTCCCATCTGGCTGCCTGTAGGCCCCAAATAGGTTACGTGAGCACCCTGATCAAGTGCTGCCACTTCGAAAGAACAGCGAGTTCTGGTGCTGTCTTTTTCAAAGATCAAAGCGATATTCTTTCCCTTCAGACGTTGCACTTCAGTTCCGGTATATTTTGCTTTCTTTAGATCCATGGATAGATCCAGCAGGTATTTTACTTCTTTGGGACTGAAGTCCATGAGTGTAAGGAAGTGTCTGTTTCTTAGGTTAAAAGCCATGTTTAGCTCCTTTTCATTATTGATTTTTCATTTGAAATCCAAAATAAATAAGCCTACAAATCGGGCAAGGCTTTTTCAATACTCCCAGTTTTTCCCACACGCGAATGTATCTTTTCATGTGCAATTATACATATCTGCTGCTCCTACAATTTTTCCTTGCACAAATCAGCCGATTCGATTCTTTTGCACACAATCAAAAGAATAATTGGAATATATGCAGGAAAGCGATAGCTTACTTGTAATATGTAGAGCAACACAGATTAGAACTTATGCTAATAAGAGGTAAAATGAAACGCTATCTGATCCTCATATTCTTGCTGCCGGCATTATTGGCAGCCAATGAATACACCCTGGACCAAATGATTGAACACGGCATGCAAAACAGTTATCAGATCCGTAAACAAGAGCTGAGCCACAGCACCGCGAAAAGCTCTCTGAACTCCGCCAAATGGAACCTGTTACCAAACGCGGATCTTAGTGCCGGCCTAAACCAGGATTTTGACCCCATCTCTCCCAAAAGTGGCTTGACCAGTTCTGCCGGGATAGAGATCAGCAAGACAATCAGCCTGAACGATGCCTCATTCTTCAATTACAAACAGGCTCGCGTGGACAACAGTATTGCCGGCCTGGAATTGGAGCGCGGCTATTCGGATTATGTTTTTCAGACACTGCAGGCATATCTGGAAACTCTGTCCGCCACAAAACAGAAAAGCGCGTTGGAGGAAAACCTCGCTATCCAAACCCGTGTATACGAGCAGAGTGAAGTGTTATTGCAACTGGGCAAAATTACTCCCTTCGAGCTAAAGCAAAACGAAATCGCGGTTATGAACAGCCAGATCAGCATCATTCAATTGGAAAACACTATAGCAAATTCCCGTGCCAAGCTATTCTCTCTGGTACAAATGGAGGATGAAGGCTACCCTCTGGCAGAAATCGATACAATTCTGGATAAAGAAATTCCCCCTTTTAACACCGAAGGCATCACAGATGTCAAATTGCTGGAATACTCATTGAAAAAGAATGAGCTGAGCCTTACTCAGAATAATCTGGACTATTTGCCCAAGTTGTCTCTATCCTACGGTTTTTCCCGCCGTGTATCCGGAGAGGATTTTGATCTGGATAACTACAACACTGTTCATGGTATCGGGCTGAATCTGTCCTACTCCATCTGGAACTTCTTTACTAACAAAGAAAGCAGTACTCGCCACAAGATAAATAAACAAAGCACTCTCCTCGCGCTAGAGGACATCAAGGATCAAACTCGCCGAAACTATGATAGTGCTACTCAAGAGCTGGAATACCTGCTGAGATTGGACGAACTCTACCAAGAACGGCTAGAGCAATCCCAAGAACAAATCCGCATCGCTGAAGAACGCTATCGCCTGGGTATGATCCAGCTTTTGGAATTGGACAAAACCCGTACCGAATATATCGATTCGAATATTCAATACAATGCAAATCGCTATCAGATTATCAAAAAACAGGAAGAACTGAACCACATGCTGTCTCAAAAGATTCTAGGAAAATGGTAAACAATGAAGAAATACATCAAATACCTGATAATTCCGGCTATCATCATTATAGCCATATTGCTATGGAGCCACTTTCGCAAAGCAAAACTGGCCCCGGAGTGGCGTCTGGATAGCCCGTCTCAAGGCTCTGTACGTGAAGTTGTAACTGCCACAGGATCTCTGAATCCTTATGTCCTGGTAAACGTAGGAACCGAAGTAAGCGGCAAAATTGAAAAGCTGTACAAAGATTACAACGATCCCGTTCGCAAAGGTGAGCTATTGGCAAAGCTGGACACGGAAATCCTGGCCACATCTTTGGAAGCGGCTCGTGGCGATCTGGCCAAAAATCAAACTGCACTCGAAGAAGCTGAATTGGACTACAACCTGCAAAATGAACTTTTCGAACAGCATATGAGCCCAGAGTATGACCTCAAAAAAGCTAGATTTAAGATGCAAAATGCCCAGCAAAACCTGGCGAACGCCCGTCTCAGCCTGCAACGGGCAGAGAAAAACCTTGCCAATGCGCATATCACAAGTCCCATTGATGGGGTAATCGTATCCCGTGCCGTGGACGAGGGCCAAACCGTTGCCGCCAGCCTAAACTCCCCCACTTTGTTCATCATCGCAAACAATCTGGATAAAATGCAGATTACCGCCGGTGTAGACGAAGCGGATATCGGCAAGATCAGCTTGGGTATGCCGGTTGAATTCACTGTAGACGCACACCCCAATCAACGCTTTGAGGGCAGTGTTCAACAGATAAGATTGAATCCCACAAACGAATCCAATGTAGTTACATACAATGTGATCATAGATGCATCGAATCCCCAAAATAAGCTGCTGCCCGGAATGACCACAAACGTGACCTTTATTATCAATTCCCGTCAAGGTGTGCTTAGAATACCAGAAAGCGCCACCAGATTCCGCCCCAGCAAAGAAATTTGGGAATTATTTGGATTAAAATGGAACGATGAGCTGCTCAATGCAGGCAGGAAGGCTATGGAAGCAGCCTCGAAACAGCCGCCTGAGAAGCCATCAGATTCGGAAGCAATCGTCGCCGGTCCAAAGCAAAGTAAAAGGCAAGATTCTCCCGGCGCTAGTGCTGCAAAATCCCCGGAAAGAATGGGTGTAGTGTGGCTGTTGAAGGATAATGAGCCAAAGCCCGTTGTGGTGAAAACCGGCGTATCGGACGGAGCTTTTGTGGAATTGATTGAAGGTGTCGGTGATGATGCCAGGCTGGTAACCGGCGTGATATACAACGATGCAAAACAGGCAAATTCAAACTCCGCCCCAGGAATGAGAAGATTCTGATGCAAGATAATCTGCTTAGCACAAAAGCACTCACAAAGACCTATGTCATGGGAGATATTCACGTTCATGCCCTCCGCAGTGTGGATTTAGAAGTAAGGAAAGGTGATTTCATTGCCATCATGGGGGCTAGTGGCAGTGGAAAAACAACCTTCATGAATCTCCTGGGTTGTCTGGATAAAGCCAGCGAGGGTGAGTATGTCCTGGATGCTATTCCCGTTCATCAAATGAACGATGAAGAACTCACCATCATTCGCAACCAAAAAATAGGTTATGTATTTCAGAGCTTCTATCTGCTACCCCGCACCACCGCACTCGAAAATGTGGAACTACCCCTTCTCTATTGCAGAAAATGCTCTTTACACGAACGTCATGAAAAGGCCATGAAAGCACTGGAAAAAGTAGGTATTGCCGATAGAGCAAAACACTTTCCCAATCAGCTATCCGGCGGACAGCAACAACGAGTAGCCATAGCCCGGGCGATTGTGAACGACCCTTCATTTATCCTTGCCGATGAACCCACCGGAAATCTGGACACTAGAACCAGCGTGGAAGTAATGGCTGTGTTTCAACAGCTTCATTCCGAAGGAAAGACGGTAATACTGGTAACCCATGAACCGGATATAGCCCAATACGCCCATCGTCATATCACTTTTCGGGATGGTAAAATCATCAGCGACAAAGTGAATCCCAAGACCCGCAACGCTGTAGAGGATTTGCAAAGTCTGCCCAAACTGGACGAGGAGGACTGATGTCTGTAACCGGAATCATTCGAATAGCTCTGAAATCCCTTACCAGAAACAAAACCCGCACTTTCCTCACCATGCTTGGTATCATCATCGGAGTAGCCGCGGTGATCGCTATGCTATCCATCGGACAGGGCGCTCAAAAGATCGTGGAAGATCAGGTGAACTCCATGGGAACAAATGTGATCATGGTTTCTTCGAATTTCAGTCAATCTGCTGTCAGACAAGCTGCCGGAGGAGGCAACCTGCTCACTGTGGAAGACGTAACAGCCATGCGTGAACAGTTGGACGGTGTTCTATACGCGTCTCCGGTATACAACAGCTGGGGACAGCTCAAATATGAGGGGAACAATTGGCGTGGCAGCGTAATGGGTGTGGATGCCGATTACTTCTTTATCCGGAATATGCAGACTGAAAATGGAGATCTCTTTTATAGCTCGGATGTGGAAAACGGAGCAAAGGTCTGTGTGATTGGTAAAACTGTAGCCGACAACCTCTTTGGTGACATCGATCCCGTAGGTAAAATCATGCGCATTCGCAACATTCCTTTTACCATAGCAGGTGTTCTGACGGCCAAAGGACAGAGTGTGATGGGAAACGATCAGGACGATATCGTATTGGCTCCCTATACTACGGTGTATCAAAGGCTGTTGGGGCATCGATGGCGCAGTATGTCCATCATGGTTTCTGCCGTAAGCCGAGATGCTATTCTTCGGGTTCAACAAGACATTATGGACTTGCTTCAAGCACGGCATCGCGGAACCACCAGCGAGGAGTTTGTGGTTAGTTCGCAGACAGACCTGGCGGAAACGGCCAACAGTGTCTCTCACACGATGACGATACTTCTGGCTTCCATAGCCGGCATCTCACTATTGGTGGGAGGTATTGGGATCATGAACATTATGCTGGTTTCGGTTACCGAAAGAGTAAAAGAAATCGGTATTCGCATGGCTGTAGGCGCAGGGAAACGAGATGTCTTACTTCAATTCATCATCGAGGCCATGGCCATCAGTATTATGGGCGGCATTCTCGGTATACTTTTGGGCTTTGGCGCAGCCAGAGTAGTGGGCAAAGTGATGGATTGGAATATCGCCGTAACCATGTGGTCAATCGTCTTATCAGTTGGTTTTTCCATGGTTATCGGCATCTTCTTTGGATGGTATCCCGCCAGGAAAGCGGCAAATCTCAATCTAATAGATGCCCTGCGCTACGAGTAAGATGCCTTCAGTATCGTTATATCCTACATTTGGTAATGCGGATATAAACCCTCACTGAAAAAATAAGAAAATTCTTGACACAGATATAGGGATACGATAATTGTGAAAAGGCGATTGCATTATTGAAGATTAAATATGAAGTAGCTATAGCGTAATTATTAATCCCAAGCAGTGGTATCGCTGGATGGAGGCTCAGATGAAAGTAAAGGACGTGATATCCGGTGTATTGACGGTTATCCTTTGGATCGCTTTCTTAAGTTTATTCGCTCAACAGCCACAAATTGAGATTAGCCTGGCTAATTTTTTGGGGATTAATATCCCCTTTCCACGTGAATATGACGACGTGATCAAACTCCCAAGCGGCGATCTGCAATTCTATAAGATGACTACTGCTAATGGAAGCATACAGATAACGGAATTTCAATATCTCCGGCAAAGCAATACTCTGACCGAAGTAGTACAGATTGGTAGCATAACCGGTATCGAGGGAACAGCTCACAAGGAGATCAGCACTCAGCGTTTTGGGAAATACTACGTCATCTATCAATACCCGCGATACGACCCCCAAGGATTGGTAGTAATCCGCTTGGACGCCAATGACCTTGAGTACAGAATTATTGATGAAACGCAGTTTAGCTCTGACTTTATTGGGTGGAGCCGGATCTATTAGTCACCAGAATTTCAATACTACCGTCATTGTTTATATCCCCAAGTGAGTATCCAAACATGCAATCATTTATTGGTCAGTCCAAGTCCAAACATAGTCCATCATATCTCCGCACCACATAAGGCTTTATCCCCATTTGTCCAAGTGAGGACGATTTGAAGCTTTGGGTGACGGTTTATAGCGGATATGAGCTTTACCAACTAGCTCTCCGCATTCTTTTGGCATAGAATTATTCTACTTGACACTCATCATAACATTAATAATATTGAACACAGTATATTAAAGGAGTCTTCAATGATCAGAAAGATTGTATTGGGCTTATTCCTTTTTGGCATCTGTCAACTTGTTGCCACGGACAAATACGATACTGCTTTGGGGATACATCTGGGTAGCAGCACCGGAAGTGGATACAGCTTACGTAAATGGTATAATAACTGGGGAATACAGGGTACGTTGGCAGCCTATACTTCGGATAATGGCAAGCCGCATTTTTCCCACTATACATCTTTCCCAAAAACATATGGAAAAAGAACGGTCATCATGGGCTTGAGCTATTTAAATTCGCTATTGATGACTGAGAAAACGAATTTTTATTTGATCGCCGGAGGGTCCTATTGGATACGCAGAGAACGGATATTCGAAGATGAAAACGCTTCAAAATGGGAAGATAGGGATCGCTGGAACATTGGCGTAGGGCCGGGATTCGAGTTTCACTTTTCCGATCACTTTCACTTTAGTATCGAATTTCCTATGACAGTGAATTACAAAGATGATACTACAGATACTTCCATGTTCTCTCTCGCGGGGGGTATCTATTACTATTTCAAATAAACTGAGCTGATAGCCCTATATTAAAAGGCCCCAGTATTTCCGGGGCCTTTTCTTTATTCACCAATTATTTTCACCAATACCCGCTTTCGGCGCATACCATCGTATTCACCATAAAAGATCTGTTCCCAAGGACCCAAATCCAGCTTGCCATCTGTAATGGCAACTACTGTTTCGCGCCCCATGAGCTGTCTTTTCAAATGGGCATCGGCATTATCTTCGTAGCCGTTGTGTTGATACTGATCGTAGGGTTTTTCCGGCGCCAGCTTTTCCAGCCATCGCTCAAAATCCCCATGCAAACCACTCTCATCATCGTTTACGAATACGCTAGCAGTAATGTGCATCGCGTTTACCAGGACAAGCCCTTCCTTAACCCCCGATTCTCTTAAGGATGCTTGTATCTGAGGCGTAATATTAATGTATTCACGCCTCTTTGTGGTATTGAACCACAATTCCTTTCTGAAGCTTTTCATATGCTACATGATGGGCTGCGTCTCCAGAAAAGACGCCAGCTCCGTGGGAGTATCAAAGATCATATCCGCACCGGCTTCTTCCAGTACTTTTCTGCCCGCAAAGCCCCATGCTGCACCAATAGCGATCATTCCGGCATTCTTCGCTGTTTCCATATCTACCGGCATGTCTCCAACTATAGCTATCAAACCCGGCTCGATTTTTAATCGTTGTGCCAATTCAATGGCTAATGTAGGATCCGGTTTGGTCGGTTTTCCGGGTTGTTCGCCACTATAAATCCCAAAAGGATTCTTGGTGTGGCGAATCATGGCTCCACGGAAAAAATGTCGAATCATCTTTTTGGTGAAGTAGTGAGCTTTGTTCGAGAGTATTGCCAGCTTGATCTTGCGAGCAACCGCCAGCTGGATCATGTAAAGAACACCGGGATATGTTTTGGTATTCATGTACCATTCAATATCATAAAAATCCCAAAACTTCGCGGATAGGATTTTCACATCCTTGGCTGTCCGTTTTTTTTCCGGTAGTGCTCTACGAACAAGTTCAGTTTGTCCATGGCCCACAAAGCCCTTGAAGGCTTCTAGCTCATGTACTGGGTAACCCATGTCTGCAAGACCTTTGTTGATGGCACCTGCTATGTCTTTCAGGGTATCCAGCAAAGTGCCATCAAGATCGAAGATAACGGCTTTAATCAGGGGGTAGTCGATCATGTCTTTTTATACTTCCTTTGTGTTTGTTTCTATCTTTATGGGATTCGAGACTTCGCCAGCATACACAGAAATATGGGGGAAGCGGATATCTATACCATCTTTGTCAAAACGCTCTTTCACAGCGAGCATCAGCTCTGTCTTCATGCTTATCACATTGGCTGTTTCCGTCCAGACGCCAAAATTGATGTTTACGCTGGAATCGCCAAAATCTTCTAATGACAGCAAGGGAGCTGGATCCTTCAGAGCGCCGGGTATGTTGCCCGCAATCTCTTTAAGTATCTCCATCACTTTACGCACGTCTTCTTTGTATGCTACGCCTACTACGAATTGAGCACGACGTATAGGATAACGAGTGATGTTGGTAACATCGTTCTTAATCATTGTCTCGTTGGGAATTCGTATATAACGCCCGTCGAAAGTTTTCAGCTTCACAGATAGCAAATCTATGGAATCTATTGTTCCCAGATTTCCGTTTACTTCCACAATATCGCCTATCATAAAGGGCTTTTCGGAGATTAGGAATATCCCGCTGATGATGTTTGATACAGATGTCTGTGAAGCAAAACCAATAGCTACTCCAAATATTCCCGCTGCTCCCAACAGTGCTGAGATTTTGAAGCCAAATTCATTTAGTACCATCACAACAAGGATGAGATACAAAAGGTACTTTACAGTCCGGCTAATAAGCACTTCAGACTGAAGAGACAGCTTGTCCTTGATTAGTTTGCTCACAAATTTCAGAATTATCTTTACAATTGGGAGACCAATTATTATTATCAAAAGAACGCGCACTGCTAAGCTAATACGCTCCGGCGTAACAAAATCTGTAATAAGATTCATTGATGTTAGTTCAAACATTATTTCATAACCTCTTTTCTTAATAACACCATGGGTGCACATTTAGTTTTTCCCGCCAATCTGTCCATCGCTTTTTATGGAAAAGGCGGCTTTTCTCCATACGATCTGTTCATTTTTTTCCACAATTCCATAATTTTGTTGAGCATTCGCAACAAAATCATGCGCCTAAGCCTTCGTATCTGAACCTCATACAAAAAGATTGCAAACATAAAATCCAAGGGCCAAGGCAGTTAATTTGTAGAAGTTAATTAATACCCCTGATATTTAGATAAGATAACTTGTTATATTACTATACGCAAATATGAATATGATATAGTTTGATATTTTACTCTTTATGCTTCGAGAACATAGACAAGATAAGGATCTAGCCCAAATCCACTCCCTATTATTCAAGGAGTGCCGAAGTAGATATTAAGGCGATATCATGCTGTGCGCACGCGATGATGAAGCGATGATAACCCGATCGGCACCCGTTAAAGCACAGAGGGAGTTCTTTACGATGCATAAGGTTAAACCCGGCAAAAATGAATCATTCACTTCAAACAGGATTCATGATTTGTAATGAAATGGCAATACTATTTATAGAGCAGAAAGGCCATATATCACCATAAATAGAAAAGGCCACCCCGAAGAGTGGCGCTAATACTTTTTTATAAAAAGATTTACTTAATTGAATTGTACCTGTGGGGCGCGTTGAGCTTCAGCGTCGGCAGTAAAGAATTGGAAGGATTGGGCGTTGATCATCCCAGCGATGATATTGTTTGGGAACACTACGATCATTTGATTGAAGATCTTTGCTGCGTCGTTGTAGCGCATTCTTTCGGTGCGTATCCGGTTTTCAATGCCTTCCAGCTGAGCTTGCAGCTGCAAGAAATTCTGGTTTGCTTTGATGTCTGGATATTTTTCCACTACCACCATCAAGCGGCTGAGAGCGCTGGATAATCCGGCTTGATTAGCTTGAAACTGCTGAAATGCAGCGGGATCAGATAGAGCTTCCGGGGGAAGGTTTATCTGTCCACCCATCTGTGATCTGGCTTCAGTTACTTGCGTTAAAGTCTCGCGTTCAAAATCTGCTGCTCCTTGAACAGTTGCGACCAGATTGGGAACGAGGTCATAACGGGATTGATATACGTTTTCAACCTGTGCCCAGGCTGTTTCTACGCTTACTTTCTCTTTTTGGATTTTATTGTATTTACCGATAAACCAGCTTGCCGCGAACACGATTATCAGTATTATCACCAGCAGAACGATAAGTCCTTTCTTCATAGTCAGGTTTCTCCCTTGTTTTCGATTTGTGTTCAATCTCTTCAAGAGCCACAAATTGTCCAGAACAAAATCATGGCTGTCCTTTATAGATGATCTTTGGGGCTTGGATTTTGAAGCACTTGCCCCCTACATTCAGTTCCACAACATCTTCCGTGCCACCGTTCTGCGTTTGGATATCCGGGTTTGCCATTATCTCTATTGTCCCCTTTCTTACTTGCAAAGATAAGTGGTCAAGAGCCAAGGTATCTGCTGTAATTATAAGGTCATTATCCAATTCAGTAAACATACCTTTGATGCTTTGTCTTACTACCAAAGAATCGGCGGTTTCGCGTTTCTCGAGCCTGGATTTGGAACCGGGAAAGCCAAAACCGACGGATTGGTTCCGGATGTATGTGGAATCCGAAAAGCTGAGCTGCACATTAGCCTCAAGAAGGTAGTAATCCGCAAAAGCTACCTCACTGTTTTGGAGGCGCAGAGTCTGTTTCCTGTTGTAAGGAGTGGCGAGCATTACAGCGAAGACAATCATCACACCTACAAGGACCAATAGGACTTTATGACCCTTTTTCATTGAAGCACGGTTTTTTCCGGCCTCATAAAAAGGATGTATATCCAGATTCATCACTCGCCACAGGATATGAGAACATAGATAGATAAGCGCTCCAGAAAAGATCACATCACTGGCGAAATGCCCTCCTTGCATCACCCGCACCCAACCGATGAGACTACCATATAGTAAAGCAAATATGTTGACAGCTATGAGATAGCGACGTTTCCATAGGCCGCACAACAGTGCCGGCGCGAAAAAATAGAATCCCATAGTGGCATGGCCACAGGGAAAAGATTTTCCCGGAGAAGACAAATCTATTTCCAAAGGAGCTTCATAGGCATAGCGACCACCAAATTGTTCCACATCCCGGGGCCGGGGCCGTCCCCAATTCTCTTTCAAAGCACTGTTTACGATAATGCCGGGACCAATGATCATAGCTAGCACCAAAAAAAGGTATAGCTTGCGGTTTCTGCTATGCATAGAATTTACTGTGAAAGAGCGGAAAAGTAGGACCAATGAACCGATACTCAACAGTAGAGCGGGAATATTTCCATAATGGTATATGAATTGAACCCAGCCAATTTCGTTCATATACCATCCGTTTCTATAATAGAAACTCTGTATAACCAAATCCCATTCAAACCATGTGAAAACCAGGGCGGAAACAGCCATTACCAGTATTGGTGTCAGGATGTTTCCAGATAATAAAAGACGCCCCCACAGGGGCGCCTTATTTATCCGGGAATTATTCATTATTCCTTAGTTTTGGGCTCTTCGGTGGGTGTATCCACTGTTTCTTCCACAGGGGTTTCCACTGTTTCTTCCACAGGGGTTTCCACTGTTTCTTCCACAGCGGTTTCCACTGTTTCTTCCACAGGGGCTTCCACTGTTTCTTCCACAGCGGTTTCCACTGTTTCTTCCACAGGGGCTTCCACTGTTTCTTCCACAGGGGCTTCCACTGTTTCTTCCACAGGGGTTTCCACTGTTTCTTCCACGGGTGTTTCCACTGTTTCTTCAGCTTTACTCAGATCGCCTGTTTCAGATTCTGTTACTTCTGCTACTACTGCTTCAGCAGCAGCTGCTTGTTCTTGCGCAGCTTGTTCAGCAGCAGCTGCTTGTTCTTGCGCAGCTTGTTCAGCAGCCAATTTTTCGCGCTGCAGTTTCTCAGCTTTCTTCTTTTGTTGTCTGGCAATACGATCGCGCATGTATTGTTCGTGGATGGCGATGTATTCTTCCTGAAGTTTGGGATCACGTGAGAAGAAAAAGGCTTTCACAGACAGGATCAGTCTGCGGTTTTCCATATCCAGCTCAATCACCTTGAGTGGCAGTTCTTCACCAACGTGGAAGGCATCTTCGCTGTGCTCCAGTTTTGCTAAAGCCAGATGGGAGATCGGGATAAAACCTTCAACCACGTCTTCGTTCATCGGGATATCTACCAAGACTCCTTTGGGGATCAATTTTGAGATCTTTCCGATCACTTCTGTGTTCACCGGCAAGCTTTGATTCAAGCTTTCCCAGGGATCCGGAGCGAGTTGCTTTACACCGAGAGCAATCCGGTGTTGCGCTTTGTCGATGGAAAGAATAATTGTCTCTACTTCCTGGCCTTTACGGAATACTTCGCGGGGATGATAGATGCGCTTTGTCCAGCTAATATCTGAGATATGCACCAATCCGTCGATACCTTCTTCGATCTCAACGAAGGCTCCAAAAGCGGTAAGGCTCTTCACTTTACGTTTCAGGACGGTTCCGATGGGATAGCGATCTTCAATAGTGAGCCAGGGATTGGGATCCATCTGTTTCATGCCCAGAGAGATACGTTTGTTCTCCTTGTCCAGTTCCAATACGATGGCATTGATGGTGTCACCGTTTTTGAGGATTTTGCGGGCATCAGTAATCTTTTTTGTCCAGCTCATTTCGCTGATGTGGACCAAACCTTCCACGCCGGGTTCCAGTTCCACAAAAGCACCGAAACTCTTCACGCTTACCACTTTACCGGTGATACGGGTACCTTCAGGATATTTGATTTCGATGTTTTCCCACGGATGTGGTACCAATTGTTTCAGTCCCAGAGATATTTTATTACTTTCAGGATCAAAATTGATCACTTTCACTTTTACTTTGTCGCCTATGGCAAGCATTTCTGAAGGGTGATTCAGCTTGCCCCAGGACATATCGGTAAGATGTAGAAGACCGTCAATACCGCCCAGATCTATGAAGGCGCCGTATTGGGTGATGTTTTTCACTTCACCTTCCAATTCAGAATCGATCTCGATCTTGCTGAGTAATTCTTCGCGTTTATGCGCTGCTTCTTCTTCCATTACAGCACGACGGGAAAGAATGATATTGCTGTGTTCTTCATCCAGATTCACTACTTTGAACTGCAATTCTTTTCCGATGAACTGATCAAGATTGGGTATTGGTTTCAGAGACATCTGGCTACCGGGAAGGAAACCTTCGATGCCATATACCTCTACGATCATTCCGCCTTTTACACGACGACGAATGATGCCTGGTATGGCATTTCCTTCTTCGTTGGCTTTCTTGATGCGTTCGATGTTTTCCTGGTAATCAGCTTTCTTTTTGGAAAGCTGCAGGCGGCCGTCACCACTCTCGATCTTGTTGATGTAGACTCTGATAGTGCTATACTTCTCAGGTGGTCCGCTATAGGCAAATTCGGAGATCTGGATTACTCCTTCACTTTTGAAGCCGATGTCTACCCGGACTTCCTTATCAGAAACATCCACGATAGTACCTTCAATGATCTCGCCCACTTTAAAATTTGAGAATGATTCCTCATACATGCTCAGCATGTCTTCATGTTCCATCTCTTCAGGGCTGAGAGTTTCGTGTGTTTCTTCCTCTGCAGGAGCCGATACCTCTGCACTCATATCTGCATCAGACTCAGTTTTCTGATCAGCTTCCGGTTCTGTTTCATGAACTGTTTCTAACTCAATTTCCTCAACTTCACTTTCTTCTGCTTCAGGGGTTGATTCTTCTTTTCTCGGCTCTTCTTTGTTTTCGAGCACAGTTTCTACTTCCGTTGATTTCGACGCTGTGTCTTCTCCTTCGAGTATGATCTCGGGATCGACTGGGTTTTGATCATGATTTAACATGATTCCTCCTTAAACAAGGGGATGTTCTGAATACCGGTTGCCGGGCATTCTTCCCCATTTATTTTCATAATTTTATTGTATACTTCCACGATCTGCGCTTCAGGGGTACTGGCTCCGGCACAAAGGCCGATTCTAGCTTTGTCCACAAAGATCTCCGGTGTCAATTCAGCTCCGGTCTCGATGTGTATAGTGGGGCAATATTCGGAACAAAGCCTGGCCAGCATTTTGGTATTGGAGCTATGTTTGCCACCGATTACTACCATAATGTCGCTTTCTTTGGCCAGTTCGGCGCCGGCAATCTGTCGCTGCCCGGTAGCCAGACAGATAGTGTTGTGTACTTTCAGATCCATCACTTTGGGCAGCAAGCTCGATACCAGATTGATCAAATGTTCGAGTTTCTGTGTAGTTTGAGATATCACACAGAGACGTTTTGCCATTACCGGAGCCAATTCTTCGTTGGGACTCACGACTACGGTATCCGAGTTGCCATAGCTTTTCATACCGATCACTTCCGGGTGACAAGGATCCCCAAGTATTATAACAGGGTATCCCTCGGCATTGGCTTGCTTTATCAAGTCATGAGTCTTGCTTACATAAGGGCATGTGGCATCGATTATTGTGTTTCCCTGTTTCACAAGTACATTGTATTCTTCTTTGCTGATGCCGTGAGAGCGTATGATCACTACACTATTATGTAATTCCTGGGCAGCACTCGCGACCCTTAGTCCCTTGGCTCTGAGCTCTTGTACAAACTGCGGATTGTGGATTAACTCGCCCAGACTATATACTTCTTCACCTTTCTGAACCGCGTCCATGGCCAGTTGAATTGCTCGCCGCACTCCAAAACAGAAACCGGAATAACGAGCTAATCTTATCTGCATAACTCATCCATGCGCTGCAGATAGTGTTCATACAGCAAGTTTACTTGCCCCTCGATAGTGAGAGATCCGGTATCAATACGGATGGAGTCCTCAGCTGGGATCAAAGGCGCCAAAGACCGGGAGCTGTCTGCTTTATCCCGTTCTTCAAGCTCTTGCAAAACAGTTTTATAATCAGGCTTAAGGCCGTTTTCTTTCAGTTCCAGGTAGCGTCTTTCCGCCCTAATCTCTACGGGAGCAATTATGAAGAACTTCAGTTCCGCGTCGGGAAAGACCACGGTTCCAATGTCCCTACCATCCAAGATCACTCCACCCTTTTCTCCCAGTTTCCGTTGCAGATCCACCATTTTTTCTCGAACAGCTCTTTTCGCTGAGATGGCAGAAGCAAGGCGAGAGATGTCTGGCTCGCGGATTGCTTGGGATACGTCTTGATGGTTCAGATAGGTGCGATTGCCATTTTCATCGTATTGGATTACGACTTGGATAGAGTTCATTAAAGTAGCTATTGCATCAGTATCTTCAAGATCAATATCGCTTTGCTTTGCGGCCAGAGCACAGGCGCGATACATGGCACCCGTATCCAGGTAAACATAGCCCAGTTTGCGAGCTAAAAGCTTTGCGGCGGTACTCTTACCAGAGGCAGCAGGTCCGTCGATAGCGATAATAATTTGTCTCATATCCAATACTAATCTCCATGTTACACCATTTTTTTAGCATGGCTATGAGTCAATATATTTTTTCTCTTTACACTATTTTTATTTCCGGAATCGCTTATTTCTCGGACCAGCTTTTATCGCGCAAGCCACCTTCAAACGCAGAATAAAGCACCGGAATCACTACCAGAGTGATTAAGGTTGAACTGAGCAATCCACCCACAACAGCTCTGGCCAGGGGAGCTTGAGTTTCGCTGCCCTCCCCCATTCCGATTGCCATGGGCAGTAAACCCAGAACGGTTGAAAGTGCTGTCATTAAAATCGGACGCAAACGTCTTCTGCCTGCTTCTTCGATTGCCTCACGCAATTTCATATTGTCGTGTTCTCTCAGTTGATTCGTCGTATTCACCAAAAGGATGGCGTTATTCACCACAATCCCCGCCAGCATGATGATACCGATGTAGGTTTGGATATTGAAGGTAGTGCCGGTAATAAAGAGGATCAAGCTAACTCCAATGAGGGCAAAAGGTACGGAGAACATTACGATGAAGGGATCGCGAATGGATTCAAACTGACTGGCCATCACCATATAGATTAACACCAAAGCGAGAATGATCCCTATGAACAGCTCCCGGAAGGACTCTTGCTGTTCTTTGTAATCCCCCACGATCTCCACAGAAAAACCGATCGGGACGGGAATCTCATCCAGCCTGTTCTGTATGTCGCCAATAACCGCGGAGAGATTTCTTCCACTGATATTTGCGGAAACGTCGATCATGCGCTCTTGATTTACTCGTTCTATCACCGTAGAACTCTCACCGCTTTGAGTGCTCACCACATTTCTAAGTACTATGGGAACTCCATCTGAATTGCTCACACTGAGGTCGAGCAGTTCTTTGATTGGCATTTGGTCAGCATCTTTTACTTGCACCATGATAGGATACTCTTTGCCATGATCCAGATAATCTCCGGCACTCCTCCCGGAAAGCACTGTTTCAAGGGTTGCGGATATCTGTTGCACACTCATGCCCAGTTCCGCAGCCTTGACTCTATCGATAATCACCAGATCTTCCGGAGCTCCGGCAGTACGGCTCAGATTCACATCCGTAATGCCATCGACACTCTCCACATGTTGCATGATAATTCCCGCCAGGCGATAGGCTTCATCCATTTCGTGGCCACGCACTTGAATCTCGATGCGACCACCGCCGCCACCCATAACCCTGGTAAGACGGTTGTTACTGACGGCAAACACCCGCACTCTGGTTCCGGGGATAGCTCCCAATCGAGCGCGAATCTCATCAGCTATTTGCTGATCACTGCGAGCTCGGTCTGATTTACTTAAAAGGCTGATGCGCAAAGAGCCGGTATTGGAGGAGCCCCAACCCCCACCACCGGCAGATGCTACGATACTGGTGATTTCAGGCATATCTTTGATGCGTGATTCGGCTTCCAGCATTTTTTGATCTACCAGTTCCAGTTTGGTTCCGGCTACCATATCCAGACTTACACGCACTTCACCTTCATCACTCATCGGCATCAATTCAGAATCGATTGACCGGGTAAGCACGAATGCCGCTAGCAGCAACAGTAAAGCAATGAGCGCAGTCTTTCCTCTATTGTCCAGTGCAGCAGCCAATAGCTTTTTATAGAACAATTCAATAGTGCTTAGAATCTTTCCAATGGCAAAATACAATCTCGCGGTGAGCCGTTTTGACTTCGGATCCGGTTCTGCGCTAACCTTGATCAATCTACTTGATAGCATCGGCACCAGTGTGAGCGCAGTAGCCAGTGAACATATCAGGGCAAAAACCACCACAAAGGCCAGTTGCTGAAACATGATCCCATTCATGCCCCGCATAAACAGCAGGGGAAGGAATACGACGATGGAGGTGAGTGTACTGGCCAGTATGGGAGAACCTACTTCATTAGCCCCCTCGATGGCCGCCTGTTTGGATTCCTTGCCCATTTCCCTGTGCCGGAATATATTCTCCATCACTACGATGGAATTGTCCAAAAGCTGGCCAACACCCAATGCCAAAGCACCTATAGTCATCAGATTCAGAGTAAATCCATTGAAATACAGCAAACCGAAGGTAGCCATAATCGAGATTGGTATTGCAGTCGATATAACCGTGGTGCTCTTGAGATTGCGCAAGAAAAAAAGCAAAATGAGCACAGCTAGAATGCCACCCAGCAGTGCAGAAAGACTTACATTGTTGATGGATTGCTTAATGAATACAGAGCTGTCCATCAGGGGGATAATATTGATCTGGGGGATGCTGCGGTTGATCTGAACCACCTCATCCAAAACCCCCTGCACCACCTTCACAGTATTGGTTCCGGATTGTTTATTGATGGCTATCTGAATGCCGTTTTGCCCATTTATGCGAACAATGCGGGTTACTTTTGATGCAGTATCCAGTATCTCAGCGATGTCTTTGAGGGCGACTACAGATCCGCCCCGTCGGACTATAATTGTGTTCTTCAGCTCTTCCAGGTTTTCAAATACTCCGGGGACTCTGATGGTAATCTGATGATTTCCCCGATAGATGTTTCCCGTAGGTTGATTGATGTTTGCCGCTCGCACGCTGCTAATCACTTGATCGAGGGGTATCCTCAAAGCATTCATCTTCAACGGATCAATATTGATGTGGATTTCCCTGCTCCTGCCGCCCCAGATGCTGACGCTGGCCACACCATCAACTCTTTCCAAGCGATAGCTGACCTGTTCTTCCAATATTCTACGCAATTCCAATACATCCAGGTCGCTGGTGACACCCATCATAATAACTGGGGTGGCAGACATATCATACTTACGCAGTGAAGGCCGGCTTGCTTCATCCGGCAAGCGAGAGATAATTCGGTCCAGCCGGTCGCGAATATCATTTGAGGCTGCTTCCAGATCGGTGCCCCAACTGAAGCTTACCTGCACATTGCTACTACCTTCGGTAGAGCGTGAAGATATTTCCTGAACCCCCGGCACTGCGGCCAAAGCTTCTTCGATCGGCCTGGTAACCAGTTCCTCCATGGTGAGTGGCGATGCTTTGGAATAACTGGTGGAAACACTGATGGTAGGTGAGGTTACATCAGGCATAAGGTCTATCGGCAAGCGGGAAAGCGCGACAGCGCCCAGAATGATAACGATCATGCTGACCATGATCGTCAAAACCGGTCTTCCTACCGCGACTTGCGATATCTTCACTTTTCACCTCGACCCTGAACTGTAACCTTCCTGCCGTCATCCAACATATCCTGACCCAATACAACCACCTCCCCACTAAGAGGAGGATCCACGATTTCCACATGTCCTTGTGAAGAGATCCCGGTCTTTACCGCAATGAAGTTTACCGTAGCGCTTTCGGGATCATGCAGAAATACACCCTGCTCACCCCTGAGTTTACTGAGTGCTCGTTCATCGACAGCCTGCACACCGGCTTTTGTTTGGAAACTAATGGCCACCCGTACAAACATGCCGGGTTTCAGCATCGCCTGGATATTGGGCACCTCTATCTCGATACGCGCCTGACGAGAAGATTCCTGTAACACCGGTGCAATCCGCAATACTTTGCCTGTGAAGCTTTGATCGGGATAAGAATCGCTATATATTGTGGCGTTCTGACCGATTTTTACACGGTTATAATCCTGCTCAATTACATCGAGCACGGCAATAACACTGCTGATGTCCATCAAGGAAACAATCGGCGTCCCTGCGGATAGCTGAGAGCCTTCTTCTGCAAAACGTTCTCCAATAACCCTGTATTCTGCGTCATCGGACCAATCCGCGGTAATTTTGGCAAAGGAAAGCTGTAATTCCGCTGTATTCAGCGCTGCCAATGCGCTATTTAGAGTTGCTTTGGCAATGCTATCCTGAGCCAGAGCACCGGCATACTGGCTATTGGCATGGTCAAACTCACTTTGGGATATGTACGATCTTTCAACTAGCTCACGCGTTCGCTCCAATTCTGTGAAGGCAAGTTCCAAGCTTAGTTCTGCCTGTCCCGCATTTGCCCTCGCCACTTCCACAGCCGCATTGGCTCGCAGATATTCCTGTTGCATCAACCGATCATCAAGCTGAGCCAGCAAATCTCCCTTGCGTACTCTCTGTCCGATATTCACATGGAGTTTTTGCAACTGACCAGACACTTTGGGGGCAACTAAAAATTTGTGTTTTGCTTCCAAACTTCCGCTAAAAGTGGAACGTTCCACCATATCCCTGATTTCTACAGGTGCCAGCTCCACCGGAATTGCTTGCATCATTCCGCCGGGTCTTCGCTGATTGTCTCCGGCTTCAGGTTTGGCAACCACTACTTTCCAGATTACTATCGCTAGTATGATGATCAGGATGATCCATATCCATCTATGTTTCATAACTTGTTACTCCAATGCAATTTGCCTTCCTCATAGAATAAATACTCACAGACGGGGGCATAAAATAGCGCAAGCTTTATCCAGTCAAGAAAAAATCGCCATAATCGATATAGAGCTACTTCTTCCTCATCCGCATGATAATGATTACAGGATAATACGAAATAGCATTTATTTAGCTTTTTGAAGGTAAAGCACAAATTCCGTGCCTTTTTGCTCCTCACTGTTTATCTCATAATCCACACCCAAAATCTTGAGATATCCCAGGCACAAACGTAGCCCCATGCCCATGCCCATTTCATGACCGGTTCCCTCCTTGGCCTTTGATCCTTCTTTCAGCAAACTAGCCACTTCATTTTGGGTCATGCCAATTCCGTGGTCGCGTATTCTTAGCTCCAAGTTCTTTGCGCGCTGTTCGCAGGTGATTTCGATGCGAGTTCCGGGTTGGCTGAATTTGATGGCATTACTTATGATGTTGCGCAATACGATCTTAAGAATGTTCGGTTCGGTGTGAGACTTGATATTCTCCGGCTCACAAAGCAAATTCACTTGAATCTCCTTTTGCTGAGTATGACCGCGGAAGAATTTGATTATCTGTTCCAAGAGTGATTGCACCGATACATTTTGCTTCAGGCGGTCCACATCCTTTCTGAAACTACGGGATTCGATCCACACCATCATTTCAGCCAGCAAATCCGTGACTGCTTCCAGATTGTCTTTCACATGACTGATCAATGAATGAGTAGCTTCTTTTCCCACACTGCCATCCAGAATCATATCCAAAGCCGCAGCGCTGTTTGCAGCAGGACCTCGCACATCATGAGACAAGATTGAGATCAAGCGATTGAGCATCGAAAACGATGCCTCCAATTCCCGATTACTTTTTACTAATTGTGTAGTTTGTTTTTTTATAAGTTTGTTGGATTTTTCCAATTCTTCATTCTTTCTGCGGTACGATTCTTTTTGCTCTTCGATTTTGTTGCGCAGGTATTCCGCTTCCTGTTTGGAGATCATCCTTTCGGAGATATCACTGTACTGTTCTTCTTGAAGCTTCAGAAGCTCGGTCATCCCCTCACTGGCACTTTTGTAATCCCCAATAGCCTTTTGATATTCATTCAGCAGCTTGCGTTTGTTTATTTTCAATTGTAATACATCGGTTTCTTTACTAAGAGCATCCGCTTCTTGCAGATGTTTGTAGGCTTCCTCATATTTTTTCTGCTTCATCAACAAAGTGCTTAAATTCAAAAGCATCGCCGTGTAACCGATTACGTCAGTTTCCGGATTGACAATGGATAGCGCTTCGTCCAGGTACTCTTTAGCCTCATCCAAACGCCCAAGTTTCAAACAAACGAACGACATTGTACTGAGTGTATCGGCATTGTAGGAGCATCCATAGTAAGACTTGCTGATTATCAGAGATTTCTTAGCGCATTCATAGGACTCTTCGTATTTTCGGATGTCCGCGTATAAACGCGCCAAATTGCCATACACATAGCTTTGATATGGTTTGTTGTCCGAGGAGATGGAAATCTCCAAAGCTTTGTTATAGGCATCAAGAGCTTTGTCAAAACTTCTTAGGGGACCGTAGGCATTGCCCAAATTAATATAGGCGGACACCATTTCATCCGGGCCGGCATTTTGATGTTCAAATACTTCCAGCAGTTCATAGCATAGATCCACCGCCTTGATGAACTGCTTTGAAAAGCCATAAGCCACTACCAAATTGTTAGCAATTGCCGACCATCTTTCTTGATGCTTGTCCAATTGCCCCAACATCTCTTCCCAGATATTGATGGCTTTCTGATGGTCTCCCCGCATCGAATATGTGATAGCCAGAGTGGATTGAACATGTAACACTTCATCAGGAGCATTAAGGCTTTCCGCTATATCCATTGCCCGTTGTAATACTTCCGTCGCAGCCCGGGTATCCTTGCCATTAATGTGATAGCGCGCCAAACCGATCATGGTGTTGATCTGTAAGGATTCGTTTTTTTTGAAATCTGTATTGGAAAGGTAGTCTTCCACCTCTTCAATAATCTCTACGGCCCGTGCCCGTTCGGCTTTGACAAGCTCATCAAGTATACCGAATATATATGATGCTTTCTTGTTTGTTAGTTTGTTCTTCATATTGTTTCACCTATATACCAAGTTAAGTAGACACAGGGATTAGTCAATCTCTTTATTTTGTAGTTTTGAAATTTGTATATATTTATACTTAGCTGTGTAATCAATATGGAATGGAATGAAATAAATATGTACAAGATGGCATCAATTTATCTGCATGCTCGTTATGTATGATCTCTGCCGTCCAAAATCAATGAGTGTCCTCCTTACGTACTGTACTCAATCGCCTTTTCATCGGGTTGCAAAGCGTTTCTTGCATATATGTCTGCAAGAAACAATCCTGCTATATATATCCGGCAGACACTTGCAAGCCACAGGCACGATTCTTGCGCCTGGCACAATGACTGTTCAGGAGGATTATAATGGACATTTCCGCAAGAACATAATCGATAAGAGCGATCTACGGTTGTTGCTCCCTATGCGCTATAGTTGTGCTACCGACATTATCAAGCATAATCAAGATGTCTAACCGGGTAAAATGGGCTTTAATCAGCTGCAAAAGTGAAGCATGCCAGGAGCCAGGATAAGGCTTGAGAGCAAATGCGCCAGTCAATCACACACACAAAGTGCTAAACTAAACATTATTAAGGTATCCATTAATTATATTGAAGATTTACCTTGACATCATTAAAGATATTTGAAATATGACACCATAGACAGGAGATACAATATGCATTTAGTAAATTGTCCGGTGTGTAAAAGCGAATTAAAGATTCGCAAATACCATTGTCCCAACTGCGATATCAGCATCGAAGGGAGCTTCAGCCGCTCCTGGCTGGAAGGTCTTTCGGCCTCCCAGCTGGAATTTATCAAGCTCTTTCTTCTGGTGCAGGGAAACTTAAAAGAATTGCAAAAGCGCTTGGGGATATCGTATCCCACCATCAAGAACAGAATTGCAGACATCAACAAGATAATAGTTCAAGACTATGCTCCCGCCGAGGATTATGAAGATATTCTGGCGGATCTGGAAGAAGGCTTTATCAGCGTGGAAGAAGCCTTAAACATGATAAACAAGAGGAGAGAGAAATGAATAAGATCACGATTTCCGAAAAGAGATGGTCTTATGACGGCCTAAACAAGATCATCCTAAACAATGAGATGATACCACTCAGAATTGAAGGATCCACGGATAAGGACATCGTTATGGAAGGTGATATCAGCTTTGATATCGATATCGATACCGGTGACCTTGATATCCTGGACTACATCGAGGATAGCTATGAAGATGGTGTTTTCAGCTTGAATCTATTGGAATTGCCAGGCAAGCAGAGTAAGCTCAAATCTGTTCAGCTCAGCCTTCAGCTTCCCGCAGATGTATTTGTAGAAGTGTTTTCCGCCAACTTTCCGCTTAGCATTACCGGATTGATGAATCAGTCCAAAATACTTACGGATAACGCTCCGATTTCACTGTCAAACAGTGAAGGTGATTTGCATATAGAAAGCGAGAATGGGCCGGTAAGAATCCGGCACTATCAAGGCAGTATATATGCAAAGATGGAAAACGGACCGATATCTGCTGAGGACATCAGCGGAGCCGGCTTGCACATCGAAAGTCAAAACGGACCCATCAAGATGCGTTTTGCCGGTTTTGGCGCAGTGGAGATCAAAACCGAAAATGGCCCAATTCATTATGAAACCCTGCCCGTGGAAGATGCGAAGATGAGATTCATCACCGAGAACGGTATCGTGCATTTGGTACTTCCCCTACGATACAGTTTCAAGCTGGAAGCAGAAAGTGAAAGTGGCAGGCTAAAATCCAAGCTGGACGCGAAAGTGAGCGAAGAAGATAAGACCTTCCGCGTAGAAAACCTCTATGATGAGGATGAACCGGCTCATATCAAGATAGAAACCGAGAATGGTTTGATCAAACTTTCCAGCGATGGACACATCAATTTGGACTATATCAAATCAAAGATAGAACAAATGAAGGAAAAACTTAAGCAGGCAGCCACGGGTGAAGACAAGGAAAAGCTGAAAGAGCTGTTGAATAAACTCTCTGATTATCTTTCCCGAGCGGCAAAATCCATCAATGAAGAAGCGATCCGAAACAAAGTGAATGAAGCTATTGATAAGATGAAGGCGGCGATTAGTGACTTTGATTTTGAAGAAACCAAGGCAAGCGTGAATCTCAAGGTGGAAGAGCTTAGTTCTGAGATTTACGATGGACTGAAAGATGGATTGCGCAACGTTAAAGCAGAATTTGATGGTCTGAAATATGAGCATCTGAATGCAGATTCTTTGAAGGAATACATCAGCAAAGTAGTGAATTCTCCATTGATCAAGCCCTATCTGGGCGCGGAAAAAAAGAAAGCGGAAAAAGAAGAAATCGCGGAACGCAGTCGCTTGAAAATATTGGACATGCTGGAAAAAGGTAAGATCACCAGTGAGGAGGCAGAACGCTTGTTGAAAGCCATTGCCAAAGAATAATCTTGACAGCAATTCCAGCACGAAAATTGTTGCAAAACACGGTCGGGATGTAGCGCAGTCCGGTTAGCGCGCTCGGTTCGGGACCGAGAAGTCGGAGGTTCAAATCCTCTCATCCCGACCATTGTGTTTTTTGCACCCATGTTCTTTGCGCACACCATTAACCAGTCCCCCTACACAACCGTTTGTGGTCTCACGGCAAAATGGCAACCCGGACTGGATGTTTTTGTATATAGATCATTCCGGAGCCCGTTCGAACTGATCACTGTGTCCTAAATCCCTCAAGCAATATTGACAGGTTATGAAATCCATGCCGGAACAAAAGCAAAAGTTCAGTTATTACCTAAAACTGCTATATCCTTTCATCAAAAAGGATAAGGGGCTTCTATTCTTTGGTCTTTTTGCCATGTTGGTTACATCCGCACTACGTCTGGTGGATCCCCTTATACTAGCCCTGATCATAGATAAAAGCATCCCCAATCAGGATTTATCTGAGATGCTGCGGTATGGATTTATGTTCATCGGCGTAGTATTGATATCCGGCTTGCTGTCTTACTTGCAGATAGTGTTACTCAGCCGTTTGGGAATCAAGATAATCACTCAGTTCAAAGGCAAGGTATTCAGCCATTTGTTGAAGCTGCCGGTGGGCTGGTTCAACAAACAGCCGGTGGGTGAGCTCATTGCCAGGGTGGAAAGTGATAGCGAGCGCGTAAAAGTGCTCTTTTCTGATCTGTCTATTACTATCATAGGCAATCTGCTTTTCTTTGTGGGTGTTTTTATCGTTTTACTGTATCGGGATTGGAAGACTACATCAATCATTCTGCCCATCATAGCAATCAGCATCATCGCTTATTCTGTGCTGTTCCGCTATATATCAAGTTTCTTCCGACAAATCCGCGAGAAATATGCCATCGTTTCCGCAAAGATAACCGATTACGTGCAGGGCATGCAGATGATTCAGGCCCTGAATCAGGAACAGCGGGTGATCGAGGATCTCAGACGCGCTTCCAAAGACAAACAGCGTACCGAGATCAAGACAAGTTTCATCGAATATGGTGCGCAGAGTTTCTTTATGTTTATCTTCAATGTAGTCTTTGTGGTAATCGTGATAATGCTGTCTGCACCAAAGATAATAGTGGGGACAGCTACTCTGGGGACATTGATCGTCTTTATCCAATACATCTACCGGATGATTTGGCCCTTGATGCACCTGAGCGAAAACGTGATGCAAATGCAGCGCAGCTTTGTATCCTTGAAGAGAATATTGGAACTCACGGCCCTGCAAACCGAGGATGAAACCTTTACGGGGACACAAGTACCGGCTTTTGAGCATGAGATACGTTTCGAAAATGTGAGCTTTGCCTACGAGGGAGAAGATTGGGTTCTCAAAGACGTATCTTTCAGCATCCCCAAGGGCAAAAAGATAGCTCTGGTGGGCCCATCCGGTAGCGGAAAATCTACCACTATCAGTCTGCTTTGCGGATTTTATCATGTTCAAAAAGGCAGTGTGCTGGTAGATGGAAGTCCTCTCCGCGGTTTGGATTTCCGGGCCTGGCGCCGGAATATTGGCCTAATTTTGCAAGATATCTACCTCTTCCCCGGCCCCATCCTGGAAAACGTGCGTGTTTACAATGATAATGTAGATGTGGATGTTGTTCGGAATGCCATTTCCGTGGTGCAACTGGATGACTTTATCAAAGCCCTGCCGGATGGCCTGGATACCGAGCTGGCAGAGCGCGGACAAAACGTGTCACAAGGTGAAAAGCAACTCATTTCTTTTGCCCGGGCTTTGGCATTTGATTCCGAGATCATCATTATGGATGAGGCAACTGCCTCCATAGATCCACAGACAGAAGCGCGTATCCAGCGTACGATGAACAGCGTTTTTGGGGGCAAAACCATGGTGATCGTGGCTCATAGGCTTACATCGGTGCTGGACGCGGACGAAATCCTTTATTTTAGTGAAGGTCGCATCACCGCCCGTGGCAACCATCAAACACTGCTGCGGGAAAGCGAGGACTACCGTAAGTTAGTAGAACTTCAGCTTTTGGGAGGCAAGGATGAATAAGCACATCAAATGGATCCTGAAGCAGTATAAAGCACAGATCTGGTTCGTACTGATCATGATAGTGTTTACCCTGCTTTCGTCTGCAGTTTCCATAGCCTACCCCTATGCTTTCAAACGTATGATTGACCTGCTGAGGGACATCCTCGCTGATCCATCCAGGTATCCTGCTCCGATGGTGGAAGTAAATAAGGTATTGATGTTTTTCCTGGCCATCGGTGCCGCGCAGTTTTTCACCGGATTTTATCCCTGCATCCGAGCTTGGGTAAATCTGCGCTTTGAACACAGTCTGAGAATGCTGTATTTTGGTTTTGTAAGCCACAAGGATTTCCGGTTTTTCCAAAAATTCCGTACCGGAGACATCGTAACCAGATTGACGGATGATCTATCGGATTTCCCAAAGATATCTTGGTTTTTGGGCAGTGGCATCTTTCGTGCTTTCAATTCCTTTTCCATGATTCTGTTTTCGCTGATTGTGATGTTCAGCATCAATGTGAAGCTTACATTACTATCGATTGCCCCGCTGCCTTTGATGATGGTAGTTTTTTACTTCACCAGCGAGAAACTCTATACGAATTTCGAGCGTAATCAAAGAGCTATCTCCAATATCAACAGTCAATTGGAAATGAGCTTTTCGGGTATTCGCATAGTGAAATCCTTTGTGAGCGAAGAGAAATACAACCGCTTCTTTGACGTGGCTCTGGCCAGACGCTTTGATACCGAGATGAGTGTGGTGAAACTGAATGCCGTGCTATCCCTGATCTATCAGTATATAGATTATTTCGCCCAGATCGGTGTGATAATGTTTGGTGGCTGGATGGCGGTGAAGGGAGAGATCACCGTGGGTACTTTTTTCCTGTTCTATACCTATCTTTCCATGATGATCTATCCGCTTCTGGATCTGCCTCAACTCTTTGTCTCCGGAAAGCAAGCCTTCGTGAACATCGACCGCCTGGAAGAGATGAAAGCGCATCCTACATTCAACAAAGCCGAAGACACAGGCCGAAGAGTTGACGACTTTCATGGCTTGAGTTTCGACCAAGTAAACTGCAGTTATCCCGAAAAGGATCGAAGCATCATCAAAGATGTATCTTTTGAGCTGAAACAGGGTGAAAGGATGTTGATCCTGGGCGCAACCGGTAGCGGCAAGACCACAATCGCAAACCTGATCTTAGGGCTGGTGAAACCAGACTCGGGCCATATATCATTCAGCGGCATAGACTTGGAAGAGATCAATATACGTACTCTGAGAGATGTGGTGGCCTATGTGCCTCAAGAACCGTCCCTATTTAGCGGCAGCATCAAGGAAAACATCCTGATGGGCAATGAAGGCGCTTCCGATATCGAGTATCAAACCGCGCTGAAGGCAGCCCAACTGGAAGACGAAGTCACCCAATTCCCCAAGGGAGACGCCAGTCCCGTAGGACAGCGTGGTCTGAGTGTATCCGGAGGACAAAAACAGCGCATCACTATCGCCCGTGCTTTGATAAAACGCCCGCGACTTTTGATATTGGACGATATCACTGCGTCGCTGGATGCGGAAAATGAAGAAAAACTATGGCAGGCGATCAACCGTGACTACCCAAATATCGGTGCCATAGTGATCTCGCATCGGCTATCCACCCTGCGCTATGTGGACAGCGTTCTATATATAGATTCCCGTGGTAAAGCGCACAAAGGCAGCCATGACGAATTGGTCTTCAAAAACAAAGACTATCACGACTTCCTGCACGAGCATCTGAAGAAATAGTCTCTGTTGCTCTTCTACTGTCGGCCAGATACATGGGATTAGCATTGATCTCAGTGAATTGAACAATAATATATCGATTGGTTTTTAGCTCTTGCATCAGAAGTATTGGTGTAAGTATTTGAAAATAACGATATAGACCCGAGTGCTTGGTATCCAAAAAGAATAGCTGCAGCAGCGAATCTGATTGACAAAAAAGATGTGTGTAATTATTATGGTTCAAATGTGAAATTACTGGAGATAATGTGCTATGAACGACCAGCTGCAAGATCTTTTGAGCAAAGTTTATGAAGAAGGCGTGGGAAAAGCCAATGCCGAAGCAGAAAAGATATTGGAAAAAGCCAAAGCGGATGCCGAAAAAATGCTTTCCGAAGCAAAGAGCAAAGCTGAGGTAACTGTAGCCGACGCTGAAAAGAAAGCCGCCGAGATGAAAAAGAACACTGAAGGGGATCTGAAGATGGCTTCAAATCATACTATCAGTGCTCTGAAGCAAAAGATTATCGATCTGGTGCTATCCGCTAGTATCGATAAAGGCACCGGGATGAGCTTTGAAGATCCTGATTTTGTAAAAGGCTTGATCCGTGAAGCACTTGCAGGATGGAAGCAAGATGCTTCTCTGTCCATCGCCGAGGCTCTGCAAAGCAAGCTTGATGATGGTTTTGTGTCTTCTCTCAAATCGGCTTTCAACAGCGATCTGAAGATTGATTTTTCTCCGCAGATTAAAGCAGGCTTTAGCATCTCTCCCCAAGATGGCAGCTACAAGCTCAGCTTTTCTGATCAAGATTTTGCCGAACTTTTCAAAAGCTATTTAAGGCCCCGCACTGCCAAAATCCTCTTTGAAAGCTGATTATGGCAAAGCAATACTACTATTTTATCGCCGGATTGCCATCCATCTCTATGGACGACAGCAAACTGGTCTATAACCCCGTTCAGTTTCGGGATGAAGCGAAAGCCCAGCTCAGCGAGGAAGATTTTAAGCTGATACAGGTCTTGCATCTACCCGAAGACATTGCCAACCTGTTGAAAACCATATATAAAAAGGAACAGGCCCTCAATCCGGAAGGCTTGTATTCCAAAGAGTTTTGGGAAGAATTCATTGCTTTTGTAAAGCACAGTTTGGACAGCATCAATCTGGAAACGCCTTCTGAATACCGGTCTTTACCGCCATTTGTAAAGGAAACAGCCGCAGAATTGCTGCAGATGGAAGATCTCCCTACTTTTCCGCTTGCCGAGCACAGGATACTCAGTCGATTATTCAGTTACTGTGCGCATCATTCCAATCGTTTCATCAGAGAATGGTTTGAATTGGAATGCAATATCAGGAACATCCTGGCGGCAATAAACGGTCGTAATCACGAGCTTGATTTTGCAAAATACCTGATAGGCGAAGACGATATCGTAAAGAATCTCACTCACAGCCATGCGGCAGATTTTGGCATGGGCAAAGAACATCCCCTCTTCGATTCGCTTCAGCGGATTTGGGAGCAGAACAATATCCTATACCGGGAACGGGGCTACGATGTCTTGCGCAGCAAGTGGATTGACGACCAGAACTTCTTCGATTTCTTCAATGTGGATCGCCTTTTGGGCTACTATAGCAAACTGCGCATAATCAACAGGTGGTTGAAAGCCGACGCAGAATTGGGCAAAGAAGTATTTCATGACACACTGAATAAGCTGGAAAACAGCTTTGAATTTCCTGAAGACTTTAACATAAAAAAATAATGCAGAAATAGAAGGTAACACGATGACCAAAGGTATAGTGAAAGCGATTATCGAAAACCTCGTGCAGGTGGAAGTATCGGGTCCGGTATCCCAAAACGAGATCTGTTACATCGATCTGGGCGGCGTAAAGCTGATGGCAGAAGTAATCAAAGTGCTGGGCAATGTGGCCTATACCCAGGTATTTGAAAGCACTCGCGGCTTGAGACCCGGTGATGTGGTAGAATTCACGGAGCATATGCTTGAAGTGAAGCTGGGACCCGGAATGCTCTCAAAAAACTATGATGGATTGCAGAACGATTTGAATAAGATGAAAGGCATTTTTCTCACTCGGGGAGAATACACCGATCCCCTTGATGAGGAAAGTACTTGGGAGTTCACGCCTATTGCCAAAACAGGAGATATGGTCTCCGGTGGAGACTGGCTGGGCAGTGTTCCCGAAACCTGGATATCGCACAAGATCATGGTTCCCTTTGGTCTGAACGGTGAGTACAAGGTAAAAACAATCGCCGAAAAAGGAACATACAAGATTACCGATACCATCGCTACGATCACGGATAAAGAAGGAAAAGACATCGAACTGAACATGATTCAGCGCTGGCCGGTTAAAGTTCCCATCAAAAGCTATGTGGAAAAACCCCGGCCCTACAAACTGATGGAAACCGGAGTTCGTACTCTGGATACCCTGAATCCAATGGTTGAAGGCGGAACCGGTTTTATTCCGGGTCCATTCGGCGCAGGCAAAACCGTGTTACAACATTCTATATCCAAAAACGCTGATGCGGATATGATCATTTTTGCCGCTTGCGGAGAGCGTGCCAATGAAGTGGTGGAAATGTTTGTAGAATTCCCCGAATTGGACGACCCCCGTACCGGGCGTAAACTGATGGAACGTACCATCATCATTTGTAATACTTCAAATATGCCGGTGGCTGCACGTGAAGCCTCAGTTTATACAGCCATGACCATCGGAGAATACTACCGTAATATGGGATTGAAAGTATTGTTACTGGCAGATTCAACCTCCCGTTGGGCTCAAGCTTTGCGTGAAATGAGCAACCGCATGGAAGAGCTTCCCGGTCCCGATGCCTTCCCCATGGATCTTCCCGCTATTGTATCAAGCTTTTATGCCAGAGCGGGATTTGTGCATCTCAGAAGTGGAGAAACGGGTTCGATCACCTTTATCGGGACAGTATCCCCCGCCGGTGGAAACTTGAAAGAACCGGTTACAGAATCCACGAAGAAAGCCGCTCGTTGCTTCTATGCTTTATCCCAAGCCCGCGCAGACAGCAAACGCTATCCCGCTGTGGATCCCATAGATTCTTACAGTAAATATTTGGAATATCCCGAAGTAATCGATTATCTGAACCAAAACGTACACCCTACCTGGGTGGAAGACGTTTTACACGCTAAAGACCTGCTCTTGCGCGGTCGTGAAGCCCAGGAACAGATAAACATCCTGGGAGATGACGGTGTACCGCTGTCTTATCACGATAAATATTGGAAAAGCGAGATGATGGATAGAGTAATCCTGCAACAAGACGGTTTTGACGCTGTGGATTCCTCGACCCCCATGCCGAGGCAGAAATTCATGCTGGAGCTGATTTTGGATATCTGTGCAAAGGACTTTGTCTTTGAATCCTACGATGAGGTTATGCCATACTTTGTGAAGCTGATAAACATCTGCAAACAGATGAACTATGTGGAATTTGACAGCGATAAGTTTAAGGGCTATGAAGAAGAGCTTCACAAAGCAGTTGATGAAAGGAGCGCGAAATAATGGCAACACAAGCATTTCAGAAGATTTATACCAAGCTAAACCAGATCACAAAAGCTACTTGTTCAGTTCATGCCACAGGCGTGGGAAATGAGGAACTCGCTACAGTATCCGGACGCCTGGCTCAGGTTGTAAAGATCGTTGACGACAATGTAACCCTTCAGATATACGCCGGTACCGAAGGCATCGGAACCGACGCCGAAGTGGTCTTCTTCGGTAAAGCTCCATCCCTGAAAGTGGGGACAGAGCTTGCTGGCAGATTTTTCAATGCCTATGGCGACCCCATTGATGGGGGTCCGGATGTGCAGGGCTCTGAGATCGAGATCGGCGGTCCCTCAGTTAACCCGGTTCGCCGCAAGCAACCTTCGGAGCTGATTGCCACAGGTATTGCCGGCATCGATCTCAATAACACATTGGTTACCGGACAAAAAATTCCCTTTTTTGCGGATCCAGATCAGCCATATAACGAAGTGATGGCGATGGTTGCCCTTCGTGCTCAAAGTGACAAAATCATCCTAGGTGGTATGGGGCTGTCGAACGACGACTATCTCTTTTACAAAAACACTTTCGAAAACGCCGGTGTGATAGACCGTATCATCTCTTTTGTAAACATCACCGAAGATCCAACCGTTGAACGATTGTTGGTACCCAATATGGCACTTACTGCCGCGGAATACTTTGCTACCGAACACAATGAAAAAGTGTTGGTTTTGCTTACAGATATGACTCTATATTGCGATGCTTTGAGTATAGTATCGAACCGTATGGATCAGATTCCTTCCAAAGACTCCATGCCCGGCTCCCTTTATAGTGATCTGGCAAAGCTCTACGAAAAAGCGGTACAATTCCCCGGGGGAGGTTCGATCACGATTATAGCCGTAACTACTCTTTCCGGCGGAGATATCACACATGCCATTCCGGATAACACCGGTTATATCACTGAAGGACAGCTGTTCTTGAAACGTGATACCGATATCTCAAAGACTATCGTGGATCCCTTCCGTTCTCTTTCTCGTCTGAAACAACTTGTGATCGGCAAGAAAACACGCGACGACCATCCCCAAGTGATGAACACCGCTGTCCGGCTCTATGCGGATGCCGCCAATGCCAAGACGAAGCTGGAAAACGGCTTTGACCTTTCGGATTATGACGAGCGCGTATTAGAATTTGCCAAAGAATACTCAAATGATATCCTAGCCATAGATGTAAATATAGATACAGATACTATGCTGGATACGGCATGGACTCTGTTCCAGCGCTATTTTAACAAGCAAGAGATTGGCATTAAAGACGAACTCATGAATATCCACTGGAAGAAGGCATGAATCTGAAATTTCAATACAACAAAATCTCTCAGCTACAGCTGATCAAACAGCTGGGAGTAAGGCAGAAAGCCTTGCCGACTTTGAAGAACAAGGAATCTGCCCTACGCGTGGAAGTAAAGAAAGCCCGCGATAAAGCTTCGGAACTGGACGAAAATATCCGCCAGCGAACCCAAGAACTGGATGTATTCATGAAATTGTGGAGCGAATTTGATCCTGATCTGATCTCCGTGAAAGAGGTCCAAATCAAGACTCGTAAAATTGCCGGAGTGAAAACACCGCTTTTGGAAGATATCACTTACGAGATCAAGGATTTCAACCTCTTTACCGCACCGAGTTGGTATCTGGATGGCATTGTATTGATCAAAGAACTATCCCGCCTGCAAATCGAGCGGGAGTTCTTCATTCGTAAAATGCATATTCTGGAGCAGGTTCGCAAGAAGACCACCCAGAAGGTGAATCTCTACGAAAAAGTGCAGATACCTGCCTTTGAAGAAGCGATTCTCAGGATCAAACGCTTCCTGGAAGACGAAGAGAACCTCAGCAAAGCCGCTCAGAAGATCCTCAAAGACCGTCTGGAGGAACTCGCATGATCGAAAAAATGAAGAAATACACCTTTGTGTTGTATCATCTGGAGTATCCTGATTTCCTCTCAAAACTTCAGGAATTGGGTATGGTCCATATCATCCGTTCTACGGATGAAAAATCCCCTGCTTTGATTCAAAACAGAGAGCTTCTGGATGAGTATAGCCAAGCTCTTAAGTTCTTGCAAAAAATAGAAGACAAAGATGCAAAGCAGATCACCAGCTTACCTACAAAAGCACTATTGAACCAGATCAAAAACGCTCGCGAAGAAAAAGACAACCTTCTGCGTAAACAAGAAGCTCTGCGTAAACAGATCAAAGATATCGAACCTTGGGGACACTTTGAATACGAACTGGTAAGGAATCTCAGAAACAATGGTGTAGGAGTTCAGTTCTATCACTGCCTGAAAAACCACTTCAATCCGGACTGGAAAAAAGACTACGTGATTCGTGAAATCGCGGAACGTAGCGGAATCCTGTACTTTGTCCTTTTGCACCAGGGTGAAGCACCTGCCTTGGAGGCAGATCGCTTTTCGTTTCATCACAGCACGCTCTTCGAACTGGAAAAAGAACTGGATGAGCTTGGCAATAGAATTCAAGCCATCGAGGATTACTTCAACGGAATCGTAAACGTTGCCTCAGAGGTTTTTCAAAAAGAAATCCAACGTCTCACAGGGGAATATGCCTACGAGGATGCAAGCCTACAAGGCATCAAAGAAGCCGATAATCATTTGAAAGTGATCGGAGGTTGGATTCCTGTAAGTAAAGAAGCCAAGCTGATTGAGTTCATCAAAGAACAGCAACTTATCCATTTCTCGGAAGATGCCAAAGCAGAGGATGATCCCCCCATCAGCCTGAAAAACAACTGGTTTAATCGTCTCTTTGAACCCATCACCAAGATGTATATGCTACCAAAGTACAACGATTTCGACCTCACCCCGTTCATGGCACCCTTCTTTATGCTTTTCTTTGGTTTCTGTAATGCGGATATCGCTTATGGTATTGTTCTAATCCTCCTCACCATCGTATTGCGGGCAAAGATCAAAGATCCTGCCACCAAGGCGATGATGACCCTGGTAATGTTCTTCGGTATATCATCCATCATTATGGGTTGGGTAATGGGATCCATGCTGGGTTACGATCTCAAGGCAATACCATCCCTCGGTGAGAAGATATTGGTGCAGAACAACGACCAAATATTCAATTTAGCCCTACTTCTGGGTGTGATCCAGATTCTCTTCGGGATATCAATTGCCACTATCAAGAAAATCCGCCAGTCTGGACCCATGCACGGTCTTAGTGAATTTGGCACATTCCTTTTCATTTCCGCCATCTCTGTACTGGGGGCGCAGCAATTGGGAACAGATATCTCAGCAGTCCAACCCTATTTGAAGTATCCAATCTGGGTAGGTCTCGCTTTGATCATGCTCTTTAATCAACCCGGAAGAAATCCCCTGATCAATATTGCCAGTGGCCTTTGGTTGCTTTACAACATTGTTACGGGCTTCTTCGGCGATATCCTTAGCTACATCCGCCTTTTTGCCCTGGGTGTTTCCAGCGCGATTTTGGGCTTTGTGGTGAATAGCATCGGAGCTCAGATGTCTGGCATTCCGATCATCGGACCCGTGATCTTCATCATCTTCATGCTCTTTGGCCATTCCTTAAATCTGGCATTAGGCGCACTTTCAGGTTTTGTACACCCTCTGCGCCTCACTTTTGTGGAATTCTTCAAAAACGCCGCGTTCGAAGGACCCGGCATGGAATACAAACCCTTTTCAAAACATTCAAAGGTAAAATAATAGGAGGTTTAATGAACCCGGATACCTTGAACACAGTAGCTCAAACCACAGCAACTGCCATGGCGGGCGGAAATTTGGCTTTTTTCCTTGCCTGGATCGGAATCTTCCTGATGGTAGCTCTTGCCGGAATCGGCAGCGCTATCGGAACGGTTATCGGTGGCAGCGCCAGCGTGGGTGCCATGAAAAAACGCGATGACATATTCGCGAACTGTATGATCCTATCCGCATTGCCCGGTACTCAAGGGCTATATGGATTTGGAGCTTTCTTTATCCTGAATGGTCATATCAACCCGGAAATGAACATGCTGCAAGCCTGCGCTATATTGGGTGCGGGACTCATCATGGGTCTGGTAGGATTGATCTCAGCTATTCAACAAGCAAAAATCGTTGCCAACGGCATCGAGAGCATGGGCGCCGGTAACGACGTGTTTTCTAAGAGCTTGATCCTCGGTGTGTTTCCGGAACTCTATGCCATCGTGGCATTTGCCACCTGTTTCCTCATCTCCGGAGTCATCCCCGGTTTGGCATAAACTAAGACAATAACTTATCTGGCGCGTCCTATTATGGATGCGCTTTTTTTGTCCGGGTAATACAATCTGGATATTGTGTATCCAAAGTGTGTAGAATCCCACC